>UMHQ01020891.1_pt1 | contig 20849 bp, 15 predicted proteins | sample 1965531 | NCBI WGS metagenome assembly UMHQ01 (sample SAMEA4836098, study PRJEB28245) | human gut metagenome | biome: gut microbiome; material: fecal sample | place: Denmark | collected 2008
GTCCGGCGCCGCCATAGCCGTCAGATTCAGCCATCCATCCGCATAGCCCTGGTTGATACAGGCATCACCGCCATAGCCGGCAGGATCCGAAAGGGCGTCTTCTTTATCAAAGGCCCGGCAGATCATTGTTGCCCATTGGCGCACCGTAATCGGTGTGTCCGGTGCATACCGGCCATTTCCCGTACCGTAAGTAATGCCCTGCCCAGCAAGGTAAGTGACGCTTTCATAAAACGGAGATGCCTCCGGCACATCAGAAAAGCCGTCAGAGGCGGCAAAGGCGGAAACGGACAGCAGCGCGCTGATGATCAGCGTCAAAAGGACGGCAGCAAATCCTTTTTTGTGTTTCATAGTTCAGCTCCTCACATTAGAATTGGGAAAGCGCCCCGGATAGGGCGCTTTCCCTGAAAAGGATTGGATTTAGTAGCCAGTCTTGGGGAGTGTAGGTGTATTCCAGAGGCGGCGGATGATCGTTACCCAGCTTGCCGTTGCGGTCTGCCATGTGCCCTGATATTTGCCGCCCACATCGGCGCGGTTGACCATCTGATAGCCATTGACCGCGTTTCCGTTCACCATCACGCTCAGCGTGGGATTAACAACGCTTTGGAAACCGACAGGAACCTTGCCGAAGTCAAAATAGATGTCGGTCACCACTTCGCCGGCCTGCATGGGAATGGCGTTGAGGCTGAAGCTGTAGTTGTTGCTGGTGAGCAGGTTGCTCGCCAACACCTGATAGCTCGTGTTGCAGTTGGTTTTGTAGAGGATGCGGTAGTTGAGCCGCGCGCTGTAGGTGCCGGTGGTCAGCGTCGTGGGACGAGCCACATCATAGGGAATTTTATCGTGCCAGAAGAAGGATTCCAGCGGCACGTTGGAGGTGTTCGCCACCGTCAAATCGTAGCGCATGGACTGGCCTGCCATGACCTGTGCGTTGCCGCGCTTGGTGATGGTAACGCCGAGACTGGCAGGCTTATCATAGGCAGAGAGCTTGATGATCTGACCGGGATATTCCAGCGTCACATCATGCACGGTAGGGTCGAGCTGCCAATAGGCGGGCGCTGTGACCTCTCGGATCTGATAGCGTGTCAGCGGCAGCGGCTTGCTGGCCGCAACGCCCCGGGCGTCCGTCGTGATGTAGTCCACCACCTTGCCGCTGCGGGCATTGACGATCTCATAAACAGCGCCCTTGAGCGGGGTGCCTGCGGCGGTGCCGGTGACCTCGTTATACTCAGCGGCGTACTTATAAATCTGGATCTGGCCCGTGACAGCGGTATTTTCCCACTCGATCTCCACGGTTTTGCCCGGAGAGACATAGACGGTCTTATACTGCTTATCCAGCGTGTAGCCGGGGGCGGCTTCCAGCTCTCTCAGATAAAAGCGGCCGCTCAGCCCGCCAGGGATTTCGTCAATGTAGATGTAGCCTTCATCGTCCGAGGTGTACTCTCCAATGGGCTTTTTGTTCGCATCATAGAGGACAAATTTTACGCCATAGATCCCCTCGCCCGTGGCGCTGTCGATTTTGTGGATGACGATGCCGCTGAGCTTTTTGTTGGTCACTTGCAGCGTCACATGCTTGCCGTCTTTGATCTCAAAATAGTGGGGCGTATCATCCAGCCGGAACGATTTGTTCGATGTGACCTCTTTTGCATAGTAGCTGCCATCCTCCAGAGCCACGAACACACGGCCATTTTTGTCCGTCGTAACGGTATCCACCAAGGCATCATCCACCTTGCGGATCTCAAAGGTCGTATTGGGGATGCGCTCACTGTGGTTATCCTCGTTGACCTTGATGATCTCCACGCCACCAATAGGCGTGTTGTAGAAGTGGAGAGTCTGTGTATCGTTGGGGTTGACAAGCACGGTCTGGGTACGGGTGTTTTCATCAATGGTGTAACCGGGGATCGATTTCACCTCCGTCGCTACTATGGTGCCGGAAATGCCAGAAATGGTGATTTTGCCTTCCTTATCCGTCCAGTACAGGCCGGTGGAGGACAACGTGCCGCCCTCGGCATCTACATACGAGCCATCTGCGTAGGTGATCTTAAACTCAACACCTTCCAGCGGCTCCTTTGTAACGGAGTCCTGCTTTACGATGATGAGATTGCCCTTGGGGGCGTTGCGGAACTCCACCGTGACAACTTCATTGGACTTGACCTTAACCGTCTGCGGGGTATCATCGAGAATGTACCCCGCCTTCGCGCGGGTTTCCTTGATGACAAGTGTGGTGCCGGGGGCGATGTCGGTAATAGAGAAAGTACCTGCGCTGTCCGTCACGAACTTGCCGTTGGCATTGCCGATGAGATTGCCGTCGGAATCCGCGACAAGGAACTCCACGTCAGAGATTGGAGCGTTCGTCACAGCGTCCACCTTTTTCACAAGCACACCGCCCTTGGGCTGATTACGGAATTCCAGCGTCATGACAGAGTTGCGCTTGATCTTGATGCTCTGCGGGGTATCGTCGAGGATGTAGCCATCCTTGGCACGCACCTCTTTTGCGATGACCGTCATGCCGGGCGTCAGGTCGTCAATGCGGATGGTTCCCGCGCTATCGGTCACATACTTTCCGTTGGCGTTGCCGATCACGCTGCCATCCGAATCCGTGACGAAGAATTCCACATCGGAAATAGGCGCGCCAGTGACAGCGTCTTTTTTGACGATCAACAGCGAGCCCATCTTATCGTTGCCGAAGGTCACGGTAATGACATCCTGATCCTTGCCGGAGAGATAGACCGTTTCCGCGGCGTCGGTGATCACATACCCGTCCGGCGCGGAGATCTCCTCGCAGACATAAGTGCCTGCCTTGAGGCCGGTCACGACGATGGTTCCATTGCTCGAAGTGCGGTACTCGCCGATGACCGTGCCACCCGTACCGGAGGTGCCGCCAAGGTAGCGGACGCGGAACCATGCGCCCTCCAGCGGCTGACCGCTCTCACTGTCCACCTTGCGGATGATGATGGCGGAAAGAGGTGTGTTCTCAAAGGTCAGGACTTTGCTCTCACCACCGGAGATGAAGCATTCCTGCGAGGCAGGCTCCTTGATGGCGTACCCGGACGCCGGTTCCAATTCCGTTACTTTGTACCAGCCATCCTTGACTTCGGGGAGAATGATTTTTCCGCTTGCGTCAGAAAAGTAAGTGCCGAGGTCGTTGAGCTCACCGGTGTCGGTATGGTTGCTGCCATACCAGATCTGGAACTTAGCGCCCTTGACGGGATCGCCGGTGACGCTGTCTACCTTGCGGATCTCCAACGTCGGCTTGAGCGCGTTGAAGAAGGTGACGGTAGATGTCTCACCGGGTTTCAGCGCTACTTCCTGCGGAATGGGGCAGAGAATAACATGACTGGGGACATTGATCTCCGTGACCTTGTAGCTGCCCACAGGGATGCTTTCAAGGAAAATGCGCCCATGGTTATCGGTGGTGACGCTGGTGGAGTAGCTGCCGTCGATCTGCTCAATGCGGTAGGTCACGCCCTCAATGGGTTCGCCGTTGGCGATGTTTTTCTTGATGATCTCAAGACCCGGCTTTTCGTAGTCCACAAAGGTGACTTCGCTGGTCTTGCCGGGGCGCAGCGCCACGGTCTGCTCGGTATTGGTTACGATATAGGGTTCCGGCACAGATTCCTCTCGCACCATATAAACATCTGCGGGAATGGCCGAGAGAGTGGCGGAGCCATCCACACCAGTTGTGACAGAGGTGGAATAGTTGCCGGTGACGGACTTCACCGAGAACACCGTGCCGGCAATCGGTTTGCCGCTCATGGCGTCCCGCTTGGTGATCTTCATATCGGGCAGTGCGTAATTTTCGGCAGTGACCGTGTACTGCTTGTCGCCATCGGTGGTATCGACATAGACGCTGATGGGCGTAGAGTCGGCGCAGTAGCCCTCCGGGGCCTCGGTTTCCACGAAGGACCACAGGCCCTTGGTGACATCCTTGACCTCAATGATTCCGCCATTTTGGGTCACATCGCTGCCGACGATCTGACCGTCGCGGTAAATATTAAATTTTGCGCCATCCAAACCACGGGTCGTTCCTGCGGCAACCTTCCGCAGCGTAATATCAGCGTCCCCAGCTGGCGGCTTTCCCGGCTCGGATGTATTGGTGACGAGTTTTCTCGGCGCATAATAGTTAAAGAAAGCCTGACGCCCCTTAACGCTGGATTTCGCGTAGACCGCCCATTTTGCAGCTTCATCTTCTACCACAGTGGCGATGATGCCCTGTTCTGCGTATTCTTCAATTTGGCGCTGAAATTCTGCGTCTTCCTTGGCCTTTTCTTTCAACATCCAATCGATATAGCCCAAGTACATTTCATAGGTATCGGCGTTGGCGTAACCACCGCCATCGATGTCACCATCGCCCTCACCCTTGAAGGTCTGGTGATCCCATACATAAGTCTGTGCCGCCATAAAAAGGCTGCCGGGGATGTCACCCTTATAGTCCACGATGAATGACATCATCCATTTGAAGTTTTCAAGCTGCTGGGCATCCAGTTCACCCATGCCGCTCTGCGCCAGCGCCGTTTTCAGGACAGCGTCCGCATCCGCGCCGGTGGCGGAGGTATAGGTGTAGCTATTCAGAAAGCTGGCAGTGCCCCAACGGTAACCGTAGCCGCGGTCAAGGCAGTACAGCAGCTTGCCTGCCGCCATCGGGGGCTTGTAGCTGTAAGGCGTACCGTCATGGAGAAGCCGCGTTGTCCAGTAGTTTGTGTTGCTGGTAGGCTTGATCCCTGTTCCGGTGCTGGAAGCGGCCAGCGCGGAAGTCGGGAGCAGCGTCAACAGCGTCATGATAACGAGAAACGCCGAGACGAGCCTGGTTCTTAATTTTTTCAATGAGCTACCTCCTTGCAAAATTGCACAAGAAAAAGCAGACCGAGGCTTCCCGGTCTGCTTTGTGATATAGGATAACAGAATTTACTTTGTTGCCGGCTTGTCCACCGCCGAAATGCTGTATCCGCTGCGAAGAAATAGTTGGACACAGTACCAGCACTCCAAGCCGTTGGCGTCAGTCCCTCGTGCAAGGCCGACGCCGATAGCCGCATAGCTTTCATCGGTCATGTTTTCCATGTGTCCTGCGGATTTTGACCATGAATATACGAGCGTTTCCGCAAGCGCGGTTTTTTGCTGCGCAAGATAGAGCAGCGGGATCTGGTGGATATTTTCCCCAACCTGCCTGCAGTCCGTAACGGTGTAATACTTCCTGCCGTCTGGTCTGGTATGAGAATAGGCACCTGTGGCAGCCATTTCATCGGCCCGCACCTGCGCGGCCCGCATCAGTTGATCATCGGCCGTCAAAGCTGCGATGCCTCGCTCCGCACGGAGGGCGTTGGTGCGAGCTACAATATCCTGCTTTGCAGCATCCACATCAGAAGGCGCAGCAGCAGGCGGAACAGCTTCAGCGGAGGGAGCCTCGCCGGTGTAAGGCGCACCGGTTTCGATTTGCACACATCCGCTGTCCGCATTCCAGAACACATTGAAGCCGACCGCTTTGCCAATGTCGCGGAGTTTCACATAGTTGTGTCCAGCAATACCATACGCTTCCATTTGCACCTCCTGCCCATCGACAAAAATACGATGGTTGCTGCGTTCAGCGAGGATTCCCGCAGCATAGGCGGAAGCTCCGCCTGTGATAATAGCGCCGATAAAAAGGCCCGTAAACATCGTGAGGATCTGCTTCTTCATGGAAAAGCCTCCTTATTTTTGATCTACTATTCCTTTACGATCATAAAGCGGCTTTTTCAACAAAAGATTTTTAAGAGGCCTGAACAGCCTGCACACACCAGCGCTGACTGGAATCTCCGGCAACGCAGGTGAAGAGCGTGATCCGGTTATCCGTGGTAGAGGACAAATAGCTCCAATCGCTGCTGCTGATTTTGGTCACAGTCTCCACCAGATAGGTACGGGTACCCATGGATGTGGTATAGGTGATCTTATCGCCTGCATCCAGATCCTTGATGCTTCCGATCACATATTTGGCGCCGCGATTATGCCCGCAGACAGCCACATTGCCGTTCCAGACGCTGGTACTGGTGAAATGCCCCAGCCCCTTTTTCATGCTGGCAGTCGTTTCACCTTCCCAGAGATAGTAGTTCTTGACCCCGATGGCAGGAATGGAGATCTTTCCGACGGCACCGTTGGAGAGCAGAAAATCCTGTGTCAGCTCTGTGAAAGCGGGCGTCGCAGGAGTAGCTGTGGAGCCGCCCTGCAGAAAACCGGGAATCTCAACAGTTCCGCCGCCGGGAGAAATTCCGCAAATGCCGCTGCCGGATGCAGAGATGCTCTGAAGACCAGGCAGCATGATTTTTTCCATCACGCCGGTTTGGGTGGTGCTGAGCTGCCCGTATTCCAGTTCGGGGATCTGGTAGTCCACCACATTTCTTCCACCGTAATTGTAGCGGGAGCCATAGACATCCCCATAGGAAGAGGAGGGATAGTATTCCGGGGTGCCATCGGTTTCAAAGGAATAATCGGCAGCCTGTGCGCTGACCGCCATCGCAGAAAGCATGGCAGCCAGAGTCAAAGTCAATGAAAAAAACTTCTTCATACGGGAGCCTCCTGTTCTTCTTCAGCGGGAACGGTAAATTCATGCCAGTCATTGTGCTTGCTGGCTTGGATCGTGTAAGTATGGTCACTCTGCGGGAAAGAAACGGTGAACTCGCGCCCAGCCAGATGCCTGGCAAGGGATTTTTTCACCTCAACCGCGACGGTATCTCCCGGATTCAGTGTGAGAGCGCCTGCATCGATAGCGGGAATCTCGCTGTCAGGCTCCACACGGAACTTTGCAATCAGCCGGTACTCTCGGGGCTTGCTGTCCGGAACATACACATAGACATTTTTGCGGCGGCGCAGCAGGATGAGTGCAGCGGCGGCGATGCCCGCGCAGAGCAGCACGGCAGCGATGATCAGCAGCGGAGCGGCAAGGCTGTCATTATCCCAGATATGTGTTTTCTCGGGGACGATCTCACTTCCGGTATAAACCACGGTATAAGTGATGCTGTCCACGCCTTCCGAAGTAACGGTTCCGTGATATTCCGCCGTGGTGACATAGCCTGTGGCAGCCTGATAGCTGCTGGAGGCGGAATAGGTAGCGACCGCCTGATACTGAGCGGGAACCAGCGCCTCGCCGACGAGCGCCGTGCCTGTGACCTGCCATTCCACATTGGCAAGGGCGAGCGTTTTCCCGTTTTTGACGGTCGTGGCCGGCACATAAGACATGTCGTTGCGGTCCAGATTACCGATCACCTTCGTCTCGGTGGTTTTGCTGTATTTGGTGGTGTAGCCGGACGCCTCTGTGGAAAGCGTGGTATGATCCAGCACCAACTCGCCGGAGAAGCCGTCTTTTTCATAGGGCATACTGGGCGAAAGCTCTGCGAGGATCTGCGCAAGGTCATTTTTGGCGGTGTTGACTGTGACGGTTTCCGTTACAGTTTTGCTTTCCAGATACGGGTGTTCCACCTTTGTGGTATAGGCCCAGGTATAAAGATAGCCGTCGTAGGAAAAGTCCTCTTCCTTCAGATCATCTGGGTCAACCTCCGGGGAAAGCGTGTAGGTTTTTACAAGCCGCTGCTGGCCGTTCAGGTTTTCCGCTACCAATGAATCGGGAACCTGAGCGGCAAAGGCGCTGACCGTCAGCGACATGGCAAGCAGCAGGCAAAGGGCCAGCTTTGATAAGCTCTTCATGGTGGCCTCTCCTTTTTTACAAATTCTGTTTGATGATTCTGGTGATGATGCCGACGGCGATGCCGCGTTCCTCATCCAGACGGGTAACGGCAAAGCTGACGTCGTCTTTTTTTCCGGGCATTCGCCGGTCATAGCAGGTGTGGGCAACCGCGTTGACACCGTTGTTGAGCCGGATGAACACAACGCCGTGCCGCACATCGGTCACTCTGCCGGCGTATTTGCCCTGCAGGACACATTTATCCAGATTGCTCTGGTTGGCGGCGGACGAAACGCTGCGGATATCTGCTGTGATGGAAATATGGTTGATGTCGCTGCGGTCAATGGTGAGCACACGGACAAGAACACGGTCGCCGACGCTGTAATACTCGCGGGCATCACCGAACCATGCGGCAGACAGATCGCGGGCGAAAATCGTACACTCCACGCCGAACACTTCTACACGCAGGACTTTTTCCGCAACACCAATGACGCGCGCCTGTACGACGCGCCCTTCATAGATCATGGGGATGCCCTCTTCATTGGCGTCCAGATAGAAGGTCTGACGCTTACGGAGCATGGCGGCCTTTCGACTTGCCACAACGCTGCGGGCGGTGTTATCCAGACCCCGGACGATGAAATCGATCTCCGCGGTGAGCATGGTCGCAAGGATACTGTTCATCCGCTCCATAAACGGCTTGTATTTCGCTCCATACGGAACGGGCCCGGAATAGAGCATCATTTCTTTCAGCGGGATCGCAATGCGATAACCCTTGTAGTCAACGACAACGATCGTACGGCCGGAAGGGGTCTGCTCCACGCCGTCCAACGTTCCGGTCAAAATACGACCGGCAATATGCGAGGTCTTGATCTCATGCCAGATGACCTCACGGCGTTCTTCTTCCGTTTCGATACGGTCTTTTGCATCAACGGTCAGAATGTAGGAGTCACGGCGTCCGGCAGGTGCGGGAGGTGCAGTGGACTGCGGAGCAGCTTCACCATCTGCGGATTCCGTTTCATCTTCAGTGGGCGGAGCATTTTCCGCATTTCCTTCCAGCAAAAGCGCATCCAGAGCATTTTCGCCGCTGCTGTCAAGGGGTGCCGGAGTGCTGCTGTTCAGCTCCTGTAAAATGCTGTCGTACTCCGGATCTTCCGCTGCTTCATCGGAAACAGGGACCGTCTCTGCGGCATCAGCGGTGTTTTCGGCATCCGGCTCGTTTTCCTCAACATCTGCTGTGCCGCTCACATCGCCGGAGCCGAGATCAACTTCCGGGGGTTCTGCCAGCGGAGTTTCCGTGTAGTCGCTGCCGGCGGCCTCCACCTGCTGCTCAGAAAGTTCTTTGCCGGATTCGGTTTCCATGAACTCTGAGGAGAAATCATCAGGGGGCGGGATCGTTTTTTTCTTGGGCATTAAGTATCCTCCTTTTTCTTCATAATGGATTCTTTGGTTACGGCAACGACTTTTTCAGCCGACGCAGGCTTTTTCTTTTGCGCCGGCTTCTTATCCGCTGCCTGAGATGGCGGTGCCGATGGAGTTTGCTTTTCCTGCGGCTGATTTGCCCGCCATGCAGGGACATGGGAGGCGGCCTTGCTCGACCGCAGCTTCTTCGCCTCGGGATGTTTGGAATAGTCGTACTTATCCACCTCCAGTACATTCTTGCCCCGAATGAGGATCAGGGCTTTATCAATATCCATACGCAGCACCTCGTCCATGGTCATCAGCTTGCGCCGGCCGACACCGCTGGTTTCCCGGTATTCAGGCGTGTAATTGGATACACGCCATGTTCCGAGCTGTTTGGCTTTACTGGTGACAGAGATACTGGCCTCGCCAGTCCGGTCAGAAATAAATTCCGCCGTCAGAGCATCTGTACAGCCAAGAAAAAGCTGCACATCGCAGTTGCCCAGAATTTCCTGCCACTGGTTGTAGGGGTAGCGGTTCTGAAGACCAGCTAAGTTCTGGAACACACATGACATGGACAGGTTTCTGGAACGAATGACCGAAATTTTTCTCGATAGATCTGGGATCACTCCACAGGCACACAGCTCTTCACCAAGTACATGAACAGGAACCGGAAGCTCCCCGCCGGGACAATGTTCGTCCGCATAGCGAACCAGGCGGATAAATACAAAGGAGAGAAACAGCGAGGAGAGGAAATCAAAGGTGCTGTCCTGATCGCTGGTAATGCAGTAATAAGCGCATGGCTGCTTTCCCGGGAGTTCCAAATCGATCTCGTTGTAGGATGTGATGTTGCGAATATCCCGGTTTTGGAAAACCTGCAGTCTGGAGCCGAGCCCGATGATAACGCCGCCGCGCACACCCTCTGACGCCTGCTTGAAAATGCTGTATGGCGCTTTGGCAGGATGCGTGAGGGGAAGAACATCAAAAAGCGCATTCAGTTCCTTTTCGGAACTGGCGGTGAGCAATTGGTACACTTCGCCGATGTTTTGCTTTTTCTTGGGATAGCTGGTGGAAACATAGAGGACCAGCGCCTTGAGCAGATTCATTTCGGCGCTGTCCCAGAAGTGGTCGCGTTCCTCGCCGCCGGTATTCTTGATGATGACATCGCAGAAAAGCTGAGCCATCAATTCCTGACCGCCGACCTCCGCAAGACAATTCCATGAATCGGAGGCTGACGGTGTGACCAGATTGAACACACGGACGGTATAGCCTTGATCCCGCAGATATTCGCTGGTCTTTTCATAAAGCTCGGATTTGGGGTCGCAGATCACAAGGCTTGACTTCCGCGCCGCGCATTGGAGAATCATGTTGACGCAAAAGGCTCTTGTCTTCTTGGAGCCGCTGGCGCCGTAAACCGCAAGATTCCCGTTAAATCGAGTCTTTGGAGGAATACAAATGACCTGATGATCCAGCTCTCCGAGAATCGTGCCGGAATGCTTGCGAATGTCTGGCACAAGGTCAAGCACCTCGGTCAGCTCCTTGCGGGACATAAACCCTGCGGTGCCGTAGGTTCCCTTGTTGGAATAGACAAGGTTGCGCCGCCGGTCGTATTCGCCGCCTTCGCTGTAGCCCATCCGCATGACCATGAGGATCAGCAGCGCCAGCGCACCGATGCAGAGGCCGAGGCCATACAGCCCATACGGAAAATGGAAGGCTGCCGCAAGGCAGGGACCGAATCCGGCGTCTGGGAATGCGGGAGATGTCCCAAACACGGCGCCGGCCTCCTGCCATGCACGGTAATTGGAAAAAAGCTGCGAGAGGTAGCCACTCCCATAGAGCAGCGCCAGCGCAGCGATTGGAATGATAATGAAAAGCTGAATCAGCTTCTTTTTAGGAATAGAGCACGCTCCTTTCAAACTGTTGAAAATCAATGCTTTGCAGTATCACACGCTGCCCGCAGATCTCCCGCAAGGCTTCTTCCTGGTAATCGAAGCAGATCAATGTCCCCGTCATTCCGTGCAGCTCCAGCGCGGTATCGAAACGCCGGATGCGAGGAAAATCACAGGTGTAGGCGAATAGAACAGGATTCCCCTCGCTGTCAATGGCGTCGTTCTCGACGCGCCAATTTGGTATCCCCTCATGGAGCCCGTCTGCAAGGATCGCATCGAGCGTCCTGCGCTGCTGCGTGTCGCATAAGAGGCGAAGGATCGCTTCGCCATAACGGTCATTGGTCAGATAGTAGAAATGCGGAAAGCTGCCATCCAGCAGGAAATAGCTGTGCGCGTCCGGCTGCGTCAGGATAGAAAGTTGTTCCATGGTGGAGCCGAACACGATCCCGGAAATCTCCGCATCGGGCATGACCCCTTCGGTTTGCAGCAGAGCTTTGAACCGCAGTTCAGCCTTGTACTCCCATTTCATCTGCGTTTTGGCGGTGTTATAGGTCAAAAAAATACCGCCATCCGTCAGCAGGATGCCGGTTGCGCGTGAACTTTTGATTTTCGTCCCTTGCGGGCCGATCTCTTTGACCTCTCTGGAGGTGTAATAGGCGGGGATTGCCGCACTTTGGCTGGCAGCGGAAAAAGGGGCCTTTTCCCATGGAAAGGCCGGAATGTCAGCGTTGTGCATGATGGTCAGGATCTCAGCCATCCGGTGAAGCCGGAGCCGTCTGGGAATTTCGCTTTTGAGCTTGTTTGGCTCAGAACTGCCGGTCAGGTAGGCTGAAAACCATTCGGGAGCATCAGCCAACAGCAGCCGTTTGGCTGACGAGGTGAGCCGAAGTCCACGCAGGCCGTCTTTGGAGAAGGTACGCAGCAGCCCATCTCGCCGGAGAGCGGTAACGACACTTTCGAGGTATGCGGAACCACCCGGCAGGTGGCTGATTTGACGGATGGGGTATTCACCGCAGAGGGCGGTTAATGTCAAAAGAAGATAGGGTAGCGTATTTTGAGCTGGCAGCTGCCGGGGCTTTCGAGGCATAAACCGTGCTGCCTCCTTGTACGATATTTTACCGTAGGGCTTTATAGCTTGGGTAATTTCGCGGCCGGAGAGCCTTGAAAAAACGCAGTATTTTCAGCGCTTTCAGGGCGCTTTTTGTACCTAGGAAAATAAGCGCCCATAAAAGGTCAAAAATCCGATATGCTTTTTACACCATTCTGGCGCTCTGCAAGCCAGGCCGGAAACTGCGTGCTGTCCATGAGAAAAAGCCGTGTGCAATCCTCTTCGCCCAGCTCCGTGGTGTTGTAGGCGTCGCACAGCAGCCCATTGTCATCCGTCAAGATGAAGGAGGCCGCAACATCCAGAAACTGCTTCAGTTCCAGATTGTCATAATCGCGGATACGGCGCTCTGGCAGCTCCTGTGCATAGATATGGGAAAAGCAGACCACACAATGCTGAAATTGCGGCATGGTGTGGTGGGCGGCGTAATCGGAGAGCGCGGAGGTAAACGGATCTAACAGGAACTCCGTGCTTTGGCGCTGCCTGCGCTTTGGCAGAAGGCACGGGAGCTTGATCTCCAGAATGCCGTCATTTTCGCTGATCTCAATACCCTGCATGGTTTCAGCAGACCGCAGATATTCCTCTTTTTTGATGCTGGTAGTGGCATAGATCAGGTGGCGCAGCCGGCAGGTGATCCGCTCGGCCCGCAGCGCCGCATCCGTGGACAACACCTCGTAGTTGTCGGGATAACGCTGGATATCCGTCGTGTTCATGGCATAGAGCGCATTGTTCAGCCGTTCGATCTCAGCCAGAATAGATGTAATTCTTTGTGATATGATGGTCCTGTTCAAGAAAAAACTCCTTATTCGATTTGATAATACTGCACTTCGCCGCCCGAAGAGACGGTACAGTAGCCACTGGTGTTTGGCGTGTGGATCTCGGCGATCTGCTCCGGCTGCTCAATCAGAACGATGTATTTGGGCGGAACCTCTTTTACCGCGGAGAGCATTTGGTTGATAAGCTGCTCTTTACCCGGCTCCGCGTAAATAATCTCGTAAACTTCGCCATCCGCAAAAAAGATGATTTTGGCGGGATAGTCACTGACAGAATGATATTCCACCTGCTCCATAAAGTCGGTAAGAACCCAAATGGCCTTTGAAAGCCCGTAATCGATCCCCGCCTCCGCATCAGCGGGAATGCGGTAATACTCGCCGCGCTGCACAATGCGGCCCTGCTTTTGCAGGTAGGACAGCAGATTCCGGATTTTGCTTTCCTTGTGCGGATAGAGCTTCAAAAGCTGCATCTCCGTCAGAGCGCGGTACATGGAAACATCCCGCAGGATGCCGGCGGCTTCCTGCCCATAGATCTGTTCCCTCGTTTTCATTGAAACATCTCCTCGTTATGCGTATTGAAGCCGTATAATCGCCGTATTGCTGTTGGTTGTGGAGCGTTATACGTCTTAAATGCGTATTGTGTACGGATTAGCATGGATGCTGCTTTGGCGCAGCACGCTGAGCAAGCTCAGCCAGCTCCCGGCGATCCGTGGTGATCAATTCCTTTTCCATTTGACTGCACTTGATCTCCACGGCAATATTATTGTTATTTGTGCTGATGAGAGCGCTGCCGCGTTCAAAGTGCGTAATTTCCATCAACTCAGCTTCAGACAGATGCAGAACGCCCTGAACGCGCTGAGCTTCTTCCTCCTCCAGATTCAGCAGGATCTTCGTTTTACTGTTGTTGATGATGCCCTTGCCGTATTTACCGTCGTCCAGCGCAAAAAAGTCATTGAGGTCCTGTGTGGCGCAGACAAGGCTGCCGCCATAGCCGCGGATCGTCTTGGCAAGCTCCAGAACGGATTCGGCGGCCTGCCGGTTGCTGCTGGCACCAATGAGCTGCCAGCACTCGTCTACAAAGATGGCCTTTTCTGCTGTGCGGTTTTCTTTTGCCTTGTCCCACACGAAATCGAGGGCTACGAACATTCCCACAGTCAGTAGGTCTCCGGTCAGCTCAGAAATATCGAGAACGATGTACTTGTTGTCCAGCGCCACATTGGTTTGCTGATTGAAGGAGCGGGCAGAGCCGTTGACCAGCCGGTTCAGGATGTTGGCAAGGCGCTTTGTTTCCGGAGAGGCGGCGAGAATTTCATACAGGTCTCCCAGGATCGGCATTTCTTTATAGCACCCTGGATTTTTCGGCTGTTCCAGAGAAGCATTGTCATGTGTGATGCCCTTTGTCCCGTAGGTACAGATCATGGCATCATCCAGAAGCTGCCGCTCCTCGTGGGACATGTCCGGAATTAAGAGGCTGAAAAACGTGTGCAGCCGCTGAATTTTGGCTGCCAGCAGAGATTTTTCCGCGCCGGGGCCATCCAGCAGATCGTCCACGGACTTATCTGCCTTGCGGATCTCCATGATGTTGATGCAGTTTTGAGAAGCCGGAGATATGGAGATAAACTGTCCGCCGATGTTGGAACAGGCCCGGTGAAACTCATGCCCTTTGAGCGGCGCGATGATAAAGACCTGAATTCCCTTGCGGCGCATACGCAGAGCCATCAGCTGAAGTGTAAAGGTTTTTCCGGCTCCGCTGGTTCCGAGAATGGCGATATTGGCATTCTTGTAGACGCGGGAATCGAAGATGTCCACGATGATGAGAGAATTGTTGTGTTTATTGACGCCGAGAAGAATACCGTTGTCATCGCACATCTCATAGCTGGTGAAGGGATAACAGCTGGCGGCTCCCGTTGTCAGAACATTACGCTTAGACCGCTCATAGAGCTGGCGCTCCAGAGAAACCAGAGGAAGAGAGGATAAAAAAGCCTGCTCCTGACAAAAGGAACAGGTCTGTACATCCATGTCCTGCGAAAGCAGGAGTTTTTTCATTTCCGCGACCTTCCATTCAAGGTCGTCCACGCTGCCGGCTGTGACGGTGATAAGCAGGTTCAGATAATAAAAATCCTCATTGTTGGAAAGACCGTCTTTTAGAAAATAGCCGCTGCGGATCGCACCGTCGAGGTCGTCAAAATCCGTGTTGGTGTCGCTGGTTTCCTTAATTTTGCTGCGGTTGATACGGAGCTGCTGCCCCAGCTTTCTGACCATGCGATCCTTTGGCTGCCGCGTCAGAAAGACGTCCAGATCGATCCCGTCGCCGGCGTTGACCAAAAGGCTGAGCCAGCCGGCGGGAACGCGCGCTTTATAACCATCTGATGGGACAAGAAGATAGGCATAATACAGCCCATCTACACAGAGGTAGTTTCCATGGGTAAGGTCGATGCTGTCAGGGGCATAGAACTCGTTGACGGGAATAGTGTTGATGTCCCGCCCGGCGGCCATGTAGTCCGCCAGAACGGACTTCACCCGCTGGTAGAATGGCTCACTGCTGGCCCTGCGACAAAGAATGTTATAAAGGATCTCTGCCGTGGCATCGTCCTCGTTCTCAGGGGAAATGACCTCGTTGCCGCATTGCCGCAGATAATTTGCCGCCGTGCGTGCGGCCGTTTGCAGAGAAGCGATTGCATCCTCTTCCTCATGGCCGCGTTTGGTGCCCGGCAACGGCTCATACTCGAAAACAAGGAAAAAGCGCCTTGTGATTGCCTCACGGGAGCCAAGCTGCCGAATGAGCTTCAGGTAGTCTTCCTGCAGGACACGGCAGCGCGGATCCTGCTCATGCTCCAGCTCCCTGCGGACGGTATCCAGGTGCCGGTTAATGTCCGCACGCTTTGTCAATGCCTTGAATTGCACCTTGACCGGGGCAATTTTCAGATAGGAAATGAAGGAGTAAATGATGCTGCGCTGCTCTCTCGCGCTGCGCAGCAGGAAGTTGACGGGAACCACCTCTACAACCTTGACATAGCGGTGATCTCTTGTATAAATGACGCCGTGCTCAATCTTCTCGATAGGGATATAGTCCGCCAGAGCATTGAGCGGCTGAACGGCTTCTTCCTCCTGCAAGAAGGTCTTGAACTGCGTCACGCTGCGCTGCTTCAGATCAACAGAAAATCGGCTGCGGCTTTTGGGGAGCGGAGGATCTTCTGCTTCGCAGTCGCTTTTCCGCTGCTGCGCCCAGCTGGGCAGCAGCGTTTTTCCGTTTTTGCCGCCCTGCGTCCCATCGCGTGAAAGGATTCTGCGGTTGTGCAGAAAGCAAAAGAACAGGCGGATAAAAGCGGACAGGCTCATGCCGGATACGCCAATCAAAGCGAGAAGCACCAGCGGAAGAGCCGTCAGGCATAAAATCACGACGCGGACGGTGAGGGAAAACGGAAGGTGCAGAACCGGTACGCCAACCGCGAGGCCAAGGATGACCGCCTCAATCGTATTGCGGGTTTTCAAAAGCCCACCGAAGAGTGTGCCGCCCTCCATAAAGTTGGGAGGAATCACATAAACCTCAAATTCTTCCGGTTTCATAGACAGCCTCCCTTACATCCGGTCTTTCCGCTTCGGCGGATCGGGCATCTTCTTGACAATCTCCTTATGATAGTCGATTTCACCGTCCGGTGCGGTAAATGGCTTCTTGATTACAGTGTCAACAGCATACTGCTTGTACCATTGGGCGCCATCGGCAGAGAAGACTTTCTGGTGTTCACCGTCCGGCGCGGCATATTGCCCGGTATGGTACATTCCAAAGGAAATGCCCTCCGGATGCTCCGGAGAATACTCTGTGCCGGTGATGCGCCCGCCGCCGATCTCAACGTCGGAATAGGATATTTGCGGTGCGGCGTCTCCCTGAGCGGTAATGCCCATGTAGGAGGACAACGCCTGTGACGCAAACTCTCCGGTGATGGAGCCGGTGGAGTGCAGGTCTCCGGCTGCGACCATACCTATCACATCGTTGGCAAAACGCCCGCCCTCCAGCATGGAGTTGGTAAAAATACGTCCGCCGAGGCCAACGGAATGCTGTGACTCCCTGTGGAGTGAGGAAACCGAGGCAGTTCGGGTACTGGCGGTGACCTGCTGATGGGTCACGCCCGTCTGCGACTTTTGAGAAGCGCTTTCGCTGCGCGTCTGCTTCGCCTGATGAACAACGCTTGACGCCTGCCGCTCGGCATTTACAGTACGCTCTGTGGCCTGATGCGCGGCGGACATGGTGGAGGAAGACGCTTTCTGCGTCGTTTGTGTTGCGGTTCTTACGGCGTCATTGGTGATTTTCCGACTGACAACGCCGGCCAGACCACCTTGCAGAAAGCCGGAAGATCCGGATGCGGCGGCGCCGGCACGGCTGGAGGCTCTGTCGGCAAAGTTCCCGACAACTTTTCCAGCCATGCCGGCAGCGAGGGAGACACCCTTGAATGCCACCATCGCCTCACCCAGCATGGAACCGCCGGTATGCCCCACGTTGACGCCGATACTTGCCATGAAGCTGTCGATTTTCTGCGAGACTTTGAGAAAGCCAACCGCGCAGAGAAACCAGACCAGGACATTCCCCGTCACGGCCTCGCGGCTGGAACTGCTGACTGCGGCTTCAACATCGCTTTCCTCCAGAGCAAACGCAGGTACCGCCAAGGTGAGCGCAAGCAAAAGAACGGTGCCCAGCAGCGGAATGATTCTATGATATTTCTTCGTGGTAATGACCTCCTACACGGAAAGCGGATTTGAGATGAATGTGCCGATCATCGTGATAAACAGCCGAAGACACCATGCGTTCATCAGCAGCAGGAATATCTGCCCGCCGAACATCCGGCACCAGCTCTTAAAAATATTTGCGGTGGATTGCGATGCGCCCATGGCAAAGGCTACCGGTGCGGTATAGACCAGGACGCCCAGCAGTACATACCGTTCTGCCGCTTCAAACAGCAGCTTAATGTAGTTCCACGCAAGAATCAGTGTCAGAATCAGAACGATCAGCGCAACGCCGCCGTTGGCACAGACGCCGATGATGGTCAGCAGAACAGAATTGAAGCTGGCAAAGTCCAAAGAAGGAAGCTCTGAGGACAGTATCCACGCATAAGGCGTTCCGCCTATTGTCAGCGCAATGTTTACGATTTCATCTGCATAGTACGCAAGTACAATAAACAAGATCGCTTTGGCTGTCAGCCTGACCGGATCTTCAGCTTCAATTCCCAAGCCCAGTCCATAGTTCTTGAACAGATTCCAGACCCAGCCCAACAGGATCAGCCCGATGGCAAGTGCCACCAGAAGGCTATACATGGTTTCCGCTGCGGGAAAATATCGCAGAAATGTGTTCATGTCACAGCCCAATGCCCCCAAAACAGAGGTGTTGATCATATCCAGACCGTACATGATCTGCTCCGCGATCCACTCTACAATACCGTCTAAAATTCCCATAGCTTTTACGGGGCGGTCCACTGGCCGCCGCTGAAGAAGGGCGTAACATAGCTCATAATGAAGCCGAGACCGTTCAAAACAGCCCATGTGATGATGATTCGCTTGAGCCAAGCCCGGCTTTCATCGACGGTTCGGCCGCTGCGGGAGAAATTCATCATCAGCAGTGCGACTGCGGCCGTAACGATGGCTGCAATCGTGGAGATGCCGAGGATCTGCGTATAGACATCCCGCATGATCTCATTGGCCTTCTCCCACACGGTTGCGGCAGAGGCCGGCTGACAGAGAGAAGCGGATAGCGTGGCGGTCAGAAACGCCGCATACAGCCAACGGCCGATATTGCCACGTGGCTTTTTCCCAATACGGGGAGACGGACACTTGTGCTTCAAAAGCATTACCTCCTTGTGTTGCCCAAAAGCAGGAAACAGCACCCAGCGAAAGCCGGATGCTGTTTCATTGACCGCAGAAGGGCATAAAAAAAGACGCACATCAAAAATGGCGTCCTCCTGCGGCTGCTTTTGGTTTGTTTATAGTTTTGAGCATACTTAGTTTAACATACGGAGATTTTGCGTTCAATAGCAAAACCCTTCCAATTTCCTCCCAATTCTCTTTCAAAATACTCTCACACATCTGGCGGGAAAAAGCAGTCCAGCGTTTTCAAAGTGTCCTGCGCGGAAAATCCCCAAAGGACAGAGCTTAACGCTTCCACGGCAGCTTTGCGCAGGCGGTAGTAGGTGCTGAAGCTAATGTCCCTGATATGCGGGTGGAGCGCTTCAATGATCTCCTCCACATTTTTCAGCTTCTGTGGGGATAAAAATGAGTAATACAAAATCCAGTAGTACACCTCTCCGCTCTGGTGGTGCGTGCGGAGAAGGTTGACGGAATTTTCAAGCAGGGTCAGCATTTTGTAGCTGCGCTCAATGCACCTGGCATGATTTTCGATGTCCGTGCCGCCGAGATCCGCGCCTGCCATATAGATGGACTCCAAAAAATCTTCAATGCTGCAATCATAATCAATGCGAAACTGATTTTTGACCTGTCGGATAGACAGTTCCAGGCTCCATGTTACATCTCGATATTTTTTGAGCAGTCTCCATGTGTCGTGATAGCGGGCATCCTCTTCCGGCCGTTTTTCATACATCTTTCCTGACATTGTCGCACGCTCCTTCCGCTTCAGCATTTGGGATGATCGTCATTTCAAACCGATACAACGGACTGCCGGCGCCGCAGCAGATCGCAAGTCCCGCTGAGATAGTGCCTTTCTCTATTCCTACCGTGCAGTCGTCGGATAATGGATATAACATATATTTGGATTTTGGGCATGAAAGGCAGGAAATGCCTTGCGCTTCAAGGGTTCGCAGCACTTTCCGAACGAAGTACAGCATGTGAGGTTTTGAAACGCTGGGAAGCTCTGTTGAAACGCAGATCTGCTCATCAGAAATTGGGCCGGACTCTGGCGGAATGGTATCCGGCACAGATACGCGAAGGTTCAGACACATAGCAACCTCCTCTTTGTCTATCATGACATCCGAAATTTGGAACATGGTTGAGAGATAATTCTTTAGGTAAATTACCGTTCCGCTGCGGCCTGGGAAAGTCAGCAGAGAAAGATAGTCAAAATCGGCCAGTTTTTTGAGCAACCGCCCCACGCTGGAACGTGAGATTCCCCAGCGCGCGGATAATTCGCTGTAATTGACGAGCGGATTCCCGGTGCCGTTTCTGAAATACGCAACTGGCCCGATCTCAGAGCCGCGTACTTGCTGATCCTTATAAATCGCAGAGATCCAAAGATCCAGAATGACATCCATCTCAGATGCGCGTCCCGCGGAGATCAACTCCGTTGCCGTTGAAACAGGAATGAAGAAGAAACCGGAGTCTTTTTGGCATGGGCAGTTATAATCGAGTGCGGTGTTATTGCGCCGCCAGTCCGTAATGGAGAACTTTACGATATGCCCGCGGCCGAGGCGGGTAAATGTAATGAGCTGCCGATCCTGCAAGGATTTTAGGATTGCAAATGCCTGGTAGTGAAAGCGTACACGGAACCATTCCGTGATGTCAGTGATGGAGCAGATCCATTCGCCCGGATATACCGTGTATGAGATCCCGTCTATGCGCCGATACGAGGTTCTGAAGTTGGCATAGGAGCAAAGAACGACATAATAAAAAAGACCGGAGCATCCGCCTGTGCGAATGCTCCGGTCTGCAATCAGAGTTTGCATAAATTCTCGATAAATTCGGCATCGTGGATAATCTACAACCTGCCTGAGTTCAAGCTGATAGTCTGCCATGGGTGGCCTCCTTTGCTAAGCATGATTGCTTTTGCATACATGATGTGATATACTTTTTTTGCCATTAGAATAAGTGACGGATTCGAACACGCGCAAGGAAAAACTGCCTCATTTTTTGCTAATGGCTTGCTAATTTGCAGTTTGAAATATCGTAGCTAATTTTTTGCTAATGATTACTTTGGTTATAAAAGGCTCTGAGAGTTGACCGTATTGCACAACAGGAGATATGGATAATAGCCGCAGCATGGTCGAAATGCACAGCAGTATATGTGAGGACATCGCAGGCAATTCGACAAACATATCTCCTAAGCG
>UMHQ01075047.1_pt1 | contig 20516 bp, 16 predicted proteins | sample 1965531 | NCBI WGS metagenome assembly UMHQ01 (sample SAMEA4836098, study PRJEB28245) | human gut metagenome | biome: gut microbiome; material: fecal sample | place: Denmark | collected 2008
GCAACTTTATTATACCACAGATTTGTATGAACTCCTTTTTTTTCTCTCAACTGTTGCACTTAATAGTATAATTCACCAGAGAAACAAACAATTGAGCTGAGGCACAATATTCCGCTGATCGTGTTGGAGCAATGTAATGCAAACAGGAAAAAAGCCCGATTGCATTTTACAGAGTTATGGTATAACTTTCGGCAGTTTAACCTGAGTGCAGTGAGTAAAACAGCCGTAAAGTTAAGTAAAGCGCTGTCGGACTTCGGTTGTTAAGAGCCGGAGTGTAGCGATAGGGCAGTTTAACCTGAGTGCAGTGAGTAAAACAGCCGTAAAGTTAAGTAAAGCGCTGTCGGACTTCGGTTGTTAAGAGCCGGAGTGTAGCGATAGGGCAGTTAATCCTAAAAGCAGTGAGATAAAACAGCCGTAAAGTTAAGCAAAAGCCCGGTCATACCCGGGCTTTTATATGTATCAAAGCTTTGTTTTCAGATTTATACGTAAATAATGAAAGTACAAAAGTGTATTCATGTCAGTAACTGAACAGGATCTTTTCCTTTTTGAACAGATAGGATAAGAACAGACATATTCCTACAAATACAGCCACAGAGGATATGATTGATATGATCAGATTCAGCGGTATCAAAGAAAATGTAAATACGGATTTCATTACGGCAGTGCAGTTATAGACCGGTATAAGGTAGTAATACCATTCGACAGGGACGTCTTTATAGGACGCGATGACGGAACACAGTAAACCGCAAATATATAAAGGCATGGATAAAGCGTTAGCTTCTTTGATTGTTTTAGCCAGAGTACCGGCTATACAGAAAAGCGAGACAGAAATCAACGCTACGCATACGATGGCTGCAAGCAGGACAAGGTAATCACCGAAGCCGTAAGTTACTGTGGTGCTGCCGGCGCCTAATATATTGGCAAAAGAATTCATGGAAAACGACATTCCGATAAACGAGCTGATTGCGGTGGCCAACGAAATTACGGTACTGGACAACACTTTGGAAAAAATGATCTGACTTCTTTTGATTGGGGTCATAATAAGTGTAGCAAGGGTACCTCTTTCCTTTTCGCCGGTAATGCTTTCAGAGGCGACGTTCATAGCGTTTGCAAAAAGCATAATGACGACCATCATAGGCAGTAACATGGAGATCATCATGATAACGGATCCGTTGGCTTTGGCGAAATCTTTGGATTCGTTTATGGCAAAACGTGAAATATCGATCCCTTCCTGCTGAAGCATGAACTGTTGATAAATACTGAGGGCGGATGTCACGCGGGAATAGGCTGATGCGGAATTTGTATCGGAGGAATCCATGTATACTGAAATAGTGAGTTTATTATCGACGAGGCCGAGGGATTCAACATAGAGATCGATTTTGCCTTCGGAGATGAGTTTTTCGGCGTCGTTTTCGGAGATTTTATCGCTTTTCACTATTTCCACATTGAGATCAGCGATTTCCCAAATTGGATCGAGTTCGCTTATGTCGCCGTAAACATAGATCACAGAAGTATGTTTGGTTATATCGGAGGTCAGATCGCTAGAGATGTTGCCGAAAAGAGTGTAGAGGATAAAAAGAAGTATACCGGGCAACAGTATTGTCGTAAAAATCAAGCGAGGATCGCGGAAAATTTTATCCAGTTCCTTTTTCATTAATTTAAAAACGTTTTTCATAGTATCGACCTCCGGGAGTTTTCGTATTCCGTACAGATGTTAAAAAATGCTTCTTCCATATCGTCGCCTTTGTACGTTGCAATAATATTTTCTGGAGAGTCGCTTATGATCAACCTGCCGTCAAGTATAACGCCGACCTTGTCGCAAAGCTTTGCAACAAGCGACATTATGTGAGTAGAGATCAGAATGGTTTTTCCTTTGTTTTTAAGTTCTTTCAGGTAATCGGTGACAAGCTTGGCTGTGACGACGTCCAGACCGTTAGTAGGTTCGTCAAAGACAAGTATGTCGGGATCATGAACCAGGGAAATGACTATTGAAAGTTTCTGCTTCATGCCCTGAGAAAGCTCGCCTACCTTGACTTCAGCGTATTTATCTATGCCGAATTTATCGAACAACTCGCACTTTCGCAGAGAAGCTTTTTCGGAAGGGATATTGTATAATCCCGAGAAAAACGTAAAAAGATAATTGGGTGTGAAATTTTGTTCGAGTTTAAGATCGCTTGTAAGAAAAGCCATTTTTCTTTTAACGCTTATATCATCAGTAGTATCAATGCCGTCGATCAGTATTCTGCCGGTATCGGGCTTGATGAGGGTAGCGATACATCTCATTGCAGTGGTTTTGCCTGCACCGTTGGGTCCGAGCAGTCCGTAGATTTCGCCGGGATAAGCGTCAAAACTGACGTCGTTGACTGCGATCTTCAGTTTATCGGAAGTCTTGTTGAGAGCCATTTGCTTACGCGATAAACGAAAGGTTTTAGTTATGTTTTTAACTTCGATAGTATTATCCATATTAAATCCTCAAAAACAGTCTTTATAGATTTTAACATATACAGGTTTATTTGTAAAGTTAATTTATTAAAAAAGGTTAAACAAAACTAAACCTTAATTAAATATAGGATTAACGAAAGTTTAATCTTTTTCCGTTAAGATAAGAGCGTAAATAACAATTCCTCCTTAAATATCGGGCCGTGTGTACGGGGTACATAATCCGGCGTGTCCTGCAGACACAGGCTCAGACTTCAACAAGTTCTTGCGCCCGACCCGCAAGACTTGATAACATATAAGGCAATGCCGCAGATCGATGTAGGTTTAAGGCTAAGCCTTAATATATCGGTGTGCGGCGTTGTCGTATACTATAACAGAGCGGTAATTAATTCCGCTCTTTTCAATTCTGAAAATTTTTAAAAATTTCTGAAAAATTTGAATTAAGCGGTATAAAACAGTTGACAATATAAAATATAGGAGTATAATAGAGTTAGCAATCAGGAGCAAAGAGTGCTAACAATCAAATATAAAACTGCTAACACGTAAATCGAGTGATTGCTAATAAAAAAGGATTTCGGAGGTAAGTTATGAGATATTATCCTATTACTATTAGAAAACATGATGTTGATTTTGATGATTTTGACGATATGTTCAAGCCTTTCTGGGGTGAAGGACGTCGCAGTCTGATGCGCACGGATATCAGTGAGAAGGAAGGGAAGTATCTTCTTGAGATGGAGATGCCCGGATTTGAGAAAAAGGACATAGAAATTGCCGTAGAAAACGGATATCTTACGGTTACGGCAAGGAAGTGTGAAGATAAGGAAGAGAATGGTGAAGGCAAGAATTATCTTCGCAGGGAGAGGAGATGCGGAAGCATGAGCAGGAGTTTTTATGTAGGCGACGTATCGGAAGAAGATATAGCCGCGTCATATAACAACGGCGTGCTCGAAATAGTGGTTCCCAAGGAAGAGGAGCAGAAGCCTCAGCGCAAGCAGATAGAGATAAAATAAATATGACATATTAGAAAACAGCCCGGTTTACTTCAGCTTCCATAGGGAATTTTCATCGCTGAATAATAAGTAAAGAATAGTAAAAGTATAGCGCACTATACCTTGCAAGCAAGGCAGTGCGCTTATTTTATTTTTACTTTAAATAATATTATTAAAGATAAACTGCAATTTAAGGGAGTTATAACGTTACAAAAAAACTTTTGACTGCAAAAAACGAAATGAATTGTTTGTTTGGCTTGCGGAAAATGTGATAAAGAAAGTGAATGTTGGATAATTGTAAAGCGCGCAGCCCGCAAAACGATAATACATTTTGGTATATAGACGAGTTGAAGAAGCAATGTTTTTGGTGGATAGACAGCACTACAAAACGCCTGAAGACGGAATTGTCGCTCAAAAATTAGTATCGGGAAAGAAAAAAGTTTATGGTCGGAACTCCTCTAAGAGCGTTACACAAGACTTGAAAAATCAGGATTAATGACAGAAGCAGGACGTGCGTTCTGCCCGATATGTCTGCAAATGGTTTTGTAGCGGACAGTGAAAACAAAATGCGTTGAAGGCAGATAAAACGTACGGAAAAATTTAATAATTTTCTGCCATTGTATCAACGGGTACGCACAGATACAATTCAAAAGAAGAAAAAGCAACGCGATTTATTTGATAGCAGATTGCAAAAATATATCGAAAATACAAAGAAGGGTATTATGTACTGCGAACGGAACGATAACGGACGATAATTTAACCGGTTTATAAATCACAATTTGACAGGTAATTAAAAAGAGCGAAGGATTCTGAAATTCTTCGTTATTTTATTTCTATTGGAATTATGCGTAACCGGGTATTTTTTATTTGAGAAAACGGAGAGGTTTTGAGGCCTACGTTGTTCGGATGTATTGAAAGAGGAGGAAAGAGGAGGGAAATGACGGCACTTACAGGCTGACATTATTTTATACATGCACAATAAAATGTATGTGAAGGTGACGGTCGGAAAAATTTTTATTGAAAGTGTTGAAAGATAAAGGCAAATATGGTATAATACTGAGAAAAGTCGTCTGAAGCGACCGACAGCGGATTTTTGACATAATATTAGTTTTCAGGATATCAAGTACGTCATAGGATAACAGACGGTAATATTTTTATCAGACAGCGAAGCAGAAGAGCAAGAGTTTATAATTAAGAGAATAAAAGATTTCAGAAAGACGATCTGAGAAAAGAAGACGAAAAAAAAGATCCGTTGAAAACGGATCAAAAATACACATCGTGTATAACCGGAGACCGGCGGGTTGGAAAAATCTTATTTGAACTGATTGTGTTATCCTGAACGGTAATCAAACATTCAAGTAAGTATATTATACAACAAAAGAAGGAGAGTGTCAAGCGAAATGGATAAGAAATATTATATTGGTGCAGATATAGGAACGGAATCTGTCGGTTGGGCTGTAACTGATGAAGATTATAACATACTTAAAGCACGCGGAAGGGAATTATGGGGAAGTTATTTATTTGATAAAGCGGAGAGCGCGGCAGAAAGGAGACTTTACAGGAACGCACGCCGGCGTACGGCAAGGGTCAGACGACGTTTGAATTTATTGCAGGAACTGTTTGCTGAAGAAATAAGCAAAGTTGATCCTTTATTTTTTATCAGACTGAACAACAGTTCATTATTCACGGAAGATAAGGACGGAGTGCTTACTTCAAAGGATGCTTTGTTTGCAGACGAGAAATTTTGTGACAAAGATTATTTTAAGAAGTATCCGACCATATATCATTTAAGAAGCGGGCTGATAAAGGGAGAAGTGGATGATATAAGGCTTTTTTATCTGGCGGTGCATCATATAATAAAGTATCGCGGGCATTTTTTATTTGAATTGCAGAATTTCAGTTTGGGGAACAGTGAAATAATACGGGAAAAGTTTTATTTGATCAATGCATTTTTAAGTGACAGAGATATGCCCGTATTAGATTTGTCTGATTTGGACAAGGCCATAGACGAACTCAAGAAGAAAGAAGGGTCGAAGAGAAGCAGGCAGAAATTATTGACGGATATACTGCATACAGGGAGTGAAAAATCACTCACGGCTGTTGTAAAGGCGATAACCGGAGGGAGTGTCAAACTGAAGGAGTTATATAATATTGAGGAAGATAATGAAAAGATAACGAGTTTTTCTTTTGAAAAATCAACTTTTGAAGACAATGATATGCCTGCGATAGAGGAAGCTGTGGGGATAGACGAAGCGGTATTGGTGCGTGAGCTTAAAGCGATATACGATTGGTCGGTATTATGTGAGATAATGGGAGAGGAGACATACGTTTCTTTTGCTAAGGTAAAGATTTACGAAAAGCACAGGGAGGATCTGGCTTGGCTCAAGAGGTATATCAGGGAGAATTGTCCCGAAAAGTATACCGCAGTGTTCCGAAACAAAAACGGGAAAGACAATTATGCTGCTTATGTAGGCATGGACAAGCAAAAGAGGGTTTCAAAATGTACGAGAGAAGAATTTTATGCATTTCTCAGAAAAGAGGTGGAAATTACGGATAAAAAGGTACTTGCAGAAATAGAAAGAAGTAATTTCATGCCAAAGCAGGTATCGGAAAAGAACGGAGTTATACCTTATCAGGTACATTTGACTGAGCTTAGGAAGATACTTGATGAGGCAGAGAAGAAGTTTCCTTTTCTTAAGGAGAAAAAAGACGGGAAAACAGTGGCAGAAAAAATAATTATGCTTATGACTTTCAGGATCCCTTATTATGTCGGACCGTTACATACTCAGAGTGATTTTGGTTGGTCTGTACGTAATCCCGGGTACGAGAAGGTAAGCATAACGCCGTGGAATTACAGTGAAGCCATAGACGAAGACGCATCCGAAGAAAAGTTCATACGTTTACTGACAAAGAAATGCACGTATCTGAAGGGAGAGGATGTATTACCGGAAAATTCGTTGCTTTACAGTGAATTTGCTTTTTTGAACGAACTGAACAATCTCAGAATAAACGGTGAAAAAAGTGAAGAAGCAAGGAGACTGATATATGAGTATGCGAAGACTCATAAGAAGGTCACGCTGAAAAGTTGTCTGGCGTTGCTGATCCGGAACGGGTGTATACCTGCCGGGAGCGGGAAGGAAATATTCAGCGGAATAGACGATGACTTCAAGCGGAGTCTGAAGTCTTATAACGATTTAAGTTTTCTTGGAGAGAAAAGGTATACACACAGTGAGATGTGCGAAAAAATAATAACCTGGTTGACACTTATATCCGATAAGCACAGATTTGAAAAGCGGCTCCGTCGGGAATACGGCAAAATTCTTACGGAGGAAGAGATCAAGAAGCTGAAGAGTCTGAATTATTCCAAGTGGGGAAGATTGTCTGAAAAGCTGTTGGACGGTATCACGAGCGCGAGGTGTACAGATGAAAACGGTGAGTGTCTGACGATAATAGAGGCTATGCGCAAAAAGGGAGAGAATTTCATGCAACTGATGTCTGACAAGTACGGATTTCAGGACGCGATCCGGGAATATAACAGTGAAAGCGAGCAGGACGAAAAGGTGACGTACAAAAAGGTTTCGGCATTATATTGTTCGCCTGCAGTGAAGCGTTCAATATGGAAGACGATAGAGATTGTAAAAGAAATAGTAAAGATACAAGGGAAAGATCCTGCAAAAGTGTTTATAGAAATGGCGAGGGAAGTCAAAGACGGCAGCATGAAAGGAAGCAGGACAGTATCGCGTAAAGATCAGTTGTTGGAATTGTATAAGAACATAAAAGGTGAGGAAAGAGAATGGATTGCCGAAATAGAACAAACGCCGGACGCAAAATTTAACAGTGATAAGCTTGTATTATATTACAGGCAGCTTGGAAAGAGCATGTATTCCGGAAAAGACATCAGTATAGATGAAGTATTTGACACGAATATATGCGATATAGATCATATATATCCGCAGTCCAAGATCAAAGATGACAGTTTGGACAACAGGGTACTTGTGTATAAGACTGAAAATCAGGGCAAGCAGGATAAATATCCGATTGCCGAAGACATACGCGTGAAAATGACGCCTTTTTGGAAGATGCTGAAGGAAAGGAAGCTCATCAGTGACGTTAAGTTTGAAAGACTTATCCGGAGGACGCAGCTGACACAGGATGAATTGAAAGATTTTATAAACAGACAGTTGGTTTTTACGCGTCAGAGCACTAAGGCAGTTGCGCAGTTGCTTAAAGAAATGCTGCCCGATACAGAAATAGTATATGCCAAAGCGGGAAACGCAAATGATTTCAAATCGGAGAACAATATAATAAAGATACGGGAATTGAATGATCTGCATCATGCGAAGGATGCTTATATCAATATAGTGGTAGGCAACGTATATAACACAAAATTCAATCACAGTGCGAGGTTTTATTTTAATGAGCGGGAGTCAAACGATTATGATCTGAAGAATTTGTATAGAAGGGATATTCCCGGAGCATGGAAAGTGGCGGATAAAGAAAGGATAATTCAAATTGTTGAAAAGAATACTGCCAAAGCGATAAGGATGACGTTGGGCGGGCAAGGAAGACTGTTTGATGTAAATCCCGTAAAGGCGGGACAAAATGATGATCTGCTGCCTTTGAAAATGAAGGGCGCGATAAGTGATACTTCCAAATACGGAGGGTATAACAGCCAAAAGACGGCATATTTCATGCTTGTACGCAGCAAAGGAAAGAAGGGCAAAATTATGTTGTCTATGGAGGCTTTTCCGTTGTGGATGGAGAAACAAAACAAAGCAGGAATTGAAGAAAAGGTACGTTTTTGTGCAAAGCAAGGACTTGTAGAGCCCGAAATAGTAATAGACCGAATAAAACTGAATACGCTGTTGTATATGGACGGGTCATATGCATGGTTAAGAGGAAAAACAGGTAACAGAATCAAACTTTGCAATGCAAATCAGCTTTATCTGAATAAAGAAGAAATGAAGATACTCAAAAGAATAAGCAATTATATGACAGACAGGAAACTTCTCAAGAGGCAGGATCTGCCCGTCGGTGAAAAGATAAAAGCAGAGGATAATGTCAGGTTATACGATGCTTTGGCGGAAAAGCTTGAGTCGCCTGTTTACCGTGGTCTTTCAATAAGGAAACAGGCGGAATTTCTGAAAAAAAGCCGTGAGAGATTTATTTCATTAAGTCTTGAAAAACAATGTGTTGTAATATTTGAAGTGCTTCATTTAATGCAGTGCAACAGCGTAAACTCAGATCTGACATTATTGGGCGGAGTTCCGAATGCAGGTTCGTTGGTAAGTAGCAAATTTGTGCAGGATAATGAAATGAAAATTATATATCAGTCATGTACGGGATATTACAGGGAAATAATAGATTTTAAAAGATTCTTATGAGCTGGCGAGTGGTAATTATTTCAAAACGATGCAAATTGGAATATAAACTCGGTTATCTTGTAAGCCGCGGCGAAGAAGTGAAAAAAGTATTTATATCTGAAATAGGAACGCTTATAATAGAATCAACCGGAGTGTCAATAACGGCAGCGCTGATGTGTGAACTCATAAAGAATAAGGTGAACGTGGTATTTTGTAATGAAAAACACAATCCTGTTTCGCAGTTGCTGTCATTATACGGCAGATATAATGCAAGTGGCTGTTTAAAAAAACAGATCAACTGGGCAATTGAATTAAAAGAAAAAATATGGAGGGAAATAGTCAGGCTGAAAATAATGCGTCAGCACAGGCTTCTCGAATCACTTGGTTCTGAGCAGGCTTATCTTCTCTGCAAATATGCAGATGAAGTGCAGCCGGGCGATAGTACAAACAGAGAAGGGCATGCGGCGAAAGTTTATTTTAACGCATTATTCGGACTTTCTTTTAAACGCGGAGACAGTACTTTTTATAACAGCGCTCTTGACTATGGGTATGCGATAATACTTTCGGCTTTTAACCGTGAGGTAGTGGCAAACGGATATAATACCCAGTTAGGTTTAGCGCATAAAAATGAATTCAATTTTTTTAATCTTTCATGCGATCTGATGGAACCGTTCAGAGTATTGATAGATAAAGTGGTTTTTTCTATGGAAAACGATTTGAACACCGAGTTAAAATATACACTTTGTAATGTATTGAATGAGAAGGTTCGTATCGGAGGAGAAATGACTACAGTCAGTTCGGCGATAGGAATATATTGTAAAAGTGTTTTTGAAGCGATTGAAACTAAAAATATCGGCAGAATAGAGTGCTATGAGTTATAGGTTTATGAGGTTGATGGTGTTTTTTGATTTGCCTGTCGAAACTTCGTCTCAAAGACGTGAGTATCGGAATTTTCGTAAATTTTTACTGAAAAACGGTTTTGTTATGATGCAGGAATCCGTTTACACAAAAATAGTACTTAACGCAAATGCGGCAGCAGTTATCAAAGAAAATGTGCGGAAGAATAAAACTTCAAAAGGTTTGATAGAAATGCTTCTTGTAACCGAAAAACAATTTGAAAGAATGGAAATAGTTATCGGTGAAGTTCAGAGCATTGTTATAGATAATGACGAAAAATTGGTAATATTATGAAGTTGGCTCATTTTGATTTAGAAAGTGTATTTGATATAAAACCCGGGGAAATTAATATTTTGGTAGTTGAAGCAGAAGATCAGTTTTATAAATATCAGAAAGAAATATATATGCAGTGTCAGGGAGAAGATGGAGGGTTTTGTCTTTTTGAGGGAGATAAAGATTTATCTTTTGATAAACAAGCTTTATTAATAAAGGATTACGTTTTTTTTGATTTAAACGACAAAAAACTCATAAATAAATTGTACGCTTCTCTTTCAGAAATAACATTGAATAGTTTTGAAGAAAAATACTGGCAAATAAAAGAAATGATAAAGATTTTGTTTGCTGAATTGGATGCAGAGAGTGAATGTTCGATAGATTACGAAGAAGAAAACGGGATAATCAATTTGATGAAAGCATTCGGAGTTCACGTAAAAACAGAGGATTCTTTGCTCGGGAATTTATCGGCGTATATAAAACTGAATACATTTTATTTAAAGAAACGGTGCGTTTTTTTAGTAAACTTAAAAACAGTTCTTACTGAAGCCGCAGTCAAGATGTTTTATCATGAAATGGCGTTGAACGAAATAAGCGTATTTTTATTGGAAAATACGCTTAAAACAAAACTTGAAGGAGAAAAAATAACAATTATAGATCGGGATCTATGCGAAATAGTTGTGTAAGAACGAAAGAGGTGATATAATAAAAGTAGGATAATAAGAAATATCGTTTGGGATTTCTGCGGGTTGTGCGCAAAGATGCTTGAATTTGAGGTTTGAGCATTGTGTTATCCTGAACGGTAATTAAACTCATTAAATTCATCTTGTGTTTCATTTTTAGTTTGAGCATTGTGTTATCCTGAACGGTAATTAAACGCGGAAGCATAAAAAATTCGCGTGGTATGGGTTTGAGCATTGTGTTATCCTGAACGGTAATTAAACTATAGAGACCGGGTACGTGTACTTATATGAGTTTGAGCATTGTGTTATCCTGACGGTAATTAAACTCGCAACTGCACTGAACGACCCGTCGGACAGTTTGAGCATTGTGTTATCCTGAACGGTAATTAAACTAGCAATTAGTATACGCATCGCCGGAACTAGTTTGAGCATTGTGTTATCCTGAACGGTAATTAAACCTGCCCTTTGTGCCATTTAGAATAATGACAGTTTGAGCATTGTGTTATCCTGAACGGTAATTAAACAATAGAGAGGCAAAACGAACCGCAAGGATAGTTTGAGCATTGTGTTATCCTGAACGGTAATTAAACAATCATTTAAAAATCAGAGGGATAACATCGGTTTGAGCATTGTGTTATCCTGAACGGTAATTAAACGGCGAACCCTACAAACACAACGACACCGAAGTTTGAGCATTGTGTTATCCTGAACGGTAATTAAACGTAGTATTATATAATGTCTCAATCAAACTAGTTTGAGCATTGTGTTATCCTGAACGGTAATTAAACACCGTTAATCAAATATTCGTCAAAATCTGTGTTTGAGCATTGTGTTATCCTGAACGGTAATTAAACGAAAATGATGGTGGATATACCTTCGGAATAGTTTGAGCATTGTGTTATCCTGAACGGTAATTAAACTAGAGACCGGGTACGTGTACTTATATGACTGTTTGAGCATTGTGTTATCCTGAACGGTAATTAAACTGTAAAGGGTATTCATATCGAATTCGGCGAGTTTGAGCATTGTGTTATCCTGAACGGTAATTAAACCCAAGAATGCCGGCAAAAACAGGGATAAAAGTTTGAGCATTGTGTTATCCTGAACGGTAATTAAACATGTAACGCTATTCGGCTTAAACAATTACGGTTTGAGCATTGTGTTATCCTGAACGGTAATTAAACTAAAAGCACGGCGATCGGGCTTATCGCTGAGTTTGAGCATTGTGTTATCCTGAACGGTAATTAAACAGCAATAGAGTTATTAAAAGATTGTTATATGTTTGAGCATTGTGTTATCCTGAACGGTAATTAAACATCTTTTCGCCAAAATAACGCTCGACAATAGTTTGAGCATTGTGTTATCCTGAACGGTAATTAAACATACAAAACCAAAAATGACAATGCATAACGGTTTGAGCATTGTGTTATCCTGAACGGTAATTAAACTACGGAGGAACGGGGTTTGCAATCACGGTTGTTTGAGCATTGTGTTATCCTGAACGGTAATTAAACTTAAATATTTTTTATCAAAAGAAAAACAAGGTTTGAGCATTGTGTTATCCTGAACGGTAATTAAACAACCGCTTGCCCGTATAAATTCGGTACGGGGGTTGAGCATTGTGTTATCCTGAACGGTAATTAAACTATATCTGCGCCGCAATTCAAGAACGATTAGGTTGAGCATTGTGTTATCCTGAACGGTAATTAAACACCTGTACTCGTATTCGTGCGGCTTTGGGAGTTTGAGCATTGTGTTATCCTGAACGGTAATTAAACTGTATATATATCTGATGATACTTACTTTATGTTTGAGCATTGTGTTATCCTGAACGGTAATTAAACTTAGAAGAGTTTATAAGGACACCAGTCTCGGTTTGAGCATTGTGTTATCCTGAACGGTAATTAAACCAAGGTACTGAATATGATGTTTTTAATTGCGTTTGAGCATTGTATTATCCTAACAATCAGTTTTATAGGAATATTATTCTGTTCTTTTATAGATACGCGTGATAGCGTGTTTGTTTTTTATACTGTTATAAGTATTTTATCTGAGTAACAGTAATAATTTTGTATTATGTATTTAATTGTTAAAATTGAAATCAAAGCAGATAGTTTTATGAAAGAATTTGTATATCAGCTTAAATTCAGGGAGCAATATCAAAAATATTAACCAATACATCGCATTGACAGGATCTGTTTTTTCTTGAATGTTAACGTTGAAATTTCCGATGATATGGGGATTTCTGCGTAATATTTAAAAGGAATAACGCGTGAAAAAATCAAAATGTCAAGTGAAAATTCTGTTAAAAGTTAAAATAATAAATAGTGATAAAAATTGTTTAGTATAATTTGACGGTGTAACGCCTGCATTATATAATATTATTATAGTTTACTGTGATAGCAGGTAGCGGGATCGTATACTTTTCTGATACACAGATTCCATGATATTGGTCCGTTCAGATGATGCAGTGAAATAAAATACGGCGGTACAAAAGTCGTAAATTTACAGCAAAAGCTTGACGCCGATTGCTTTTGTGCGGATATTTTTGACGATCACGGCAAAACGATAAATCATTTTGTCGTTAAAAACAGTGAAACGATACGCGTGTTTTATTTCAGAGGAGCTTTTTTAAAAAAACAAAGCGTTGAGGTTGCCGGCCAAAGAGTGTGCGTCGTATTTCGGAAATAAGCAATAGTTTTACAAAAATGCAGGTCGCGGTGAATGAATTTTTATCAAAAGCGTATCGTTTGGCATTGAGCGGGGGTAAGGGGAGCAAAGAGAGTCTGCAAACCGAAAAAATATATTTTGCTTCCGTAAAACCGTTATTGACGGAGTCTTGCGATTTTTACGCTGACTATATGTTTCTGACAGCAGATTAGGAATATCCGGTTAATTTAAGCGGTTTGAAACGTATGCAGTTTTACCGCTTGAGCAGACGGACATGAACCGATACAGACAAAATTTCCGAAGCGAATTTTGTAAGGAGGGGGGAATGACATTTTTCAGTAAAAAAGTATTTACTCCGTTTACAGTGTTGTTAATCTGTATTTTATTTGCCGGAGCGACATTTTTGATCACGTTCCTATGTATGCGGCAAAAATACTCTGCGCGGTTTTCCGACTTATACGATTTTGCCGTAAAGGATTCTATGGTGGCAGAGGCCGGGGAGATCTATTCGCTGGTAACGCTTACGAAAGGATCGGATATGGTCACATGGGACGAAAAAGGAGAAAGGGTACTATTGCTTTCCTGGAACGATTCTCCCGACATTTATATCGAAGGAAAAGAAATCGTGCTTGATGGCGAATTATGGACTTTTACGGACAAGGAAATATCGGCTTGGTATAAAAATTCGGCAAAAGACGTCGAAAACTGGGATTTGCGTCTGAAACAGCTTATCGGGCTTCCGCCATTGAGCAATTATACTCACATGACGGCATTCTGGGTAAATGTTGCCGACGTTATTCGACCTGCGTATCAGCCTGATGTTACGAAGCAGGTTGAAGTTACCGATCTGGACGGAAAGTCTCTGGGAGAATACGAAGCATGGTTCAACGGCAATATAATTTATTCTTACTTCACTTCCGACTATCCGTGGACAAGATTGGGTTATACATATGACTGGGCAGAAGACAGCGATGAATACGGACTTACCGAATTTCTTATTCTCGGCGGTACATCGGCAGAGGTCGGTTTTACCATGACGACAGATGAATTTATCCGTTATCTGGCAGATATAGCATAGATCAGGATGGTTTTTACAGGGAAAAGCAGTATGGTCTGTCAAATAAGCTTTCGGTGTAAAGCAAGTCTGAAATCGGGATGGGGCGACGCGTTTCACGAAAAATCGTAAGCCGAAAGGGCGGATAAGTCAAAAATGCGGTTTTTTTGTTTTTATTAAGGCAAAGGCAGGTGAACATATAATGACGATAGAGAAGGTCAGGGAAGGAACGGAATTGACGCTCAGTCTCAAAGGAAGACTGGATACGACGACCGCGTCACAGCTCGAAACGGAACTGAAAAGGAGTATAGGCGGTATAGACAGTCTGATTCTTGATTTTGCGGAGTTAGAATATCTTTCTTCTGCGGGATTGCGTGTATTGCTTGCCGCGCAGAAGGTTATGAACAAGCAGGGTAAAATGGTTATCAGAAACGTCAACGAAACTATTTCGGAAGTTTTTGAGATCACGGGTTTTACCGAAATACTTTCCATAGAATAACGTTTTTAGAAACATAATCGGATATTCCGACTGCAGTACCGTTCGGTTTTTATATTATGCGAAAACGCGGATCTTGTGTATATATCGTATGCAGCTCTGCGAAGGCATGATTGATCGGTTTAGTCAAGGACGACTGATATAGCTATCGGAACAGGATGATTGAGAAGCGTTATGCAGGTATGGGAGCGGGGATCGGAATACCGGAGAAATTATCCGTTGAAAAGAATAGTATCGGGAAAGATACCGATACGGATATCTGTACTGAAAAGCGCGTTTTAGTAGGAGGAAAAGAGAGACAAAATCATGGAAAAACAGATATTTCGGAAAAAAAGCATTGAAAGAGTATCTTCGCCGGAGCAGCTGAATGATTACATACGCGTATCTAATCCTTCAGTCTGGATGACGCTCGCGGCAATAATAGTGCTGCTGGCAGGCGTATGCGTGTGGGGCGTGCTCGGCCGTCTGGAAACAAAGGTAAATACGGCCGCTCTCGCTGAAGATGGCTTGATAGTCTGTTACGTAAAAGAGGCGGATGCCGGAAAAATCGAAAACGGCATGCTTGTACGTATCGGAGGGAAGGAGTTCACGGTCGAAGATATTTCAGAAACTCCCGTTGCTGTCGTACAAGGAGAGAAATTCAGCGAATATCTGTTGCATGTCGGTAATCTGCAGGCAGGCGAGTGGGTATACGAGGTCATATTGGACGGTAATCTTACGGACGGAATTTACTCTGCGGAGATCGTGGTGGACAGTGTTTCGCCTTTGTCTTTTGTTTTAAATTGAGGCGGCGCGTATGAAGACGGATAAAAAAATAAAAATCAAAACGCCTTTGACAAAAGGTGTAGCCAAGGTCCCTATCGTTATGCAAATGGAGGCATTGGAATGCGGGGCGGCGTCGCTGACAATGATACTTGCTTATTACGGGAGATGGGTGCCTTTGGAACAGATACGCGCAGATTGCGGAGTTTCGCGTGACGGTTCAAACGCCAAGAATGTACTCAAGGCGGCGCGGAGTTACGGGCTAATCGCCAAGGGATACCGGTATGAACCCGAGGATCTGAAAAAAAACGGAAAATTCCCGTGTGTAATACACTGGAATTTCAATCATTTTCTTGTGCTCAACGGTTTCAAGGGGAACAAGGCATATCTGAATGATCCTGCAAAAGGAAATTACGCGGTTTCGATGGATACCTTTGACAAGTCTTTTACGGGTGTATGTCTTATGTTTGAGCCGGGTGAAGATTTTCAGCCGGGCGGCAAACCCAAGAGTATGACAGCTTTTGCGAGGAAAAGGCTTGTCGGGGCGAAAACAGCGGTCATTTTCGTAGTGCTTACTACAGTTATAGCATCATTGATAGGGATAATACAGCCTGCTTTTTCACGTATTTTCATGGACCGGCTTCTGACAGGAGAAAATATCGAGTGGTTTTATCCGTTTTTGGGCGCACTGGCATTGATGGCGGTAATTCAGCTGGTCATGGAATGGATACAATCTGTATGGTCGCTGCGAATCAACGGAAAGATGTCGGTGACGGGCAGTGCTTCTTTCATGTGGAAGGTACTTCGTATGCCGATGGAGTTTTTTTCTCAGCGTATGGCGGGAGATATCCAGCAGAGGCAGGCTTCCAACGCAAGTATAGCAGGATCTCTGGTCAATACCTTTGCTCCGCTCATTCTTGATGCGATAATGATGGTATTTTATCTTGTCGTTATGATACGATACAGCTGGATATTGACGTTAGTCGGGATCGCTTCGATATTCATCAATATGATCGTGGCGCAGGTGATATCAAGGAAGAGGGTCAATATTACCCGTGTGCAGATGCGTGACGCAGGTAAGCTTGCAGGCGCTTCGGTAGCGGGGATAGAGATGATCGAAACGATAAAAGCAAGCGGAGCTGAAAACGGATATTTTGAAAAGTGGGCAGGGTATCAGGCAAGCGTAAATACGCAGAAGGTCAAATATGCTCGTCTGAATCAATATTTCGGACTGATACCGGCTTTTATTTCGGGATTTACGGATACGGTTGTTCTGATAATCGGCGTATGGCTGACCATGCAGGGGGAATTTACGATAGGTATGGTCATGGCTTTTCAGGGTTTTTTAGGTGCGTTTACATCTCCCGCCGAGAAATTCATTTCAGCCGGGCAGACTTTGCAGGAGATGCGTACGGAAATGGAGAGAGTGGAAGACGTTATGGAATATCCTGCCGACGTGGAATTTCAGGAGGAGGAGGAAGAAGATCCTTCGTTTGACAAGCTGAGCGGGCTGGTGGAACTCAAAAATGTTACGTTCGGATATTCCAGACTTGCAGAGCCGCTTATTGAAGATTTCAGTCTTACACTCAAACCGGGCAGCAGGGTGGCATTTGTAGGATCGTCCGGATGCGGGAAGTCCACGTTATCCAAGCTGATATCCGGATTATATAAGCCTTGGAGCGGAGAAATATTATTTGACGGGAAACCGATATCTGCCATTGATCGCAGCGTATTCACAGGATCATTGGCTGTCGTGGATCAGGATATAATACTTTTTGAAGACACGATAGCAAACAATATCAAAATGTGGGACACGTCAATAGAGGATTTTGAAATGATAATGGCGGCGCGCGACGCAAAACTTCATGAGGATATCATGCAGCGCGAAGGCGGGTACCAATATAAAATCACCGAAGGCGGCAAAGATTTTTCCGGCGGACAAAGACAGAGAATGGAAATCTCGCGCGTGTTGGCGCAGGATCCGACGATCATCATAATGGACGAGGCAACGAGTGCTCTTGACGCAAAAACGGAATACGAAGTAGTTAATTCCATAAAGGAGAGGGGCATCACATGTATCGTTGTGGCGCACAGACTGTCTACCGTGCGGGATTGTGATGAGATCATAGTAATGGATAACGGGAAGGTAATAGAACGCGGGACGCATGATCAGCTTTACAGTCAGGGCGGAGCGTATGCAAAACTTGTTTCCAACGATTAAGGAGAGCATATGGGTTGGTTTGACGAACAAATAAAACAAAGAAAGCAAAACGATGACGATATGTTTGCGGAAGCTTTTTCGGGCATAGCTCATGCGGTCACCGGGACGAAGATTGCGGGGATAAACAACGAAGCTCAAAGGACCAAGAACGCCGTAGATGAGATACTGCATTATTATCATGTGAAGTCGATCGAAGTGCCCGATTCTGTAAGGGAGATAAACGAGCGTTTGGAATACCTGTTGCGGCCGTACGGAATTATGCGTCGCACGGTGAAGCTTGAAAAAGGGTGGTATAAAGAGGCAGTTGGCGCGATGCTGGCGGTAAAGAAAAAGGACGGGTCGGCAGTGGCATTGATACCTTCCGGATTTTCGGGGTACAGTTATTTTGATGAAGAAACAGGAAAGCGTGTTCGAGTAGGCAGAAAAACGCAGCTGTTATTTGAAGACGAAGCGATTGCATTTTACGCATCTTTTCCGCTGAAGAAGATAGGAATGAAGGATCTGGCGATGCATATAGTCAAATCTCTGTCGGTAGCGGACTTTGTATTGGTTGCGCTGGCAACGCTTGCGGTAACACTTATCGGACTGCTTACACCCGAGCTGACTAATCTGTTGTTTTCGGAAGTTCTGGACAGCGGGAGTTTAAGGCTTTTATTGGCGATAGCGGTTTTCATGATATGCGTGACATTCAGTTCGCTTCTTATAAGCGGAGTGAAAGCTCTTCTGACAGCGCGTATCAATACAAAGATGGGGCTGTCGGTACAGGCGGCAACGATGATGCGTATTTTATCTCTTCCGGCTGATTTTTTCAAGAAATACAGTGCCGGAGACCTTGCCTCGAGATCGAACAGCGTGCAAGCGCTTTGCAATATGCTTGTTTCGGCGGTGCTTTCCACGGGATTGACGTCGATATTTTCGCTGATATATATAGGACAGATATTTGCTTATGCTCCTGCTTTGGTAGTACCGGCGCTTTTGGTGATATTTGCGACCATTGCGGTTTCGGTGATCACGACGTTCGTACAACTGAGCGTAAGCAGGAAACAAATGAAGCTGGGGGCTGAAGAGAGCGGACTTACATATGCTCTTATATCGGGAGTACAGAAGATAAAGCTTGCGGGGGCGGAAAAGAGGGCTTTTGCAAAATGGGGAAATCATTATGCCATGATGGCGCGTCTGGATTATAATCCTCCGGCATTTCTGAAGCTTAATTCCGTTATAACTTCTGCCATAACGCTGACGGGAACGATTGCGATGTATTATTTTGCGGTAAGAAGCAGTATCAGCGTAGCCGATTATTACGCTTTCAGCGTTGCATACGGAATGGTATCCGGAGCGTTCATGTCTTTGGCAAGCATAGCTTTGACTGTTGCAAATATCAAGCCTGTTTACGAAATGATAAAACCCATACTTGACGCGCTTCCGGAAGTCTCCGAGGGAAAACGCGTTATCGAACGTCTTTCGGGAGGAATCGAGCTGAATAATGTAAGTTTCCGTTATAACGACGATATGCCGCCCGTAGTAGACAATCTGTCTCTGAAAATACATCCCGGACAGTATGTGGCGCTGGTAGGAGCGACAGGGTGCGGAAAATCCACGCTGATGCGTCTGATGTTAGGCTTTGAAACGCCGCAAAAGGGGGCTATATATTACGACGGGAAAGATCTTTCAACCATTGATCTGAAATCGTTGCGGCGGCGAATAGGAGTTGTCATGCAAAACGGGAAGCTGTTTTCCGGAGACGTATTTTCCAATATAACCATTTCCGCACCGTGGCTTACGTTGAATGACGCATGGGAGGCGGCGGAGCTTGCAGGTATAGCCGATGATATTAGGCGCATGCCGATGGGAATGAACACGATTATTTCGGAAGGTTCGGGCGGAGTATCCGGAGGTCAGCGGCAAAGGCTCCTGATTGCACGTGCGATCGCTCCTAAGCCGAAGATTCTGATGTTCGATGAGGCTACGAGTGCACTTGATAATCTTACTCAGAAAAGAGTTTCGGAAAGTCTTGATAAATTGAAGTGTACGCGTATCGTGATCGCGCACAGACTTTCGACGATAAGGCGATGCGACCGTATTTTATATCTTGAGGGTGGAAAAATATCAGAGGACGGCAATTATGACGAATTGATAGCCAAAAACGGGAAATTTGCCGAACTTGTGGCGCGTCAGAGGCTGGACGACACGGAGTATATCGGGAAAACTACTCTTTTTTAAAAAGTTTTATAAAAAGACTGGCCATATGAATATTTCGTGCGTATTATTAAACGCAAACAATTTGAAACAAAATAAAATCTGGAGGATACATATGGAAATGAACAATGAGCTTCTTGAAAGAGCGAGAAAAGTAAAAAGCGCTGAGGAACTCATGGCGCTTGCAAAAGAAAACGGTATGGAGCTGAGCGAAGAGAGCGCGGCGGCTTATTTTGAGGAGATGCATAAGAGCGGCGAGCTTTCTGACGAGGAGCTTGACAACGTGGCGGGAGGCGGATGCCACAGCAAAGACGGCAGATTAGTTGTAACGATCCGATATAGTTGTGAAAACTTTATTTGCAAACACTGCGGCAGGGCAGATTCGCCGAATCATAAGCATTGGCTTGAACCGATATCTCCCGGGTGCGATATATGTAAATTTTGTTCTTGGGAAAAGGGCTTGTGGCTGTGCA
>UMHQ01061764.1_pt1 | contig 20445 bp, 26 predicted proteins | sample 1965531 | NCBI WGS metagenome assembly UMHQ01 (sample SAMEA4836098, study PRJEB28245) | human gut metagenome | biome: gut microbiome; material: fecal sample | place: Denmark | collected 2008
GAACCAAAAGCTATTGAATATACCATCAAGGTTTGCTTTGAATGACATGGTGCGTGGAGGAGCGAAGAAAATGAATGAAGATAAAAATATAATAAAAAATGTGTATATGGAGATAGACAATATATCTATAAGCGTCTTTATGAGCTTGGAAACACTGAATAAAATCAAGCGTGGTGAATATGAATATCCATTTATCCAATGTACGGATGGCACGAGGAATGAATATTTTAGGCTAGATTTGCTAACCTATATGTCTACTGAGGAAGGAAAACATATCTCAGCCGATGAATTAGAGAAGACGATGTGGCCTTATATTGTGAAGAAAGAAAAATTCCCTTTTAAAGTTATGGTTGATGATAATACTGGATTTTAATTCGAGGGAGGAGCAAGAAAATGTTTAAAACAGACAATATCACTAGAGGTGAGGTGGAAAATGCTGAAACTAACAAAACCGCTTGAGGAGTATGAAAAATATGGATTCAGAAAATGTAAGGGTAGTTATGGTAAAAATGTCTGCTATTACCTATGTGTTAGTAGAGGCAATAAAATGATATTTTTAAGCCCTTTCATGATAGAGATATTTCCTTGGGTAGAGGATGATCCAAGAATACATAAGAATCCGAATTGTAGATACAAAGATAATAGAACAGCTATAGAAATTATTTGTGAAATGGCAATGAATGGATTGCTAAAAATTGAGTAATTTTGCGATAGTAAGAGCAAGAAGTCCTCTAGGTGCAATAGACTCATTAGAAAATTTAGCGAGGGATATTTAACATAGATACTACTGCAAAAAATCAGGGGGTCAAAAGTGACAAATATAAAATTTGAGAATGTGGCTAAAATAAGAAAACTCAAAAAAGAAATCATGGGGCTAAGGTATTCTATAGACAATGCTAAACCAGAGCTTCAGGCAGACTTTTACAAAGACTATAGAACCGGAAAAGGAATCCCAAAATCAGTTGTCGGATTTGTGTTTGACGAGAGGGAGATACACGCTAGAGAGCAAAAGATAAAACTAAGATTAAAGCAGCTGGAGTCTGTTATAAAAAACGCAGAAGAAGAGATTGATAGTGTTGAGGATCCAGAACTAAGATCTATACTAAGGCTATATTATATCGAGGGAGAGACTCAGGAAAACATAGGTAAAATACTGCATATAGAGAGGTCTAGTGTTTCAAAGAAACTTAAAAAAATTCAAGATTTGTAACTTTCACACTTTTCACATTTTTCCTATGCTATACTGTAGTTGGTGAAAAAAGAACTTACAAGTAGAAAAATCATTTTTCATTTAAGAACTCCTTTGAATAACTCCTTAAGCCTCCAACCTATGGGGGCTTTTGTGGTTATCACTATATGTAGTACGACTATTTCATGTTTTGCTATTATCGGCCTACATGTAGCGACTTGTGTCCGATTGTTGCAAATGATAAAATATAATTGGTTAAAGAGGAGATAAGGAGTTTAACATGAAAAGGACAGTTTTTGATGTTGCAAACTGGTTTCTAGAAAAAGAAAGCATGACGCCTAAGAAACTGCAGAAACTGGTTTATTATTATTTTGCTTGGGGACAAGCACTCTTGCAAAAGGATGTTATACATAAATGTGAGTTTGAAGCATGGGTACATGGCCCTGTAAATAAAGATTTGTACCGAAAATATAAACGTTTTGGTTGGACGGATATTCTTGAACATGATGAACCACCAGAATTTTCTATAGACGAGGAAGAGTTGCTTGAATCTGTATGGATGACATACGGTGATAAAAGTGCAAATGAATTAGAGGCGCTTACACATCAGGAGGAACCTTGGTTAAAAGCTAGAGGTTCTTGTGAAGAGAATGATGTTTGCACGAACGTTATTGATACTGGAGTGATGAGAGAATATTACCTTGACTTATACGAAAGTATCCAAGGTGAATGATGTTAGCTAACCCAAATAAAAAAGAACAGGAGACTAAGAAAGGGACACGATTAGATAAAAGACAAGTTACTTTCAAAATTGCACTTGAAAATGATTTGCATAATGATTATAGTTTTAGACAATTAAAGGGTGATAGTATAAAAAACTTTCAGCGTTTTCTTGATGAAACTGTATATAAAGGACTGACTATAACTCAAGTGGACAGCCTGTATCTTAGGACAAAGGGACCAGTTAAAGAATCGTGTGAAATAAATGGAGAGAAAAGAGATATTATACATTATGGTAAAGATAGAAATCCTTTAAGAGTACACGGATACTTTAACGAAGAAAATTATTTTGTTATTTATAAAATCGATCCAAAGCATAATGTGCATAGGGAATAAATTAAAGAGAATAATAAACAACCAAAGAACCCATACGGGTTCTTTTTAGTACTTACAAAACAGACAATAGAGAAGAGGTGAGGCTAATGCCTAAGGCGAAGAATCCTAAGGCCAACAAAGCGGAAGCCTTATTTCGTGAAGGCTTGAAGTTAATAGAGATAGCTAAGCAACTTGATGTACCAGCGGGTACAGTTCGCAGATGGAAAAATACATATGGATGGCAAAGCGAACGTTCGGATAAAAAGAAATCGAACGTTCGGAAGAGAAGAGGAGCACCAAAAGGCAATTCTAATGCCACAGGAGCTCCTGCGGGAAATAAGAGGGCTGAAAAATTCGGATTCTTTTCGAAGTATTTGCCAGATGAAACTAAAGAAATCTTTGACGCAGTAGATGACGCAAATCCACTTGATCTACTTTGGCACCAAATACAAATCTCCTATGCCGCTATTATAAGGGCACAGAGGATCGCTTATGTAAAAAATCAAGAGGATAAGACAATCGAATGGCAGGAAGTACAGCAGGCGTGGGATAAGCAAAATGATTTTCTCAAAGCTCAAGCAAGAGCACAGGGAGAACTTAGGAATTTAATTAAGCAGTATGATGATATGCTGCACCACGACTGGGAGCTTGCAACAGATGAGCAAAAGGCTAGAGTAGACAAACTTAAAGCAGAAGCTGCAAGGATTGGTGGAGACGAAGAGATAGAGTATCTTGATGATATAGAGAGTGATGTTTATGGCGATAATAAAGCGTAAAACAATCCCATTTAATTTTTCCCAAAAGCATAAAGATTATATAAATCGATCAGTTAACTGTATGTATAACATTGCAGAGGGTGCAATAAGGGCCGGCAAGACCGTTGATAATGTGTTTGCATTTGCTTATGAATTAAAAACTACTAAAGATAAATTGCATCTTGCTACAGGCTCGACGGTCGCGAATGCAAAACTAAACATTGGTGATGCTAATGGTTTTGGCCTAGAGTATATATTTAGAGGACAGTGTAGATGGGGAAAGTACAAAGACAATGATGCATTATTTGTAAGAGGTCCATCGACTAGAGGTAAGCAAAGAATTATTATATTTGCTGGTGGTGCTAAAGCTGACAGTTTTAAGAAAATTCGTGGTAACAGTTACGGGATGTGGATTGCCACAGAAATTAACTTACATCATGACAACACTATCAAAGAGGCTTTTAACCGTACTGCAGCGGCTAGTAAACGTAAATTCTTTTGGGATCTAAACCCTGATAATCCAAACGCAGAGATATATACCGAATATATCGATAAGTACGAGCGTAAGGCAAAATCAGGGAAGTTGCTAGGTGGTTATAACTATCAGCATTTCACAATAGACGACAATATAAATATCTCAGAACAAAGAAGAGCTGAGATTAAAAGCCAATATGACGCTACTTCAATTTGGTACAAGCGAGATATATTAGGGCAACGTTGCATTGCAGAAGGTCTTATATATAGAATCTTTGCAGAGAATTACAAGATGTATGCATGGACTGATGCACTTCCTCGTAATCTAAATATAATTATCGGCGTAGACTTTGGTGGTAATAATTCGGCACACTCTTTTACAGCAACAGGAATTACACCAGACTTTAAAAATGTGATAGTTCTGACTTCAGAACGCATCTCATGTAGAAAAGATGATGGTAGTGATATAGATCCCGATCAGCTAGGCTTACTCTTTTGTGACTTTTGCAAAAGAGTTATTAATGTTTGTGGCAATATTAGTAGGGTCTACTGTGATAGTGCCGAGCAAGTGCTTATTGCCGGGCTAAGAACTGCAGCTAGAAAACAAGGCCTTTCCTGGCTAAGTATACAGAATTCTCTGAAAGATGAGATAAATAATAGAATTAATTTAACCGTTCAGCTTATGGCACAAGGACGGTTTTTTTATATCCCTGATAAAGCAGAATCTTTAAAGAATGCTTTAAGGACTGCAATTTGGGATCCAAAGGAAAAGACAAAGAATGTGAGACTTGACGATGGTAGCAGTGATATCGACTCACTAGATAGCTTTGAATACACAATAGAACGTGAGGCTAGACGCTTAATCAACTATTAGGAGAAATATATGTTTCATAAAATTATTGAATGGATTAAAAAAGTTTTTAAACAAAGAGCAGCTGATGGAGAGGCAGTGAGTCACATCGTGCTCGATGACAAAACCATCGACTATATAGATCTATGGGCAAGAATGTATGAGGATAATGCCCCGTGGGTTAAAGATAATGTTAAAAGTGTTGGCATACCTGCAGCGGTAGCCTCTGAGATAGCAAGACTTGTCACACTAGAAATGAAATCAGAGATTACTGGTAGCAAAAGAGCAGAGTATCTAGATTCTCAATACAAGAAGGTGCTATCAAAATTACGTATACAGATTGAGTATGCATGTGCTCTAGGTGGTTTAATCATAAAGCCTTATGTTGTCAATAATAGAATCGAAGTTGAATTTATCCAAGCCGACAGATTCATTCCGACATCCTTTGGTTCATCCGGGATAACTGCCTGCCAATTTATAGAGCAGATTGCACGTGACGGAAAAATTTATACGAGGTTAGAATCACACGAGTTTGATGGTAAAGATTGCAGGATACAAAATAAAGCATATCAAAGCACACAAAATAGCAACCTAGGACATGAAATAAGTTTAACTGATGTTACAGAATGGGCGGATTTAGAACCTGATGTAACTGTTAAAAATGTTCCAGGAGTGCTATTTTCGTATTTCAAGATCCCTCAGGCAAATAATAAGAATAGACAGAGTCCATTTGGAGTGTCTGTATATTCAAAAGCAGAAAGCCTTATAAAAGAAGCAGATGAGCAGTGGGCAAGGATTGCGTGGGAGTACAAGGGTTCTGAGCTTGCCATTGATGCAGCGGAATCTCTTTTTAAGATTGACTCTACAGGCAATGCAACTTTGCCAAACGGTAAAGAGAGACTCTTCCGTAGACACGAAATGTCAGGAGGGATCAATGAAAAACCGTTTTATGAAGTGTTCAGTCCTAGTATACGAGATAGCAGTTTATATAACGGGTTTAATCAAATTCTAAGAAGAATTGAATTTGCGTGCGGACTTGCTTATGGGGCCTTATCAGATGTTCAGGATGAAGATAGAACAGCAACCGAGGTTATATACAGCAAGCAAAGGTCTTATGCCTTTGTGTCAGACGTTCAAGAATCACTTCAAGCAGCGCTAGAAGATTTAGTAAGTGCAATGGACACTTGGGCAACTCTTTATCATCTTGCACCTCTTGGAAGCTATGAGATGTCATTTGATTTTGATGACAGCCTGGTAACTGATAGCACGGCAGAAACACAGATAATGATTCAGGAAGCTACAGCAGGACTTATAAAAAAAGAAGTGTACCTAATGAAAAGATACGGCGTTACAGAAGAACAGGCAAAAGATATGCTGCCAACTGCTGTAGAGGAAAGTGGAGAAGAGTAAAATGCTTTCTCCAGAATATTTGGCTGCATGTGTATCTATACTGCTTGGCATGATGGATGAAATTAACTATGCAGTAATGGCAGATATAGCACGACGTTTAGTTAAAACAAATATATTAACTGAGTCAGCAGAGTTCCAAACAGAAAGGTTACTGCAAAACGGCTTGACGCTCAAAGAAATTCAGCATACTGTATCGAATTTGTCTAATTTGACTGAAAGTGAAGTAAGGCGAATATTTGACGAGGCGAATCTTGAAAATATGGAGTCTGAGAATCTAAGAGCTGCAATTGCTGGTAAAACACCATTAGATCATAGTGCCAACACTGCAATGGCAAATCTCTTAGCTGCTCATATACGAAAAACTGTAGGGGATGTAAGGAATCTAACAAGGACTACTGCAAGCCAAGGACAAGACTCTTTTTTTAGAGCATGTACGCTTGCTAATATGCAGGTAAGCTCCGGAGCTTTTACCTATGACTTTGCTATTAAAAATGCTATAAGACAGGTAGCAAAAGAAGGACTAAAGGTTCAGTACCCTACTGGTCACGTAGATAAACTTGATGTTGCGGTAAGACGAGCGGTGCTTACTGGTGTTAATCAATCAGCTGCTGAATTAAATATGATGTATGCTGATGAGATAGGCGCAGATCTTGTTGAGGTTACTGCCCACACGGGTGCTAGACCATCTCATGCTGTATGGCAAGGTGGTATTTATAGCAGAAGCGGGAAAAACAGTAGCTACCCTTCGTTTATTGAATCAACGGGCTATGGAACAGGTGATGGACTCTGTGGATGGAATTGTAGACACAGTTTCCATGCGTATTATGAAGGATCTCCACGAACATATAGTAGAGAGTATCTAGAAAATTTAGATAAGGATGTATATGAGTATCGCGATAAAACCTATACTAACTATGAAGCGGGGCAGAAGCAAAGAGCATATGAGAGAGCTATACGCGAAGAAAAGCGTTATTTAGCGGGATTAAATGCTGCGTATAAGGAAACGTCAGACCAGGCATTAAAAACCTCACTGAGAGCAGATATGGAGTCCTCAGCAGTAAGACTAAAGCGAACCGAGGCAAATATGAAAATATTTTGCAAAGCTACTAACAGGAAAGTTGATAATGTCAGGACTCAAGTATACGCTGTGAAAGATGCATCTGGGAAAATAGTTGGTTTTGACAAGAGTGCAGCACAAAGAGCTAGACAGATAGCGATAAGGCATCATATGGATTGGCTAAAAAGTATTGGAGCGGATGACGCCTCACTTAAAAATCTTGACAAATACTATATTGCGAAGTATAATATCTCTCCTGCCTATAAACATTTAATGGATTATCAATCTTTAGTGAAACAAGGAGAATTAAGCCCATTGTTAGGGTTTAGAATTTACTATACTTATGCACAATCATTAGAAAAGCATTTAGTTGGCATTAAAACACCTTTAGGATTTGAAGTAACAGACTTTACCCCTCATTTTGTCGGAAGGATGATAGGCGAAGTAGGTTATAATAAGACTAAGAAAGAATATAGTCGTAAAGGCGTAGATATGGAAACCTTAATTGATTGTCTAAAAAATGGGACAATCGGAAAAACACAAATAAACAAAAAAGGCGAACGGAGTGTAGTGCTTTTTACTGATAGGTGTAAAATAGCAGTTAATCCTGACACAAAGGTTTTAATACAATGCAACTCTAGAAAGATTGTAACAAGATAGGAGTAAATTATATGAAAAGTATTTGGAGATACAGACCAGAAGATTTTGAATATCTCAAAAAATATTTTGATGAAGATTTCTTGAATAGTGATGCTAATATTTTAGATGCATTGGACGATAAAATTCTTGAAGTAGGCTTTGATGATAAGATGGAGTTTTACAATGAAGAAGGTCACAAACTTCAAGAAATCTATGATAATATTTATGATATGAATTAAAAAATAGATTAAACACACTCAGGCAGGGTGTGTTTTTTAGTATATGATCTAGTCACTTAAGACCAGCCATAAGGGTTGGTCTTTTGTTATACAAAAATTAGCTTAGTACAGAGCGTAATCGTGTGCACGGATGAGAAGCAACCTCGTATAAAAGCGTACCGAGAAAGGAAAAACATCATGAAAAGAGAAGTTATTGAAAATCTCCTTAAGGGACTAGGGGTGGCCGAGGATAAGGTAAAGGAGGCTGTTGATACTATCATGACTGAAAACGGTAATGATATCGAAAGGTATAAAACCTCAGAGACTAACCTTAAATCGCTGCTTAAAACTGCGAATGAAACACTTGAGAAGTTTAAGGATGTCGACATCGATGGGCTTAAAGGTGAAGTGCAAAAGTACAAGGACGCAGCTGCCGAGGCAGAGTCAAATAGCAAAGCCGAAATCGAAAGGCTGCAATTTGGATATGCTCTTGACGGAGCGCTTAGAACTGCAGGTGCAAAGAACAGCAAAGCAGTAAGAGCACTACTTGATGAGGGCGGACTTAAGTTTAATGGCGACAGCATTGTCGGTCTTGATGAACAGCTAAAAACCATCAGAGAGAATAACAATTATCTCTTTAATGATGACACACAGCCAACAATCGTCAGAACCACTCCAGGCGCTACTGGAGTAGTAGGGGCTGATGACAAAAACAAAGAAGTTAATTCAGCATTAAGAAATTTATTAGGAAAGGAATAGTAAAATGGCAGTAAATGCAATAACAAGAGAAAAAGTAGAGGCTCTAATAAGAGAGCAATTATCCCCAGCAATTCTTCAGGATACACCAAAGGAATCCGTAGTTTTGAACTTAGGTAAGAAGCTACCTAATATGTCTTCTAAGACTACGAGAATAAGAGTAACGGATTTGCTTCCTATGGCTTATTGGGTAGACGGCGACACAGGCATGAAGCAAACAAGCGAAATGGCTTGGGACAACGTATATATAACTGCGGGAGAGCTCGCTGTTATCGTACCAATCCCTGAAGCTGTGCTCGATGATGCAGAGTTTGACATCATAGGCGAAATTAAGCCAAGGGTAACAGAGGCTATTGGCCAGAAAATAGATAGCGCAATTCTATTCGGTGTTAACCGCCCAAGAGAGTGGCAGAATGACGTTATCACAATGGCAAGGCAGGCAGGAAACAATGTAGCACCTGGTAGTAAAGACATGTTTACTCTCATCATGGACGAGGGTGGAGCACTTAATAAGATCGAGGAAGATGGATATGTTCACAGCGGGGCTGTTGCTTCCACAGGAATGAAAGCGAAGCTAAGAGGTCTGAAAGGTAATGACGGGCATCCTATCTTCATGACAAGCCTTCAGGGTGCAACTTCATACGGACTCGATGGAGCACCTTTGTTCTTCCCTGACAATGGTTCATTTGATAAGACGATTGCTCAGTTGATAGTTGGTGACTTTAGCAAACTTGTTTACTCTATCAGACAGGATATTACATTTAAGCTTCTAACAGAAGGCGTAATTCAAGATCCTCAGACAAAGGAAATCGTATACAACCTAGCACAGCAGGATATGATCGCTCTAAGAGTTGTATTCAGAATGGGCTGGGCAATGCCTAATCCAGCTACTAGACTTAATGAAGATAGAACTGGCTGCCCATTTGCTTATCTCGAACCAGCTACTCCAATTAAGACACAGGCAGTAACATTTACAGTTAAGGATCCATCGGCTGCAGCGGTAGCAGGAGCAATTGTGGAAGTAAACGGATCTAGGATAAATACTGGCGATAAAGGAACAGCTGTATTTAACCTTAGAGCTGGGGACTATCCAGTTAAGATTAAAGCAAGAGGCTTTAAACAGCACGTTGATGCTATTACTGTAGCAGAAGAGGCAGTTACTAAAGAAGTAACACTTGCAAAATCGGAGTAATTTATGCAGTACATATCTTATGACTTTTATAAAAAGGAATCAGGCGGCGGAGATATCTCCGCCGAAGAATTCCCTATATACGAAAAAAAGGCAAGGGCAGTAATTGACTATTACACGTTCGGTAGAATAGCTGAGCCAATATCTGAGAAGGTTAGAGAATGCATGCTTGAATTAATAATGTTCCAAAGGAATGTTGAAAAAGCAGCAGAAGAAGGAAGCGGCGTAGTTCTGTCCGAAACGGTAGGAGATCATACAGTACACTTTGCAGATGGCACAGGACTTTTTGGACTAAAGAGGGGTGGTAATACAGGAAAAACCCAGTCTGAACTTGAGTATGAAATAGTTGCTAAGTATCTGATGTCTACTGGCCTTATGTATAGAGGTGTAGATTTATGATGACCAATACAGACATTACTGTTTATAATCGTCAGTTTGACAAGGCGCAAGATAAGTACATTTATCTGCGCACTTACCTAAAGGGAGTAAATTGGCAAGACTCAAAGGGCATTAGAATAGCAGAATCTGGTGTGGTAAGCGATGACCGCACTAGAATTTTTATACCTTTAGATGTTGATGCAGAGGACAAGCAGTATAAGAAACCTAAGACATATAAGCGTATGGACGATAAATCACTTTTTTATACCTTAGATAATGAAGATATTGTTGTTAAGGGAATAATTGATTTTGATCTAACCGGTAATCCCGGTGAGAATGTTTCATCGCTTCAGGCAAAATATGATGATGTTATGGTCATTACAAAAGTCAGAGATAATAGACGTGGAAGCCGTACAATACAGCATTTTGAACTGGAGGTTAAGTAATGGCTAAGAAATGGAAAGCTGGAGACTATATTCCAATAGCATACATAAATGCACTTGAGGAAGAAGTAGAAAAACTTAAAGCAATGCTACCTAAAAAGGACCAGGGAAATGTCAGTAAGGATAAAGGTTGACATTAATGCCGCTAAAATAGCACAAAAAAAGGGACTTGATCATAGAGGGGCTGCACAACGTTTTTTTACGCATGAAGTAAGAAGACTATCAGACCCGTATGTACCTAAAAAGACAGGAGTGCTCAAAAACACAGCGGTAGAAAATATCGATTCAATAACATATCCGCAGATCTATGCAAAGAAGCAGTACTATGGCAACAGGGGGAATGGACTAAGGGGTAAGTACTGGGATAGAAGAATGGTAGCACAACGTGGTAAGGCTCTTGTAAATAGCGTTATAAACTTTATAAACAGGAGGGGATAATGTCAGATAAAATAATAATGGGCCAAATTCGGGAGCTTATAAAGACTTGTCCGTGCATAAGCGCATATGCTGAAGGCATAGGAATTGATCATCTTGCAGAAGAACCTGAATGTTACTCCATTGAATCGGCTCCAGCTGAGCCAATACTCAAAAAATACATAAACGGTGACACAAAACGTCAGCAAGTATTTGTATTTGCAAGCAGAGAGGCTTATGGGGCTGATATAAGAAAAAACATAGAAAATATTGGTTTTTTCCAATTATTTTCAGATTGGATGGAGAAAATCAGCAATAAAAAAGGTTTTATCGATTTGGGAGAGAACAAGATCCCAGTAAAGATAGAAGCACTTACTACAGGATATGTATTTGAAACAGGGGAGCAAAAGGCAAAATATCAAATTGATTGCAGATTAGTATATCTGCAGGAAGGAGCAAAATAATGGCACTAACAGAAGTTAGACAGAGAGTAATGCAGGCTAGTTATTTAGACTGTGGGAAAACTGGAACTGAAGCATATGAGCTGCTTGGGACAGGCTTTAGAGACCTTAACGAGGAGCCAGGTGCACAGGTAAGAAGCAAAAGATACATAAATCAGAAGTCAACATCAAAGGGAATAACAGGATACGAATGGCAGTCTCCGTATTCCGCTGATCAGATTCGTTCAGAGGCAGCAATCGAGTTTATTTGTGGAATAGGCGAAATGCAAAAGACTGGAGCGGATGCTGAAAGAGATTATGTTATTGTGGATCTTGATAAGAAAGAAGGATCTACTGGCACATCATACAAGGCAAGGAAGATAAGAGTAGCAATTGAAGTTTCAAAATTCGGCAATGAAGATGGTGAAATGACATGCGAGGGCAATTTCCTAGGAATAAGTGATGTTGTGGTTGGAACCTTTGATACTTCACAAAAGAAATTTACAGAAGCGGCAATCGGCGCATAAGTTAAGGAGGCAGTAAGTTTAATGGATACTAAAATTGTTTTGCGTAATGGAAGCGAACTAAAAGTTAATTTCCTGGACTTAGACTTTAGAGGAATGTATGTAGAAGAAGCTAAAAAGTATTCAGAGGCAATGAATAAAATCAATCTAGAAGATGATGAAATGCTTGTTTTAAATACACAGTATGAATATACTAAAGAGTTTATTGATAAAGTCTTTGGCGTAGGGGAATTTGATAGCCTTATGAAGGGAAAAAGAGATCTCGCATTAATGCTTGAACTAGTTGTTGCACTCACAAATGCTAAAGCTGAGATGGATAAGACACTTAATGAAATGAGTGCTAAGGTTAATTTCGGAAATGGGTATCCTGCTTAATACACTGCCAAAGTCTGTAGAGATTTGTGGTTCGGAGGTTCCTATTGCATGGGACTTTCGAACCTCGATTAATTTCTCTGAACTGCTTTTGTCAAAAGAACTTGATGAAAAAGAACAAATTACGCAAGGTGCAAAGTTATACTATGGCTCTGTAATTTATGATTTTTCAGAAGAGGAAGCGACTGAAGCAATAGAGAAAATGCTGTGGTTTTACAAAGCAGGTGAAATGCAGGATACACGCAAAAGTAGTAATAAAAAGCAAAAGCAAACGTACTCTTTTGATCAAGACGGCGACTATATTTATGCGGCATTTCGTGAACAGTTTAATGTCGATTTGTCGTGTGCAGATTTACATTGGTGGTCATTTAGAGCTATGTTTGGCAGTATAAGCGCTTCAACGCAATTTGGTAAAATTCTTGGCTACCGCACAATAGATATTAATAAAGTATCTAGCAAGGAAGACCGTGAGTTTTACCGAATGATGAAAAAGGAATATGCGCTAGATAAAAAATTTAGCACTGATGAGGATAAACTTATTCAAGAAATAAATGATGCTTTAATGAGAGGTGAGGACGTATCACATCTCCTGAAAGGATAGGAATGAACAAGGTTAAATGTGAGCACTGTGGCAAAACCTTGTTTTTTGTTTACAATTTTACAGGGAAAATTGAGATAAAATGTCCACGGTGCGGGAAAAAATATGAATTTGAGAGAAGCAAGGTAAAGAGCAGAGAGGGCACAAAATAGTAGCCGAGTCAACCTGTCTTGTTAATATAGCAAAGGCAGGTGTACTCTATGGCAGATGGAAAAGTAACCATCGAAACCGTACTCGATTCCAGAGATTTTAATAAGGCATTAAACCAACTTGGAAGTAAGACAAAATCAGGACTTGGTTTAGCCACCAAAGCTATAGCCGCAACCGCAACTGCAGTTGGAGGACTAGCTGTTGCAGCGGTAAGATCCGGCATAAAATTTGAGAGTGCTTTTGCAGGAGTAAAGAAAACAGTTGATGCAACTGATGCACAATTAGCACAGTTTAGACAAGGCATACGAGATATGTCTAAAGAGATGCCATCATCGGCTGAAGCAATAGCAGGTGTAGCTGAGGCAGCAGGGCAACTAGGGATTAAAAATGAAAATCTTCTGAGCTTCACAAAAACTATGACAATGCTCGGAGACGCTACCAATATGTCGTCTGATGAAGCGGCCACGTCACTTGCTAGGCTTGCAAATATTACTGGCATGTCACAAAGTGATTTTGATAAACTGGGATCCACAGTTGTTGCACTAGGTAATAATCTAGCCACAACGGAGTCAGAAATTGTCGCAATGTCAATGAGGATTGCAGGTGCAGGTCATCAAGTTGGTATGACAGAGGCACAAATAATGTCTTTTTCTGGAGCACTATCATCTGTAGGTATTGAGGCAGAAGCGGGTGGTACCGCTTTCTCAACGTTAATATCTAAAATGAGTTTAGCTGCGCAAACGGGTGGTGAACAACTAGAGCAGTTTGCAAAAGTAGCGGGAATGAGTGCAGATGAGTTTAAAGCCTCATTTGAAAAGGATGCTGCAGGTGCGATAATAACATTTATCAAAGGACTAGATAAGATAAATAAAAACGGTGGTTCTGCAATTAAGACACTCGATGACATGGGTCTGTCTGATATTAGAATGAGAGATGCTTTGCTAAGAGCTGCAGGAGCTAGCGACAAATTTTCAGAAGCTCTTGCAGTAGGCAATCGTGCATGGGATGAAAATAAGGCTCTAACAAATGAAGCAAAAGAGCGATATAAGACTCTTGAGTCTAGAATCGGGATATTTAAAAACACAATAAACGATATAGGTATATCCATATATGACTCAGTGAACACCCCTCTTGGAGATATGGTTACTGCAGCAACAGATGCAGCAAACGGCCTATCAAAAGCCTTTGAAAAAGATGGAATACAGGGCTTGGCAAAAGGTATAGGGAGTGTGCTAGCCGATGCCGCAACAGCAGCTGCTAAATATGCTCCGGATTTAATAACCGCAGGCGCTCAAACAGTTAAGGCTTTTACAAAAGGCCTATACGATAATCGCAAAGAGATCGTATCGGCTGCAGGAGACATGGCAATGGCACTAGCAAGTGGAATTGCAGACATGCTTCCTAAGAGCCTTGGGAACACTATAAAAAATATAACTAAGGTTGCTCTGTCGGCTGCAAAGCCTGTTTTAAAACTAGCTGATGTATTTCTTAAAGTCGCTGCTGCAGGATCTAGCGTGGCACCAGTTCTACTTGGAGTTGTAGGAGCTCTTAAAGCCTATTCAGTAGTAGGACCTATCGTTAAAACCTTAATAGCTATGCATAAAGGTCAAATGTTTGTTGCTGGTAGCGCCAAAGCACTGTCTGCTGCACAGGCAATAAATACCGCAGTAACAAAGGCGAATGGCGTAATTACAACATTTGCTGCTGCAAAGGCAAAAGCACTAGCAGCCGCAGAAGCTCGTAATGCTATAGCGACAGCAGGAGGAACTACAGCCACGATAGCAAATACAGTAGCTGTACAAGCTCAAGGTGTTGCAGCGGGAGTTGCGGCAGTTGCAACTAAGGGATTGGGAGCAGCTATGGCTTTCATGGGAGGCCCTGTTGGTATAGCCGTTGCTGCCATAGGAGCATTGGTCGGAGTTGTAGCAATGCTTGGTACTGAATCTGCATTATCGGCAGACAAGCAAGTTAAAGCGGGAGATAAAATCCTAAATAGCATTAAAAAACAACGAGACTCATATAACGAAACAGTAACTGCAGCGAAAAAGAAAATGCAATCAGAGGTACAGCAGATGGATACAGCTGCTGCCCTCAAACAAGAACTTGACAACTTAGTAGATGCTAATGGCAAAGTTAAAAAAGGTTATGAAGCGAGAGCACAATTTATTGCTGGTCAGTTAAGCGACGCAACGGGAATAGAAATAAAACTAATTGATGGCGTTATAGATAAATATGGTAATATTGGCACCGCCATTGATAACTATATTGAGAAAAAACGAGCAGAGGCTATACTAAAGGCTAATGAAGAAGCATGGCTAGCATCACAAAAACAACTAAAAAATGAAATTAGAAACTACCAGGAACTCTCAGAAAAAATAGACTACTACCATCAAAAATACGAAGAGAATGTAAGAAAGAACACTACCTTAGCACTAGAGTATAAACACAAAGAAGAAGAGGCTATAGAGGCTAGAAAAAAGAGTTCAAAGATAATTAAAGAGTGTGGTGAGCAGGATAAGGAATATCAGCAGATGTATGCTGATTTTATGGCTGGTAACTATGACGCAATAAATTCCTACGTGGCTGGTCACGCTTCAAGAATGGCAGAAATAGAAAATATGAAACGGTCTGAACTTGAAAAAACCAAAGTAAAGACTGAGTCTGATCTAAAATTTCTGCAACAGCTATATGAGGAAACAGGAAATGCGGAAGTCAAAAAAGCACTAGATGCTAAACAAAAGGAACTAAATTTAGTAGATGAAAAACTATCAGGCATGGCCAGTAAGACTAAAAGCGGTGGTGATAAGGTTGCGGCAGAGTCAAGAAATGCATCAAGTAAGGCACTGAGTGCAGCAAGTCATAATAAACACAAATGGCATGGCTTAGGCTCTTCAATGATGGGCGGCGTTATTTCAGGCATCAGGAACAAAGCTAGAGAATTAGTAGACGCTGCGGTAAATGCTGTAAGCAAGGCATACAAAAAGGCAAAGCATTTCTTGAAAGTCAATTCTCCGTCAAAGAAATTCAGAGATGGTATAGGAAAGCCAATTTCTGAAGGTATAGCGGTTGGGATTAACGAAGAAGCAGATCAAGTATCAGATTCCGCTGTTATGGCATTAAAAAATGCTTACAATGCCACTAAGGATCTTACTGGATTTGACAGGGCTTTAAATAGTATAAATGTACCATCTATCGCAAATCAATTTAAGGCGGCGGCAGAAATGCAGATGGCTACAATACCAAGTTCTGTCTCAACGGCAAATAAAGCTCTCTATCCAGGGGTTAGATCTGGTAGAGAGGGTCAAACTACAGGAAGGGGTGAAACAACAGTGCTACAGACAATCAACATAAATCAGCCAGTCAAAACACCATATGAAACAAGCAAAGCATTAAGAAAAGAAGCCATAAAATTTGGGCTTGCAGGAGCATAGAAATGGACAAAAAGGTTACAGCAATAGCAAAAAAATACAATAAAAATGGCAGCAATCAAACATTTGAATACGAGGCTGGTGACTGGAAAATAATAGCGATAGATGGGGTGGATGCGCCAACGATTGAGCTTTTTAAAGCAGCGCGGGGAATTGGAGATGGTGACCTTTTAACAGGTACTAGGCTTCATTCAAGACTTATAACAATTAAGGCCTCACTCACTGATACATCAAGTTATGTTGCACAGCGAAAGGCGATAACAAGCTTTCACGATGTAAGAGCAAAGTATCGACTTGAGATTACTTATCTTGATCGTACTGTAGAAACGGATTTTTGCGCTATAGAGGCTATAAGTTATCCAACAAGTAATGTATATGATAATCCTGATTTTGTAGTTGGCTTTTTTGTACCGGATCCAGGATTTTATAGTCCGGATGAAAAGAAACTAAATTTTGCAGAAACAATAGGTATGTGGCATGTTGAACGTGCGTATACTGAATCTAATCCAAGTCTTCCGTTTAGTTACACTAAACCAATCAACAATATAATTTTGAACTATCTTGGCACGGATGCAGCGGGTATTAGACTTGAGATAACTTTGTCCGAGCAATCTAACAATCTAGTTGTCAAAATTAATAATGCTTATTACACAATATTAAAAAGGCCTACCTATCCGCTAAATGTGGGTGATCGGATAATCATTGATAGTTTTAACAGAAACATTACTTATAACGGTAGGAGCTTATCTCTTGCAGAGCTCAGAAAAACGCCAATTAGTAAATTGATATTAGAGCCAGGAGATAATTCTATCGCAGTTCTAAAAGACACAAATGATTTACCTCTGAACGCAGCGGTTGAACTGAGTTATAGAGAAAGGTTTTTAAGCATATGATAATCTATCTTGATAAAGCAGGGCAAGAGCTGCCGCAACGTGATTTTATAGAGCTTCAGTGGACACGAAAATGTTTTGAGCCTGGAAGCTTTAGCCTTTATGTTAGAGCAGAAGACTGGGACAGTAGCATCAAGTACATCCAACTTGACGATAGACCAGAAACGGGGATTGTGCAAAAAGTTCAATATGAATACTTGCCGGAAGGTGATTTTATAACAGCCTCCGGCTTTTTTATTGAGAAGCTTCTTGACTGGGGTGCGTCTATAACGGATATATCCGCAGAAACTACGGTGCTTGCAAATCTCGACCTACTTTGCTTCACCCTATATTCACAGTACACTGGGCGCATAAAAGACGAGTATGGAACTAATCATGATAGCATTTTTCCGCCCTTTACTAGCAACCTTTATTGTGCGTATTTTGAGCCTCTAGCCTCAACCGCAATAACGCAACTAGGTACGAAGGGAGGAGAGCCTGGAGGTAAAGCCATATACGATTTTTTAAGGGTTAACGGGTATCGACTAACGGCTAAGCCTTATTTTAACAGCCCGGCAAGGGCCACGCGGGAGCCCATGATAGGACTAATTATGGAAGCAAAAAAGCTAAGAAGTCGTGATGTCTATTTTAACAAAAGTCTTGGCACCGCAAAAAATATTGAGTATGTCTTTGATGATAGCGGAGCATACCCGCATATAGTCGGTGTGCAAATAATTGAAGCTGCTATAAATTACTCTCATAGCCTTTACATCTACAAAGACAGTAAATTTCAAAAATGTATATATGAAAGCTATGAATATAACGTAAACGCCCCGCAAGATGTGGGCGCCGCAAAGCCTTTAAGGGTAATATACACCTCCGCAAATGACATTGAGAATGGTAAAGAGGCAAGCGTTCGAGCGCAAATGCAGAATGCGTTAAAACTAGAACTTTTAAACAATTATAAAGTTGAGCATATCGCCTGCGAAGTGCTGCAAGATAGGTATTTATACCCTCGAGATTATGACCTGGGGGACTTATGCAACGTGCAGCTTGACGAACTAGAAGTTGAGTATAATGCAAGGATTGTAGAAATAAGAGAAGTTTATCATAAAAATATCTGTGAAATTGAAATAGTTTTAGGAACACCTACAAGGAAGGAGTATCAAAAGGTACTATGATGAAGAGTTATCCATTTAACAGTAAAAACGTTGGCTCGGTATCAAGCCCTGAGTGGGATAGAGCCATCACGGCAGAAGACGAAAGGCAATTTAACAAATTGTACTTTACCAACGGAGTTTTTGCAAATCCTCCTAATAGCCTTATGGTTAGGCCAGGCGGAGGAATGAAAATTGAGGTATCGCCTGGTGGCTGCCACATAGAAGGGGCAAAAGCCTATAGCACAGAGTCAAGATATATAACGCTGTCTAATAGCGATAGTCAGCTTAGCAGAATTGACCGCGTGCTTTTGCGTTTTGACCTTGCGGAAGCTGTCCGCTCAATTGAAATCTACATAAGAGAAGGCGTGCCATCAACAACACCTAGACCACCAGAAATCCACAGGGAAAGCACATACTATGAGCTTGTGCTTGCGGATGTGCTTGTAAAAAGTGGTACCAACTCAATCAGCTCAGCACAAATTACTGACCAAAGACTAAACCCAGACTTATGCGGTATGGTCGTGCCACTGGCTAACCAGAAAGATACAAGCGAGCTTTGGGCACAAATCAAAGACAGCATAGAACTAGTAAATGCGTCTCTTGACGGCACAACGGCAGGAAAGTTAGAAGGAAGAATTAGCGGGGTGGAAGCAGGGCTGAGTAAATATGCACCGAAAAATGCACCGACTTTTACGGGGCAGGTTAGCATACAAGATAAACTAAAAGTTAAAAATGTTGATTTTACGCTAACAGACGAAGAGTATAACTCTTTGATGAGAATGCTGGAGGACTAAACTATGGAATTATTTGAACTACTAAAAAAGACAATAAGCAAGATGCCTAGAGGTTGGGGTAAAACCGTGCGAGTTGACCTCACAAATGGCTGGACGGCGCCAAGTGATGGGCTGCTTTTAGTGAAAATTGCTGGGCAAAACGATGTAGCGTACATAGGGCGAGGGAGCGAGGACAGATATCTATGCATATATGCTTATGGCGGAGGAAACGCAACTTGCTCAGGAGTAGCACGCAAAGGGGAAAGGTACCGCATCACTTACAAGGGACGAAACGTTTCTACGGTAGAGAGTTTCTTCACCCCATTTTCCTATAGGGGGGTACCTCTCTAGGCTAATAAAACGCTTGCAATCACTCTTGTTCAAGGGGGTGATGGCATGAGAGTGTACGAGATACTACTAAAAATTATCAACTATATAAAAGCAAGACCCGTAAAGTGGAGCGATAGGATAGACCTAACTAGCACGATGAAAAATGTTGGTGGGGCATTCACTCCTACAAAAGATGGAATTTTGTATGTATATGCTTATGGGAGCTCAGGAAATTATACAATTAAAATATCTGAAGGTAGAATCCTAACCATAACTTTTAAAGGTGGTGGCGAAGTTGCTTGCATGCCATATAAAGCGGGAGTAAAGTATACGGTTTTAGATAGCTCATATCCTACACAAACCTGGGTCTACGCATACAATCTGGGGGGGGTAGTAACTAAACTAAGGAAAGCCTTATGCTTTAAGCCTTTTGAGGAGGTGGTAGCATGAGACTATATGAAATTTTAGAACCAATCGCAGAGTATGTGAGGAAATTAAAGAAAAGAGAAACTTTAACTGCAAAAGGTGAGGTAAGAGCCATTCCAGGAAAGACAACCGATATTTGTAGTTTGAACTTAAAACCAAATAGAGAATACCTAGTTAGTGCTAGCACTGATTTAGGCGGGACAGGCTTTGACCCTAACGCGATAATGTGTGCGGCGCTTGAAATCACAGGGGGAGTGAAAATCGTGGGACATTATGCAACGCGAACTATTACCTCGGCAGGTGGTGGTTGCGTCGTTACAAGGTACGTAAAGATTGGTGATAGCGCAGGATTTGCGAAGTTATCAGGTTATGGATACGCGTCAGGGACATATAACTACCGCGGAGAAATTTTCGCTGTAGAAATTTAAAATAAAGGAGATAAACATGTGGACTGGACAAATATAGTAGTAGCAGGCTTAGCTTTTCTAGGCTCAGTATATGGGAGTTA
>UMHQ01045730.1_pt1 | contig 20429 bp, 10 predicted proteins | sample 1965531 | NCBI WGS metagenome assembly UMHQ01 (sample SAMEA4836098, study PRJEB28245) | human gut metagenome | biome: gut microbiome; material: fecal sample | place: Denmark | collected 2008
TCAAAGAGGCATTCTGCCTTACACACTTTTTGGGATACTACCAGCATTTATCCTTCATACAACTTTCTTCTCATAGTTTATTCTGAGATGAAGCCCTGTTGTGATTAGTTGTTTATTATGCTTGTTTGTTTATGATAGAGATTCTTTATTTTATTAGAAATGGTCACTATCATCGATTTCATCTATTGTAGATATTGTAATGTTATATCCGTTGGGTTCTATGAGGTACTTCGATTCGTCCTTAAATGCACTTTGAATAATCTTTATTTTATTTTCAACAACTAAGGCAATATCGTAGCGATCAATATTTTCTTTGGCAACTTTATATTCATTAGAAGTAAGGATAAAGCTTTTGCCATCAGAACTTTTAATTTCCAAAAGACGATCCAAAGAATCTTCTTGCCCTTCTATTCTGTATGTGAGATCATAGCCTTTGCTGTCATCCCCTGTTTGAGGGTTCAGTGTTTTAGAGACTGTGCTGATTACTTCATACTTTATACTTTCTGAAAGTGCTCTAAGGACAGCCTTTTCTGCCTCAACTCCTAGTTCCCTTTTCCTCCTATCACTTATGTGACTACGCTTGGTGGTACTTTTTGTCGTGTCGTGATTACTTTTTGATGACAGTTTGGGTTTGTCCAATATCGTATATTCAATTATGAAGGGAAGCGGTGTGTAGGATTGTCCTGATTTAACTTTAGGAGGGGCTTCATGCTTATCTGTTAATTCAGCTAAATGCCCTGGAAAATACAATAAGCTTTCCTTTTCTTGAGGTAGGAATGCGGTATCTATCTCAAGGTACTCCTCCAGTATTTTGGGAGCATCATAATTAACACCTTCGGGAATGAAATGAAAAAGACAGGACATTTTCTTCCTAAGGATTCCATCATAATCAGCAGAAAGATTAAGAAGCATATAATTCCCCTTAATTAGATCTTCTAGCCATTTTTCAGAGCGAAAGGTCTGTGTGTTTTGTAGGTACTTATAGTGCTTTGAGTGATCGCTTTCTAGCTTTGAGTGTTCAATTGTAAGGTATTCACCTGAGTATTTATTACGTATGTTGATTAGCTTTTCAAGCACTCGTTTTCTATAGGCTTGAGGTGTTGTGATGTCAGATCTGCATTCAGGGATAGTTAAGAGGTATACCTGACCCACTTTTTCAAATTGTTTTTTGTCAAAAGCTATATCATTTGCTTTAAACGCTCGTTCCCAAAATAAAATGTCCTCTTCTTTAGGCAACCCATAAATTTTGGTGCATTTTTCCCATAAGTCTTCATCATATAATTCCTTAGCTTTGGATTCAAGCTGTTTGTCATTTGAGTTAAATAGACTTTGAAAGGAGTCTAGATTGGCTCGATCGCTTGTGGAGCGATTCAAACTTAAACACGTGGCTTCACTTAGCCTAAAACATAAATCAGGCTCATCTTCAAAGACAATTTGCGAGTTTAAACTCCTAAAGCAAACTCTAAAATGGTCGTTGTTGTCGGTTATGATTTCCCCATCTTCTAATTGTAAAACGCTTGAATCAAGAGAACTATATCTGAGGCTATTAACTATGGAAATTTTGATTTTATCGACAAGATTTTTATAGCTAGCAAAAACGGAAGTTGCACTATTGATACTTATGTCTTTACATATACTAGCTAGGATGTATGGCTTGAGTTTCTGAATACGTTCTGAGAGTTGACTTGTTAGTGTTTGATTTGTATCTTCTGCTAAGATCTTAAGGTCTATATCTTTAAATGTTTTACATCCAAAGTGTTTGCTAATGGATTGCTCTCCCACCCTGTCACTTATATACAAGATTGGAATATTCCTTCTTATTGCTTCGGGTAAACTTTTATTATCGCTGTAAAATATTTCACGAGAGTTGCGAATAACTAATTCCCCTTTTAATTCACAAATCATATTAAGAATTTGCCCATTAGGAAGACCTCCTGAATTATTGCTGTCTAATACTTTTTTTATGTCATTATAGAAGGCTTTAATTCCACTGCCATCAATTGGAGTATGAGCATTCTTTACCTCATCTGCCTTATCATTTATTATTTTGTAAAGCTCTTCAGGAGTGCAATCGTCTAGTTTCTCTTTGGCACCTAAGCAACTTAATAACTTTCCAAGGTCATATTTATTGTATTCGTCAAGTTTCAATTTCTCCAAAGGCTTATCTAATAACCACCGGTTGCCTTCTATGATGTAGTTTTTTAGTCTTTGCACTTCTGGGAGTTTTTGTAATCTGTATGCTGCATAGCTCTTGCTTACAGTTTCGTCCTTTTGCGAATAGTAATAGTAGCTGATCTTAGTTTCGCTTGTGATTATCTTATTATAGCCTGACTTCATGGCTAACCTTATGATGTTATTTAAGGTTAGACCTTCAAAGGTTTCATCTATAGCTATCCTTGTAGTATTTGCTTCTCTTGATAGTTCTTCACGATTGCAAAGATCAGATGATATGTTACAATCTTCTAGGTTGTCAATATAGTCTTTATCAACGCCGTAATTTACCTTTTCACTGATATAGTATTGGTTCACCCCGAGCCCTAATAAAAAGTCCTGTATCAAGGATGCATCTACATAGTCTGCAACCTCTTCTAGAAACTTTGGATATTTGGCCGATAGGCTCTTATTATATCTTTTTCCAAGCTTAAGTGAGGCAAGCCCATCTGGAAACTTTTTGTCAGCCAAAACTAAGGAATTAGCTTTACACCACTCATTATCGCTATTGTATAGGTAACATTCTTTTCTATCTCCGATATTAAAGTTTTCTCGACTATCTAAGAATAATTTGAATAAGCATTTAAGAAGAGATTCATATTCATCTCTAGCTAGTCCCTTATCAGATTGACCAGGCAGTAAAAGAGCTTTTATATCAGAAATATCTGTGGACTTAACGTTTGTGATTAACTGTAGATTCCTTACAGTTATTCTACTAGCTTCAATGCCCTTAATCTCTTTCTCTCCAATAAATAAATCAATTAAGTGCGCTGCTAGCTCTTTGTCAACATACTTGATCTTTCTAAAGCTCGGAATGTCTTCAATGATATTACCCGTGTTGAAGTATGCTTCGTCGTTTATCGCTTCTCCATTAGGGTCTCTAAGAATTTTGAGGGCAATGCGGTTCTTGTGATTGGTATCTTTATCAAAGTAGTCGTGGACAACTTTAACAAACTCGGCCAGAAGTTTGGGCGATTCTATTTCGTTAGCATACTTCTCAATTTGTTCATTAATAGATGCACCTTGTTCATTAAGTTTTAGATGCTGAGGAGGATCATTTGCCCTCATATCGCAAAAAAAAGGATTGCAATTAGGAGTATCATCACGATTGATAAACTCAAAGAAATTATCATTAAGATAATAGTAATTATTCTTGTCTTTATATTTGCCATCAAGGGTCGGAATATACCCTTCACTACAATTGTCTTCGAGATCTTCCAGACTCTTTAAAAGCAATTGGCAATACTCATTATTATTGCTATCGTATTTATTGGGGTTCATAAGAGAAAGTGGATCCCATGATGGAAAAGGAAGAACCGTTTTTAGATAATCTGCAATGTCTTTTATGGCATAAGATAGTTCAATGATAAGGTCCCTATTGTAAGAGTCGTCTGTTATGATTGAATTTCTAGAGGAATCGAGCTCTAATGTTGCATGTAGAATACAAGGAAGGGGAAAGGTAATTTTTGTTGGGAAGTAATTGAATATAGGCGTGTTACTTGGTCTGTCAATGCTTTTTAGACAATAGGCACAAGCCACTCCAAAAGGTTTCCCAGTAGAAATTGAGTCACCTCTCCTTTTACATACAACCCAGTCTTCATTATTTAGAGAAAAACGTTTGATCTTTCCCTTTTGAATTTCATCTTTAACCTCAACTGAAGTTGCAGTAATAACCTCATCATCAATAGTTATTTCAATTGATTTAAGGTTACGTAGAAACAGCAACGATTCAGAGCGATACTCTTCTAATTCGTTTTCAATTTGGTCAATGTGGCCATTCTTTAATCTTATAATAATCTCGGTTTCGTGTACTAGTGACTTTGGTAGTTTAGTTATTTCTGGAAGAGCTAAAATTGATAATGGAACCAGTCTGCCTGCTTTCTTTGCTTCTTTCTCAAATTTCTTATAGTCATAAGAAGATTTAGCAATGCTATTCCATAGGCTAATGCCATACTTCTCGTCAAAATCTATTTTTGTATCTCCACTGTATATGGTTACAGTATTAGCCCAATTAAGGATAGATCTAAATCCGAGTCCTTTATCGCCAATCAATTTGGTGTTTTTCTTGGGACTTAAGTTGGCATATAGTAGTGACTTGAAGCCTTCTACTGAAAAGGGTATGGTCTTTTTGCCAAGGTTCTTTATACTAAGTTCTTTAGCCTTTGTGTTGAGCGAAATATGAACAGTATCACTTTTCGCGTCATCAGCATTCTGAAGTAATTCTAATATTTCTCGGCCCTTGTACTGCTTAATTTGCTCTATCTCATTGCGGAAGTCTTGCAACCATCTTTGTGACGCTTTCTCTCCTTTTATCTCAAATAGATAGTGTTCTCGCAATTCATCTGCTATTGTTCGGGCTTGTTTAAGGTTCATGTTAATTGAGGGTTATTGGGAGGTGAGGACCTCGTGGACGAGCTGGTGAACCATTGCTTTGAGCTCGGTGAGGAACTGCTGGGCATCGTATTCGCCACGGTCAATGAGGCGTAGCTTGTACTCCCATTCGCCCGTTAGCTCCACACTCTTGAGCTGTTGGTTTTGTATGGTATGAATGAGGTCTATTCCTAGCTGAGTGGGGAGGATTGTCTTACCTTTTCGCTCAATGTAGCCCCGCTTAAAGAGGATCTCTATGATGGCGGCACGAGTGGAAGGTCGGCCAATACCTTTGGCCTTCATCGCCTCCTTCAGGTCTTCATTATCAATGAGTTTGCCAGCCGTCTCCATCGCATTGAGGAGCGTTGCCTCGGTATATTGCTTTGGCGGGCGTGTCTCCTTAGTAAGCAGGTCGGGCTTATGCGGTCCGTGCTCCCCCTTGGTGAAGTGCGGCATCACCTGCTTATCCGAAGGCTCATCACTCCCCTCATCGTCATTCGCCTCGGCTTGGTTTTGGTAAAGCGACTTCCAGCCATCAAGTGTCACCACTCGCCCTGTGGCTTTGAACTCAATCTTCGCCACCTCCGCCATCACAGTGGTTTGCTCAAACTCCATATCGGGATAAAAGATAGCAAGGAAGCGGAGTAGGATCATCTCATAGATAGCATAGTGCTGACGATCAAGGTACTGCGGGAGGTTGCCTGTTGGGATAATAGCATGGTGGTCGGTGACCTTGGAGGAGTCGAAGTACTTCTTCAGTTTGCGTAGCTTTCCGCCCTGCAATAGTGGAGTACATGGCCCAGGGAAGGCTCTGTAGAGTGATTGGATGGTGGGCAGACAATTGGGGTAGACATCATCGGGTAGATAGGTAGTATCCACACGTGGGTAGGTGACCAACTTCTGTTCGTAGAGGGTTTGAATGGTGGCGAGTGTCTGGTCGGCCGTGAAGCCATACTTCTTATTGGCCTCAATCTGCAGGCTGGTTAGGTCGAAAAGGCGAGGCGCCCCCTCCTTGCCCTTCTTCTTAGTAATCTTGGTGATGGTCAGCTCCTCCGAGGCGATCTTATCAATGACCGCCTTTGCCTCCTCCTCGGTGCTATACCGCCCTTTGGTTGAGGCAAAAAGCACCTCCCGATAGAGCGTCTTGATCTCCCAATAAGGCTCTGGCTTAAAGTTTTGAATCTCCTCAAATCGATCCACGAGCAGAGCCAGCGTAGGGGTTTGCACCCGTCCCACCGAGAGCACCTTGCGGTCGCCACTCTTGCGGTACTTAAGTGTGTAAAGTCGCGTAGCATTAATACCGAGGAGCCAATCGCCGATGGCTCTTGCGAGGCCAGCATAGTAGAGGTTGGTGTACTCCTTCTCCGGCTTTAGCTCTTGAAATGCTTTTACAATTGCCTCATTGGTCATAGAGGAGAGCCACAGCCGCTTCACCGGCACACGGCACTCCGCCATCTGTAGCACCCACCTCTGGATCAGCTCACCCTCCTGCCCAGCGTCACCGCAGTTGATCACCTCTGTGGCTTGAGAAACCAACGACTTGATTACTCCAAACTGCTGTTCGATCCCTCTATCCGAAAGCAACTTGATGCCAAAGCGCTCCGGCATCATCGGGAGATAAACAAGGCTCCATTGCTGCCACTGAGGGTAGTAGTCGGCCGGCTCCTTGAGCGTGCAGAAGTGGCCATAGGTCCAAGTGACCCAATAGCCATTTCCCTCGAGGTAGCCTTGTCGCTGTGTGGTGGCACCGATCACGGCACCGATATCCCTAGCAACGGATGGTTTTTCGCAGATACAGAGGATCATGGATGAACAGGATACAAATCAGTACCCTCCTCGTACAAGTTGGGCAGAAGCATTGACTCAATGCATCGCTGCCTTCCGACTTGTGCGAGGAGGGTACTTCATTTATTGATGGCTCTAATGACTTAGATACCTAGTTGCTTGGCTATTTCATCGGCACGTCGTGCACATACCTTCTTCGCCTCCTCTAGCTCTTGGAGGTTGGTAGGCTGTGCGTGTACCTCGATGTAGAACTTGATCTTTGGCTCCGTGCCAGAAGGACGGATAGAGAGTTTCGTGCCATCCTCGCAACGGTACTGTAGGACGTTGCTAGTCGTAGGCATTACGAGCTCTTTGGTCTCTCCAGTCACGGTGTTGAGCGACTTAAGGCTTTGGTAGTCTAGCACCTCAGTCACCTTTGAGCCAGCCAGCTCCTTAAGCGGGTTGCTACGGAAGTTTTGCATCATCGCCTGAATCTCCTCGGCACCGCTCTTACCTGGGCGAACCACAGAGATATTCTTCTCAAGTGAATAGCCGTACTGTAGGTAAATGTGCTCTAGCAGTTCGTAGATGCTCTGTCCCTTATCCTTGGCCCACGCTGCGATTTCGGCAAAGATGGTACAAGCCGATACCGAACACTTATCGCGTACAAAGTCGCTCCAGAGGTAGCCGTAGCTCTCCTCGCCACCGCCGAGGTACTCCTTCTTGCCCTCATTCTTACGAATCACATCGGCAATCCACTTAAAGCCAGTGTAGGTATCGTATAGCTCTATATTATTTCGCTCAGCGATGGTCTTAATCAGGTCTGTGGTCACAATCGTCTTTACCAGATATTGATTGTCCTTCAGTTCGCCCGTTTCTCTCCGCTTCTCGATTGCGTAGTAGGCGTAAAGCAGACAGGTTTGGTTACCATTGATCAATACCCAATTGCCCTCCTTATCCTTCACAGCAGTACCGATGCGGTCGCCGTCGGGGTCAGTTGCCATCACAATCTCAGCATCAATCGCCTTCGCTTGGTCAATCGCCATCTTTAGGGCAGAGGCATTCTCGGGGTTGGGTGATTCTACCGTTGGGAAGTCACCACTCACCACCATCTGCTCCTTTACTGGGTGTACATTGTCAAAGCCAGCCTCCTTCAGGCAACGTGGCAATACCTGACCACTGGTACCGTGAAGTGGTGTGAAGACAATCTTAAGGTCGTGCTGACGCTTGATCACCTCGGGAGAAAGGCGCTTCGAGAGGACCTCCTTGATAAACTTATCATCCATCTCCTTCCCCATTAGAGTGATCATATCGCTAGGGCCATCAAACTTGATCTCGGCAATTGACTTGATCGCATTCACCTCGTCAATCACATTCTGGTCGTGTGGCGCAATCATCTGAGCACCATCGCTCCAGTAAGCCTTAAAGCCGTTATACTCCTTAGGGTTGTGCGAAGCGGTTAGCATCACACCACTCTGGCAGCCCAATTCGCGGATTGCATAGGAGACCATTGGGGTAGGGCGAAGTGCCTCGTATAGATAGACCTTGATGCCATTGGCAGCGAAGATACCCGCCACCATGCGAGAGAATTCAGAGCTATTGTGCCTACAGTCGTAACCAATAGCCACCTTCAAGTCGGCATCACGGCCAAACTCCTTAATCAGATAATTGGCAAGCCCTTGAGTGGCAGTGCCAACGGTGTAGCGATTCATGCGGTTGCTTCCTGCACCCATGATGCCACGAAGGCCACCTGTACCAAATTCCAAGTCCTTGTAAAAGGCATCCACTAGCTCAGTGGTGTCGGGATTGTCGAGAAGTGCTTGCACTTCCTTGCGTGTCGCCTCATCATATTGTGGCGATAGCCACGCTTCAGCTTTTGCTCTTACCTTTTGAAGTAATTCGTTATTTGCCATAATGCTATTTCCTTACTGTTTTTATTTCTATTATCCTAATATGGCAAATGTACCAAAAAATGATGTACCAACATCGCCCTCCCATGAAAGTTTATAGGATGAGAATGTTGCACAAAGTATCATTTTCAGATATTTGCAGAATAATATGTTAAGACATTTCATGGGGATTTAATGGGCAGTGATTTACAATAAATGGTAGACCGTTGGGAGCGTTTTGTAAACAGCTGATAATCAGGTGCGTATTTTGGCGTTTTTCGAGATGCAACTAAGCGATCGGTTAGTTGCAACTAAGCAAATGGTTAGTTGCAACTCAGCAAATGCTTAGTTGCATCTCAACTTTTGCTCTCCTAACTACAGCGTGAGACTTTGTGCAAAGTCTCAATAAAGGTGTCTACTACCATGCTTATGCAGACTACCGCTTGCAAGAGAAAAGAGCCTCAACCGCATCACAGCGATTGAGGCTCTTTTCTTACGCTACAAGTTGTCTACCAACGAAAATAGCTATTAGTAGACAAATGGCTTAGAAGTGTCCCGTGTCTTGCCTAGGTCAAAAGAGAGTCCCACACCAAATTGGTTGAAAGCTCTATCCTGAGTACATAAGCGGTAGCTAAGATTGAGGTCAATTCGCTCCAGTAAGTGGTAGCCAACGCCCATAGATAGATAGCTCATGTGATTGGTGAAAGCACCACCAAGACGCATACTCAACCCTTTGTGATAGGTTAGGCTGAGACCACCACCAGCGGTATATACTTTTGACTTGAGAGGCTGCAGTACGTAGTCGGCAGAAACCATACCTTGTAGCAACCAATCGGAGCATAGCTGATAAGCAGCATCGCCTGAGAAGGTCACAGAGCCAGGCATACGATACTTACCACCCGCCTTGCCATACTGTACCAATCCACCAATATTACGAAGAGCTAGTGACCAATGGGTAGGCACTACACCATTAATGGCTTGTGGGGCATAACCAACTCCGATACTTCCGCCACCGGTATAGGCAATCTTATTGATCTGCGACATGACGAAGTGGCCAATAGCATAGGCACTCCACGCATCGCTTATCTGTATAGCATACCCTAGGTCTACAGAAAGGTCTCTAGGGGTGAGCATACGTCCATCGCCATAATGATTGGAGGTAAGAATCTTGGGGCTATGTGCATAGCGTGCACCCACAAGGATCGCATGTTGCTTTATCCTCCAGCCTAATGAAAGGGCATTGTAGACGCTTCTACCCGTATCAGATCCTATCTCTTCATTGGGCAGATACTTAGTGGTCCAAGAGGCTGTAATCCCCTTGACATCATTACGGAATATAGAGGTGGGCGAGGTATAGATATAGTGTGTCCGTCCATAACTTGCACCAGCTCCTACCCCCATACTCTCTGAAAAGAGGTCATAATTGTGTCGCACAAAAGAGAGTGTTGGCGACTCCTGGGCGGTAGCGTTACTCGTGAGCCCCATGATCAGTAATAGGCCGAAGAGACTTGCCACTGCCTTAGTTTTGCGATATCTATTCATCATACGATATGTATTCATCAATATTTAACAAACTTACGGTAATAGCTCTCACTACCACTCTTCACTACCAAAGTATAGACCCCACCCGACAACTGCCGCACATCTAGCTCTACTTCACGAGCATCGAGGGCTGTATCGGTAGGATTGGGCACTTGCTGTCGTAGCACCTTGGTACCTTCACCATTCACCACTGATAGCTCTACATTCTTCATACCGCTATTGAGCAGTACGTGGAGCACATCATAGGTAGGGATAGGGTACACGTGATAGACAATATCACTATCCACCACTCGTATATTGATGGACATATAGAGGTCGGCACCTTGGCTATCCACAGCCTTCAGCTGTACGGTAGACTTACCCAACTTGGTTGGATTAATCGTGAGGATAGAGCCCTTGAGCTGACTACTGAGTGCTTCTGTATTAGCTCCAGAGGTAATCTCATACGATACCTCGTGACCATCGGGGTCATTGACATACTTAGAGAGATCCAACTCAATAGCTGGTTTCCCAAGAGTAAGGAATAGGGTCTTAGGCAGTGGCGTAGTCATCACTGGAGCAGAGTTGGCATACACTTCAAACGAGAAGGATTGGGTGGCAGTGGCACCAAACTCATCGGTTACCTTGAGCACAAACTCATGAACCCCTATGGCGCCACGTGCAGAGAGGTGTAGGATCAGTTCGGTCTCGCTCACTTCCTCAATTCGGACTCCCGTATGATTGCCAGAGAGACTATATGTAACCTTGTGCCCCTCAGGGTCATTCAAGAGCACTTTTATCTCTGCTTGCTCCGTACCAGTCACACGATGCTGACCCTCGCTTACCACCTCTATCTTTGGTGGCTGATTGAAGAGCGTCTTGCCAGAGACAAAGGCTGGCTCTGAAAGATTGCCCCATCTATCTTGTGCCACAATTGCATAGTGATACTCGTGATCAAGCTTCAGATTCTTGAAGAGCACTTGTATCTCGTCGCCTGGCTCATAATTAAGTCCAAAGATACGACGCGACTTGGCGCCCTTATAATTATCTTTAGTCAGAGTCTTCTCATCGTCGGAGTAGACATAGTAGTAGGTAGCTGTACGATCATCGCCATCCTTCACCGCACCAAAGCAGAGGGTCTGGGCAGTATACTGAGCCTCAATCTTCACTTTAGCTACAGCCTGAGGAGCTTGCTTTTGATTACGATCCAAGGCACGAGCTGCATCGAGATATCCCTTGCCCAATACCCCTTCAAAGCCAGGGTTGATAGCATCAATATCAGCTGGTCGCAGAGCGGTAAGAAGCTGTTGCTTACACTCTTCATTGGTAAAGCCTGAACCACCAAAGTGAGAAACGATTAGAGCTGTCACACCACTTACGTGAGGGCAAGCCATAGAGGTGCCTTGCATAAATTCGTAGTGGCTATTGGCCTGCACGATCTTACCACTCTCATCCTTTTGAACCCGCACAGAGGTGCTATAGATTTGTCCGCCTGGGTAGTGCATATCACCACCTGGGGCAGTGATATCTACGTACTCGCCTCTATTGGTATAGTAGGCTTTTTTCCAATCGGGTGCCATAGCAGCCACAGCGACCACTTCGCCATAAGCAGCGGGGTAAACGATATCATCCGAGCTCTCATTACCTGCAGCAAAAAGCACCACTCCACCCTTCATAGGCGAATCGGGTAGCTGATTGCCATCATTGTCACACCCAGCATAATCAATAAAGTAATCGATCGCCGCCTTGAGGGAAGGTGCTAGGAACTTAGCCCCACCCCAAGAGTTTTGGCTGATGACTGCTCCGTGGTTGGCAGCATAGACAAAGGCTTGCTCAAAAGCCTGTCCCTTACCTCCATGCCCGAAGGCATCGCAAACCATCACACGCACTCCAGAATTGGGGGTACCGTTACCACCAGCAATACCAGAGACACCAATACTATTATTATTGACCGCAGCGATCACACCTGCAACGTGCGTACCGTGTGCGTCAAAAGCAATATCGGCATTGCCATCGGCAAAGTTGTAACCGTGGATATCACCCACATACTTATCCCCAGCAACCCCTGGCTTAGGATTGACCCAGATATTTTGCTTCAAGTCCTCATGGTCGTAGTAGACACCACCATCGATCACCGCAACGATCACATTGGGCTTACCTACCTCCTTTTGCCACGCCTCAAAGAGGTTGAGGTCGGCACCTTTGAGAGACTTTAGACCACTACCATTGTTGAAGTAGTGCCACTGCTTTGGTAGCATAGGGTCATTGAAAGGATAGGTCACCTGGTCAGGACGTACGAGATCGAAGTCAATTGCACGCAAGTTGGCACCGAAGAATAGCGGTGGCTCCTGATCCATCTGTCGGTAGATAGGTACCTGCTCCACAATCTCCACGCCGGGCAATTGCTTTACCTCTTCCAGAGCCCTTGTCTGGGTTCCCTTGGACTTTGTTGACTCATCGAGCACGATATCGTACCATAGATGCAATCCTGCTCTACGCATACGCTTTTCGAACTTAGGATCAATAGGGAAGAGAGGACGAACCTCCACAGCCCCTATCTCTTTTAGGCACTCGGTTAGCTCTGGTACATTGGTCTCCCAGTCACCATCAACAGATGCTCTTAGGCTTCGCTCTCCTACGCGAGTTTGGTACGTTTCGCTCAGCTTTACTCTCACGATATTGGTGAGAACGCCCTCAGCAGGCACCACCTCTGTAGGCTTTTCACTTGGCACCTCCATAGCTCCCCCTCGCTCACTGGTACAGCTAGCTGCACCAAGGAGCAAAGAAGTAAGGGCTATGAGGAGAAATAGTCTATTTTTCATTGTCGTCATACTATCTACAGAAGTTATCTACCCACGTAATTCTTGCCAACGGCGACACCCTGCTTAATCACAGGTAAAGATAGCTTTTGGCTATTCTTTCCAGCGTGGTATGGGAGCATAAAGAGTACAAGGGATGGATCCTCAGCACCTTCAAAGTGAGCAAACTTCACTCTCAGTTGCAAGCCCTTGGTATCATTGATGAAGACATCAAATTGGTTTTGGTCGTCTGTCTTGCCCTTGTACTTGAAGCCCTCCTGCTCCATCAGAGCAGAGAATTCCTCAGTGATATAGAAGTGACCATTATTCTCGTAATATACGAGGTTGAAGTCGTACCACTCCTGCATCATACCTATAAATTCGCCTGGCTTCTCATCTTTATACGTAAAGTAGTAGTTACGATACTTTATCTCCTTGCTCTTTGGCACCTTATAGGCGATAAAGGCGAGACTATTTTCAGTATCATATTGAGAGGTAGAGGCATCGTAAACACCACCATTCTTCGCCTCATAATCCTCCACTTTGGCATAGTCAGAGCCAAATGGCACCTCAGGGTATGGGAACTTGGCAAAGGTAGGATACTTCTCCTTTTGCTTAGGGATATAGGAGTAAAGCACGTGAGGATTGAAAGCATAGTTACGCTTCACCTCTGCCAACACGCGCTTTTCAGGGTGATAAAGCTCATTATCGCCACGCTTCTCAGAAAATCCTGCATCGGTAAGTCCCTTGATGATGATATCATAAGCCTCATCGCTCATCACTTCATCACCTTCTTTATTGAAAGTGCGATAAGGCTCAGCAACGTCCATCTGGGCATACTCTAGGATACCACGGGTGGAGAAGGTGTAGCTCATACGAGAGATAAGTGGGCTAATGGTATTGAAGTCGATAAACTTAGAGCCAGTAATTGCTGCCACCATACTCTTACGCTCTAGCTCAAAAGCAGTGACGATACTCTTGGTGCCAAATTCGAAGTCGATAAATGGTAGCATAAATAGAGGCCACTCCTTTTGAGTTACCGTGATAGTAGCTGTAGTGGCTACGCCCTCTACTTGGAAAAGGAGTTCTGCTGTACGCTCTTTACTAGCATTGGTCTCAGCATCCTTATTATTAGTTACAGAGAGCTTGATCTGGTTTTTCCATGGGAAGGCGGTCACCTTGAGCCACTCTTCACTACTTGTGACACTCCACTTTTCACCATTGAGGCGTACACTCACTTCGCTCTCATACTCCCAAGGCTCTAGGATAATATTCTCAGGAGCAGTCTGTACGAAGATAGGGCTACCCTCTTGAGTCACTGTCAACTGATGCACAGCGTCTCCAGCTTGGATCATCACCATTGCCTTGCGGCTTGTGATCTGACTATTGGCATCATAAACAAGTTTGATAGAGCCTTCCTGAGGGATAGCAGTGACCCAATCCCGGTTGGAGACAGCCACTACTTGCTCCTCATTGCTCTTCACATCTATAATCTTCTCACCTGCCTCCTTAGGCAATTGGATAACGTCACTTGCTACCTCAATCACTGAGGGTTCATCCACCGCAGCTTGTGGTGTACAAGCCCCCAAAGCGACCATGGCTACGAGGAGCGATAGGAGAGAGGACTTTATAAAGTTGTTTACTGTATTCATAATATGAGTATGGTAATATGTATGATTTATCTATTCTTTCTACTTTTTTGTTGGTTACTCTCAACACTCAATGAGTGAGATACAAGTCTAGTACCAGGATTGACCTGAACCACTAGCACAGGCTTTGGATCGCCAAAGAACTTAAACCACTGTACCGCCATGGTGAGGTTGCGCTCCTTGGAGATAAAGACATAGACTTGCTCCAAAATATTGTACTCTACAAATTCAAAGCCCTCTCGCTTGGCTAGTGCCTTAAACTCCTCAGTGAGTAGGTTATTGTATCCTTTATAATTCCAGCAAGCTCGTTCGGTCTGTGTAAAGAATTGACGAGTACGCTCAATGGTGATATTGCCATCTTTGTCTTTGTGAAGGAAGTAAAGTCGGCCATCGGCTCCATATTTACCAGGCTCACACTCAAACTCCATCTCATCTACAGACTCAATCTCATCATCGCTATAGGGGTAGATCATCTCTCCCCCATGGGCTGCCTCATAGGCCTTTACGCCTTCCACCCCAAGGTGAAAATCAGTAAATCCAAGTGGTAGCTCATCAAAGGTTGGATACTCCTTAGATTGCTTAGGGGTATAAGTAAAGAGGAGGTGAGGAGTATTCTTGAAGTAAGGCTTGATCTCCACCTCTAGGTTGCTCATCTCGGCATGCTGAAAGTGATTCTCACCCAGCTCTACTGTAAAGCCAGATTGATTGAGGAACTCCACCAATTGCTGACGCTCCGACGGACCTGTAAGGATACGGGTAGAAGAGGCATCCAGCTGAGCATAGAGGTAAGCACCTCCCTCGTAGATGGTGTAGCTCACACGTGGGAAAGCAACACTCGTGGTGGTGAAGTCAAAGAAACGCTCGTGGGTAAACTCAATGGTACCGCCTCGCTTCTCTTCGAATGCTTGAATATCTTGTCGGGTAGCCGACTCAAAGTTCATATAAGGTAGAAGAAAGTAGCTGATACCACTCTGTACCACAGAGACCTCGTGTGCCACGGTTTCGTCGGCACCCATACTGATCAGTATCTTACCCACCCTAGGCTCTCGGCTTCTGGTAGGTTGTACCTTAACCTCCATTTTATATGCCGAGGGGAGTGCTGTCACCTCAATCCAATCCTCTTGGCTTTGGGCCTTCCAATCATCATTATTAGTGATCACATCTATGGAGAAGAGACCACCAAACTGATCTACATTTAGTTCTTCAGGAGAAGTCTCCACCTTGGGAGTGGCTTTTGCTTGAATAATGGTTAATTGCTTTTGGCTCTTGCCAGATTTGACCACCACACTGCCACGGCGCTCCTTTGGCTGGAGGTTGTCCTTCACTGAGATCTCTAAGACCCCATCTCTATTCTTAGCAGTAATCCAAGGGTTAAGTGTGTAGCATTGCCATGCTCCTGAGGTGCTCTGCACCTATACGTCGTGGGAAGAAGAGTGGTTCTCAAAGGAGAGAATACCACTTTCCGAAAGCTCAATGGTCGCCAACTCATCCATATACCCTTCGCTAGTACAGCTAGGCATTACTAGGAGACTGCATAGGCATGCCACAAAAGCCCATGTCGATAGCCTCTTGTAATGTGAATGAAGGAGCCGTTGCCACTTCAGCGATTCATAGTTTGAAAAAGACTTCATCTGTTTAGTGCAATAATAGTATGTAATTATAAAAAAAGTAATATGCTCATTAGGTCGTAGGTTATTTTCTAAAACGTCCCACAATATTACTTATTTTTCTCCAAACTAAATACCCCACAGCACCCTTTTTTTAGGGGTTACGCATTAGGCTGGTCTTATCGTATGATTTTTAGGGGGTGTCTATGAGTAAGGACCTCGGCAGAGGTCCGTGCTATCTATACACAGGTCAAGGCACGCAGTGCCGAAGACCTGTGTATAGATAGGTGTAAAATACCCTTGCGACCCCGGTCGAGGGGTCGGACCACCCTATCTCTAGGTCTGACCCCTCAGCCGGGGTCAAGGAGGTGGTGGATGTGCTCTTGCACACAGGTCGTTCGGGGCTCTGCCCCTCCCGACCTGTGCCTATTTAAGAGGGACCTCTGCCGAGGTCCACCCTTATTGACCTCCAATGAATGCCATACGGCAATATCATTCTAATGTGTAACCCCTGATTAGAAAGGACTTACCATGTGGCAATCATCGGAGATTTTTGTATGAACCTCGGCAGAGGTCTCATCTGAGTTGGTATAGGACCCTTAGAGTTGCATTGCATCGAAACTATGAGATAGTTGCATCAATGAAACCGTTGCATTGAGACGAATTGCAGCGTTTCTTATGGAATTGGAGATGAGGCAAGTTGCTGGGATTTTCGGGGAAAGTGTAAAAAGTGAGGGGAATAGCCCTTACTTCTGCCTAAAAAATGGTATCTTTAGCCATTAGAATATTTATAGATATGAAGCGAAGCGAAATAATTATACCGATAGAGGAGAAGTCCTTTAAAGAGTTACAGAGTGAAGAACTAGAGTTGGTGGAGGCGGCAAGGAGCATTGCCCGCGATGCCTATGCCCCTTACTCAAAGTTTAGAGTAGGTGCTGCCCTTCGCCTAAAGAGTGGCCGCATCGTCACTGGGTCCAACCAAGAAAATGCTGCCTATCCCTCGGGACTGTGTGCCGAGCGGACGGCACTATTCTATGCTGGTGCTCAGTACCCCGATGATCCAGTGGTCGCCTTGGCAGTGACCGCGATGCGGGATGACAATCTCTATGTAGCCGTAGCAGCCCCCTGTGGAGGTTGCCGACAGGTGATATTGGAGACCGCCGACCGATACAAGTCGCCCTTCCCCGTCTACCTAGCCGGGCCCGACTCAGTACAGATAGTCGCAGATTGTAGGCAACTCCTACCGATCAATTTCGACGCTTCGTCGCTATAAGAGAAGGAGCTAAGATGGGAGACTTTGTAGTATCGGCACGTAAATATCGTCCGAGTACCTTCGAGAGTGTCGTAGGGCAGAAGGCCTTGACCACCACTTTGAAGAATGCTATTCTTCAGAATAAGCTATCTCACGCCTACCTATTCTGTGGGCCACGAGGGGTGGGCAAGACCTCTTGTGCTAGAATATTTGCGAAGACCATCAATTGCCAAAACCGTACTCCCGAGGGAGAGGCTTGCAACCAGTGCGAGAGCTGTATTGCCGCTAATGAGCAGCGCTCCTATAATATTATGGAGCTCGATGCCGCCTCCAATAACTCGGTCAATGACATCCGCCAACTGATAGAGCAGGTCTATATCGCCCCTACTTCGGGCAAGTATCGGGTCTACATCATTGATGAGGTGCACATGCTCTCGAGTAGTGCTTTCAATGCCTTCCTTAAGACACTAGAGGAGCCCCCCGCACACGCCATATTTATTTTGGCAACGACCGAGAAGCACAAGGTGCTACCCACCATCATCTCTCGCTGCCAAGTACACGACTTTAGCCGAATAACTAGCCACGACATTGCAGAGCACCTAGCCCACATCGCTTCCCAAGAGGGGATCACCGTTGAGCCCGAGGCACTGCAGATGATCGGCATCGCTGCCGATGGAGGAATGCGCGATGCCCTCAGTATGTTCGATCAGATAGCCGGCTTTGGTGGCGGACAGGTGACCGTAGAGGGGGTGAGGCAAAACCTTAATCTCCTCAATGAAGATGAGTACTTTAGGCTACTCGCCTATGTGGTGGAGGGGCAGCACCCCAAAGCCCTTTCGCTCATCAATGACCTTCTAGAGAGTGGGTACGAGGGCGATATCGTGATGCGAGGCTTCTCGGGTTTCTTGCGCAATGTATTGATGGCTCAATCGGCCGAGACGATACAGCTGATCGAAGCCCCCCAATCTATCCAAGAGCGTATGTCCAAAGCCGGGGCCTATACCCCAGCTAGCATGCTGTGGAATTATCTCAAGATTAGTAGCTCCTTTGGTGCTGAGTACAAAGGGACGCCCGATAAACGTCTGGCACTAGAGGTGGCAGTACTAAGGATGTGTGAGCTATCGAGCTCCAGCCCATTGGCTACGCCCGTAGCCCCTGCCCCAGCTGCTGCCCCGACAGCTACCCCCTCTGCCACCACATCAACACCCCCGCAGGCCTCCACACAGCAGGTCCATCAGCCAGCACATCAGCCAGCTCAGGCACCTACCCAGGTGAGCCAGCCGACACAAGTCTACACCAAGGCTCAAACCATTAATCCACAGCCCACTCGGCGCACTCAAGGCAATGGAGGGCAAGAGCTTTATGGCTTTTCCCTAAAAACAGGTAAGCCAACCGTGCAGAGGGAGGAGACCAATACTGGGCCGGTAAGCCAAAACCGCAACGAGGAGTACACCGAAGAGCAGCTACAGAAGGCGTGGCGAAAGGCAGTTGCAATGGTCAAGAACGCCCCCTTTGCCAAGGGTGTATTGCAGCGGATTACCCCCACAAAGTCACCCGACCACAATATCCAGCTAGTGGTACAGAGCAATACCATCAAGATGCAAGTGGTGCGCGTGCTAGGGCCAGTGCTAGAGGTGCTCCACGATGAATTGAAAAATGACAAAGTGGGCATCGCCATTGAGGTAGATGTAAAGCTACAGGAGCTACTACCACAGACCCCCAATGAGCGGTGGGCATTTGTCTCCAAAGACAATCCTTGGCTGCAGCAGATGGCACAAGACCTGCAGCTTCGACCTAGATAACTAAAGAGTAATAATCACTAAATAACTAAATCAAACAACAACATGAGAAAATTACCTAAGGTACTAATTTCACTAACCCTGCTCCTCGGACTTACTATGCCAGCGATGGCACAAGAGGCTGCTAAGGAGGAGTACAAGTTTACAGTAGTAAAGGAGCTACCTATCACACCTATCCAAAACCAAGCCAATTCAAGCACATGCTGGTCGTTTAGCGGACTAGGGTTCCTAGAGATGGAGGCATTGCGTATCAGTGGCAAGAGCGTAGTGCTCTCACCTATGCATGTGGTATCTCACTCTTATCGCGATAAGGCCGATAATTACATCCGCTACCAAGGGGAGACCAACTTTGGCCCTGGTGGCTCTTTCTATGACGTTCTTTACTCTGTAAAGCACTACGGTATCGTGCCAATGAGCGAGATGGAAGGTCTCAACTATGGCTCAAAGCGCCACAATCATAATGAGATACATGCCGCTGCCGATGGATTTATCAAGGCTATCCTCAAGAATTCAGAGCGCTCTGGCCTCACTCCAGCTTGGAAGAAAGCTTTTGGCGGGATCATCGATGCTTATCTAGGGGAGCTTCCCGAGAGCTTTACCTATGAGGGTAAGAGCTTTACCCCCGAGAGCTTCGTGAAGTATCTAGGGCTCAATATGGACGACTATGTATCGCTCACCAGCTTTACTCATCACCCATTCTACTCTAAGTTTGTACTCGAGATTGCCGATAATTGGAGACACTCTCTATCTTACAACCTCCCTCTCGATGAGTTTATGCAAGTCTTCGATAATGCGATCAATAACGGATATGGTATCGCATGGGGTAGCGACGTAAGCGAAGTAGGCTTTAATAGAGATGGACTAGGAATCCTGATCGATGCCGACGCAGCAGAGTCTACCGGCTCCGACCAAGCTCGCTGGATCGGTGCTACTCCAAGTGAGAAGCGTGAGATGATCAATCAATTGGTACGCACTCCTGGTGCTCCAGAGATCAAGGTGACACAAGAGTGGCGCCAAGCAGGCTTCGATGCTCAGGAAACAACCGACGACCACGGTATGGTGATCTATGGTATCGCTAAGGACCAGACCGGTAAGAAGTTTTACATGGTCAAGAACTCTTGGGGCGAAGCTGGCCGTTACAAAGGTCTATGGTATGTATCCGAGAACTTTGTGGCTGGTAAGACCATCAATATTGTGGTGCACAAAGATGCCATTCCTTCTGCTATCCGCAAGAAGCTCGGCATCTAATCTCCCCTCAATATAATATAGAATATCCCCGCTGACCCATCTGGATCAGCGGGGATATCTTATTGATGCCAACTGAAAGGGGAGTGTGGGTACCTTATCGGACAGGTCGGACAATTCGGATGCCCGATAGGCTGGAAGTGGTGCACCCGACAGGGTGCCACTCAGCTAGCCCCTGGTCGAGGGCGAAGCCTGAAGACCAGCGGGAAATAGGTACGGTATACGTCATCGACCCTTGTGGTCGCACAAGCCCATACAAGTGCGACCACAAGGGTCGTAGGTTTTGGGTCCCTTGATACCCACCGGTCATCGACTCTGCGAGTC
>UMHQ01061651.1_pt1 | contig 20402 bp, 21 predicted proteins | sample 1965531 | NCBI WGS metagenome assembly UMHQ01 (sample SAMEA4836098, study PRJEB28245) | human gut metagenome | biome: gut microbiome; material: fecal sample | place: Denmark | collected 2008
CAGTCGAGCCGGAACCCGCCGAGCCGGAGCCGGAACCGGAGCCGCGGCCTGTCCGCAAGCCGAGAAGCACCCGGCCCGCGGAGAGCGTGCAGCAGCCGGAGCCGAAGCGCGAGCGGAGCGCCGCGCCCAAGCGCCGCGACGCCGAGCCCCGTCCCGCCGCAAAAGCCGCCCCCGCCCGGGAGCGCAGCGCAAGGCCGGAGCCGCAGCAGCCGCAAAAGAGCGCCCGCCGCTCTGCCCCGGACATAAAGTGGGGCCCGCCGCCGGAGGAGAAAAAGGGCCGCCGCTCCGCTCCAGACGAGCCGCCGAGGCGCAGCGGCTTTGCCCGCGCGCTTATCCTCTACACCGTCGTGCTCGTCGTGGCCGCCGTCGCGGTCATGGCCGTGCTGTGGAAATACCTCGAGGCCTATGAGTTCACTCGGCCGGAGAACGTCATGTCCCAGTTCGAGCAGATGGCGGACGAGCAGTATTGGGAGACCGCGATAACCAGCTCCTTTGCCGTGACGCCCTCTGAGTTCGAGACCAAGAGCCAGCTCGAGGACGAGCTCTGCCTGAGCCTGCTGCGTGACGGCAAGATGACCTATGTCAAGGACGAGGTATATACGGACGCCGCGCCGGTGTACCTCGTGAGCGTGAACGGCGTGGAGCTCTGCCGGGTCTACATGTCGCCCCAGGCGGGCGGCGAGGCCGGGTTCGGCCTGCAGTACATGTCCATAAACAAGGTCGAGCTGCTGGCGGACTTCATCGCCCCCAAGGCGAGGAGCATCACCATCACCGCCCCCGTGGGCGCGACCGTCACGGTAAACGGCATCGCCGTGAGCGAGAGCTACCTGAGCGACGCCGCGCCGGACACCTCATACCTGCCCGAGCTCGAGCAGAACGCGACGGACCTGCTCTGCTGCTATGAGATAGCCAACATCTACGGCACCGTGGAGATAGCCGGGACAGCCGCAAACGGCGATACGCTGGTGGCCGAGAAGTCGGACGAGAACGGCGCCGTGTTCGCCCTGCCCGAGGGCGAGCTGAGCTACACCATCTATGCCCCCGCGGGCGCGACGGTCAGCGTCAACGGCGTGGAGCTCGATGAGAACTACAAAAAGACCGGCGAGGACACGACGCTCAGCCTTTTCGAGGGCCTGGAGAATTACGGCGCCGCGCCGGAGATGGAGGCCTGGGAGGTCGGCGGACTGCACCAGACCCCGGAGATAACCGCCGCGGACGAGAGCGGCACCGCGCTCTCCGCCCCCTATCTGCAGGACGGCGTCTACGTGTTCCAGCCCGCCGCGGACGAGGAGCTGGCCGCCTCCCAGCAGCAGTATGCGGAGACCTTCTACAACCTCTACGCCGCCTTCGAGGCCAACCGCGACGACAAGCTCGACACCAACTACTACAACATCCTGCCCTACATGTACGGGGGGACCCCGCTCGGCACGCGCCTCGCCTCCGAGTACAGCTCGAGGCAGCCCTCCGGCGGCGTCGCGGCCGGGAGCTACGACTCCGTCGAGGTCACGGGCTTCGTGCCCTACGGCGACAACCTCTACACCTGCACCGTGCTGCTCTACAACGACGACGAGCTAGCGGGCAGCTGCGCCGTGGCCTTCATCAAGGCGAGCGGCAAGTGGTACGCCGCCGCGACCGTCGAATACGCCGTCGAATAACGACAAAACGAAATGCCGCAGACTTCGGTCTGCGGCATTTTTTGCTCTTTAGGAATCGCGGGGGACAAACGGGAAATAACATATAGCAGGGCCCGCGGGTCCGGAGGGAGGACTTATATGAAAAAACGCGATTACATCATCTACCCCGTCATAGCCGTGGCCGTGGGCGCGCTGGCGGGGCTCCTCACGCGGCAGAGCGTGAAGGAGGTGTTCCCGCTGCTGGAAAAGCCGCCGCTGACCCCGCCGGCGCTGCTGTTCCCGATAGTGTGGACGGCGCTGTACATCCTCATGGGCGTCGGCATGGCGGAGGTGCGCTCCCGCGGCGGGGCGGGCAGACGCCGGGCGGAGCGACTCTGGTGGCTGCAGCTGGCCGTGAACTTCTCCTGGACGCTGGTGTTTTTCCTCGCGGGGGAGTACCTTGCGGCGCTGGTCGTGCTCGTGGTGCTCTTCGTGCTCGCCGTGATGATGACCGCCGCCTTCGACAAGGTGAGCCCGCCCGCCGCGCGGCTGCAGGCCCCTTACCTCGTCTGGCTCGCCTTCGCCGCCTATCTCAACGCCGGGTTCTGGCTGCTGAACAGATAGGCCGCTCAGTCGACCCAGTGCACGCGCTCCGGCTCATAGCGGTCGGGCCGCGGCCGGTCCTCCGCCGGGTAGCCGCAGGCGACGAAGGCAAATGCCTCAAGCTCCTCGGGCAGGGACAAAACGCGCCGGACGGCCTCCATCTGCTCCTCGACGGGCGCCACGCCGAGCCAGACTGCGCCAAGGTCCAGGGATACCGCTTCGAGCAGCAGGTTTTCCACGGCGGCGGAGCAGTCGATGGGCGCGTGGGGGAGGGAGCGGCAGTTCCTGCGATAGCAGACCACTATGCCAAGGGGAGCCGCGGCGAGATAGCTCGAGTAGCGGCAGCAGCGGCTCAGCGCCTCCAGAGTGTCCCGGCGCGTGACGGCGTAAAACTCCCAGGGCCGCTGGTTGGCGGCAGAGGGCGCCGCCATGGCCGCGCGAAACAGGAGCTCGGCTTTTTCCCTCTCCACGGGCCTGTCCTGAAAGCGGCGTATGCTGGCCCGGCGAAATATTTCTTCCATTTTGGTGCCCTCCGTTCATGTAGATCAAAACGAGCGGGATAACCGGCTTTGCGCAGTTACGCCACTCGTTACATATGGAAAATACCACGGCAGGACGGCCATGTCAAGCCGGGCGCCTTTCGTGCGCAAGCATAAAAAAGCGTCGGAGCAAAGCGGACTTTGCTCAAGCCATCGCAAAAACCAAGCCGGAGCCCAGCGCAGCGGGTCCGGCTTGGGGAGGAGGAGCAAGGGAGCGGGCGGATGGCGTTTTTTGTGCGCAAGCATAAAAAAGCGTCGGAGCAAAGCGGACTTTGCTCCGACGTGGCGGAGATGGAGAGATTCGAACTCTCGAAGGGCTTTTGACCCTTACACGATTTCCAATCGTGCGCGCTCGACCAACTACGCGACATCTCCACGCGCTGCTCGAACCGATACTATTCAGTTGACGCCCACATATAATAAACGAAATTTTCAGTAAAGTCAAGAGAAAGTTGCTTTTTACAGCGCGCAGAGGATAAGTTCTTTTAAAATACCGGCGTGGCGCTCCTCGTCGGAGGCGTGCCGGAGGTAGATCGCGGCCAGGTCCGCGTTTTCGGGGGCCTCGGCGGCGCGGCGGTAGCCCTCGGCGGCGGCGAGCTCGTCGAGATAGGCGGAGCGCATGGCGCGCAGTCCGCCGCGGGGCAGGGGGCAGGAGCCGGGCGGCAGACATTTTTCGCCCGTGAGCAGGAAATATTCGCCCTGGAGCGTGCGCAGATGGGCGCGCTCGTCGCGCTCGAGCTCCCGCAGCCGGGCGGCAAAGCGTCCGCCGCGCTGGGCGCAGGCCGCGTAAAAGGCCGCGGCGCAGGCCTCGTCGGCTATGAATTCCCGCAGCGCACCGAGGGCGTCGCCTCCGGTGCCGCCGCTCTCCGAGCCTTTGCCGCACACGCGCTCCCAGACCTCGCCGAAGTTTTCAAGGGCTGCAGCTGTGTTCTTGTCCATGTGTGCAATACCTCCACTTGTGTTCCTGCTACATATTATGCCGTGCTTGAAAAGGTGTGCCGGATGTGAGATAATCAGAAAAACAGGGCCTTTCAGGAGGTATGGAAATGGCAAGGTTCTTCATGGCCGGCACCAACATAGAGGGCGGGCGCGCCATAATACGCGGTCAGGACGCGGAGCACATCCGGGTGCTCAGGATGCGCCCGGGCGAGGACGTCGTGATCTGCGACGGGCGGGGCACGGACTACCGCTGCCGCCTGGTGAGCTCAGGGCCCGAGGAGGCCGAGGCCGAAGTCATAGAGGTCGTGCCCTGCAAGGGCGAGCCGGGCGTGGAGGTCACGGTGTACGCCGGGCTGCCGAAGGGCGAGCGGGCGGACTTCCTGGTGCAGAAGTGTATAGAGGCCGGGGCGTCGCGCATCGTGTTCTTCAACTGCGAGCGCTGCGTTGCGCGCCCGGATGGGCGGAGCATGGCCAAGAAGCTGGAGCGCTTTGCCCGCATCGCCGAGGCTGCGGCCCAGCAGTCCGGCCGGGGGAAGATACCCGCCGTGGAGTTTGAAAACAACTACGTCGAGATGCTCAACCGCGCCATACAGGCGGAGGCGAAGCTCTTCATGTACGAGACGGGGGACGACCGGGTCCCCATGAAGACCGCCATAGAGGCCGCGGGCGCGTTTAAGACCGCCTCCGTGGTGACCGGGCCGGAGGGCGGCTTCACCGAGGCCGAGGCGAAGATGGCCAAGGTCTGCGGTATGACCCTCTGCTCGATGGGGGAGCGCATACTCCGCTGCGAGACGGCACCGGTCATTGCCGTTGGCGCGATAATGTACGCCGCGGGCGAACTGTAAAACACAGAAAGGGACAGTGAACACATGATACGAAAGATAGTACACATCCACGAGGACAAGTGCACGGGCTGCGGGCTGTGCGCCGCGGCCTGCCACGAGGGCGCGATCGTGATGGTGAACGGCAAGGCTCGCCTCATCCGCGACGACTATTGCGACGGCATGGGCGACTGCCTGCCGGAGTGCCCGGCGGGGGCCATCGAGATAATAGAGCGCGAGGCGGAGGCCTATGACGAGGCGGCGGTGAAGGCGCGCATGGCGGCGCTGAAGGCCATGAGCTCGCTCAAGGGCAGTGCCCCGGCGAAGGAGCCGGTGTCGTGTTCGACGGTGAAGGGCGCTACTCAGTGGCCGGTGCAGATACGCCTGGTGCCCGGGAATGCGGCGTTCCTGGAGGGCGCCGACGTGCTGGTGGCGGCAGACTGCACGGGCTACGCCTGCCGGGACTTCCACGCGCGGTACGCGGACGGCCGGGTGCTGCTGGTGGGCTGCCCGAAGCTGGACGCCGTGGACTACGCGGCGAAGCTGAGCCAGCTCTTCACCGGCAAGGGCATCAAGTCCATCACGCTCACGCGCATGACCGTGCCCTGCTGCGGCGGCATGGAGCGCGCCGTAAGGCTCGCCGCCACCCCGCTCGACATCCCCGTCCGCGTCGTCACTCTCGACCCCGACGGCAACGAGGTCTGATTGGCACATTTGAGAATATGGAAAGAGCGCGGCGTCCGCGGACGCCGCGCTCTTTTTCATTTGGCGTATTCGATGGCCTTGGTCTCGCGCAGGACGTGGACCTTGATCTGGCCGGGGTAGGTGAGCTCGTTTTCGATCTTTTTGGCGATGTCGCGCGCCAGCAGGACCATCTGGTCCTCGGAGACCTCCTCGGGCTTGACCATGACTCGTATCTCGCGGCCCGCCTGTATGGCGTAGCAGCCCGCGATGCCGGGGAAGCTTCTCGAGACCTCCTCGAGCTTTTCAAGACGCTTGACGTAGTTTTCGATGTTCTCGCGCCGCGCGCCGGGCCTGGAGGCCGAGATGGCGTCCGCCGCCTGCACCAGGCAGGCGATGACGGTGTGCGGCTCCACGTCGCCGTGGTGAGCCTCGATGGCGTGCAGGACCTCGGGGGATTCCTTGTACTTCCTCGCGATGTCCACGCCGATGGTCACGTGGCTGCCCTCGACCTCGTGGTCGATGCTCTTGCCAAGGTCGTGCAGCAGGCCCGCGCGCTTCGCCGTGGCGACGTCCACGCCCAGCTCCGCCGCCAGCAGGCCCGCGATGTGCGCGACCTCGATGGAGTGGTTGAGCACGTTCTGGCCGTAGCTCGTGCGGTACTTCATCCGGCCCAGGAGCTTGATGATCTCCGGGTTCAGACCGTGGATGTTCGTCTCGAAGGCCGCGCGCTCGCCCTCCGCCTTTATCGTGGCGTTGACCTCGCGCTGGGCCTTGGCGACCATCTCCTCGATGCGCGCCGGGTGGATGCGGCCGTCCTGAATGAGCTTCTCAAGCGCGATCCTCGCGACCTCACGCCGCACGGGGTCGAAGCTCGAGAGCGTTATCGCCTCCGGCGTGTCGTCTATTATGAGGTCGCAGCCGGTGAGCGTTTCGATGGAACGAATGTTGCGTCCCTCTCGTCCTATTATGCGGCCCTTCATCTCGTCGTTGGGGAGTGGTACGACGGAGACGGTTATCTCGCTTGCGTGATCGGCCGCACAGCGCTGGATGGCGGTGGCAATGATCTCTCTGGCCTTTTCTTCGGCCTCTTCCTTGTACTGAGCCTCGACCTCGCGGACCTTGGCGGCCATCTCATGGGTGACCTCGGACTCTACGTTGGAGATGAGGTAGGCCTTCGCCTCGTCCACGGTGTAGCCGGAGATCTTCTCGAGCATCTCGAGCTGGCTCTTCTTGACGAGCTTGATCTCCTCCTGCTGCGCCTCGGCCTGGGCGATCTTCTGGTTCAGGGCCTCGGTCTTTTTCTCAAGCGTGTCGTTCTTGCGGTCGAGCGTCTCCTCCTTCTGCTGGAGCCTGCGCTCCTGCTTGGAGAGTTCCGCGCGCCGCTCCTTGACCTCGCGCTCGTATTCGTTGCGGTTTTTGTGGATCTCCTCGCGCGCCTCGACCAGCGCCTCGCGCTTTTTCGACTCGGCGGCCTTGATGGACTCGTTTATTATCCTCTTGGCCTCCTCCTCGGCGCTCGAGATCTCACGCTCCGCTACCTTTTTGCGGTAGCTGATGCCAAGGAAAAAGCCGATGACCAGCGTAACTATGCAGGCAACGCCGGCTATTATCCATTCCATGGTTTCTGTATGCGCCTCCCTTTCTCAAGTATTCCGGTAATAAAGACGGGACGAAAACCGGTCCCGTGGAAAATTTAATATCAAGGGGTTCCCCATACCCCACAATATTATCGAATTATTTTACACCCGGTATAAGCATTATGTCAAGCGGACTTGTGCCCGCGCGGACGGGGTAGTATAATCACCAGAGCTCATCGAAAGGAGGCGGGGAGATGAAGAAAGCGGACACGCTCAGGGAGCTGCCGGGCCGGTTCATCGCGCTGTGTGCGGCGGCGTTTGCGCTGTGCATGCTCGCGGCGTCGGTATCCGCGCTCCGCGGCGTCAGCGCAAAGAGCGCGCTGGGGCTCGCGCTCAGCCTCGCCGCCTTCGCCCTTGCCGCGTTCTCGGCCTGTCTCGCGGCGCGGCGGCTGCCGGAGCGGGCCCTGCCCGCGCTGGTCGTGCTCGCGGCGCTTCTTGTGCGCGCGCCCTTCGCCCTGCTGCCGGATGCGGAGCAGGTCAGCGACTTTGCGCTGCTCTATGACTCCGCCGCGTCGCTCGCGGGCGGGGACGCCTCGGCGCTCTCGGGCGAATACTTCCTGCACTGGGGCTATCAGGTGCCCTTCGTGCTCTATGAGGCGCTGGTCATCCGGCTCGGTGGTGGCGTTGGGGCGCTCCGGGTGCTGAACCTGCTGTGGACGGCGGGGGCGTCCGGGCTCGTATACCTGTTCGCGCGCAAATTCGCCGGGCCGCGCGCGGGCTTTGCCGCGGGGCTGCTCTACGCCGTGTACCCCGGCGCGCTCATCCTGGCCGGCGTGCTCACGAACCAGCACATCTCGCTCTTCTTCTGCCTGCTCGGAATGTGGCTCATCGTGGAGCGCGGGCCGTTCGCGGAGGGCGGCACGCCCACGAGCCGGGCGCTCTATGGCGCGGCGGCGGGGCTTAGCCTCTCTCTGGCCGGGCTGATGCGCCCGGAGTCGGTGCTCGCCCTGGCCTCCGCCGTCGTGACGGCGGCAGTGCTGCTCATCGCGCGGCGCGTGAGCTTGCGGCGGCTCATTTTGCCGCTCGCGGCGGTGTTCGCGGCGTATTTTGCGCTCAACGCGGCGGCGTCCGCAGCGGTCTCGGCCTCCGGCATCGCGCCCGGAGGCATAGGCAACAGCCGCCCGGAGTGGAAATTTGTCATCGGTCTCGACACCGAGAGCGGCGGCACCTACTCCGAGGCCAACGAGTACATCCTCGACATCGCGGACGACGCGGAGCGGCGCGAGGCGGCGGGGGAGGCGATACGCGCCTCGCTCGAGGGCTGCGATGACCTCGCCGGGTTCTTCTGGGGCAAGCTCGAGGGACTCTGGGGCTCGCAGGAGGACCTGAGCTTCGTCACCGGCGGCCTGCCGATGGAGTCTGCGCTGGTCATCGCCGAGCGCGCGGCCTTTCTGCTGGCGGCGGCGCTTGCAGCGCTCGGCTGCGTCGCCGCGCTCCGGCGCCGGGCCGGGGCGGCGGAGCTCATGGGCATGTGCGCCCTCTCGGCGGCGTTCATCTGCTACCTTTTCATAGAGATACAGCCCCGCTACCGCTATGGCACAGTGCCCTTCATCTTCATCCTGGCGGCCGGAGCAGGGCGGCTGCGCTATGGACATCGCGGGGAAAAGCGTGTATAATATTTTGGCTAATGTGTTGCGGAGGTATGGACCTTGTCGTATCTGACCTATCTGCTGCCGCTGGCTGCGGCGGCCTTCGTGATATGGTGCGCATGGCAGTGGATGCCGGTGTTTGCCGAGCCGAGGCTGGAGCCGCCCGCCGAGGGCGAGGAGGCGCCGAAGCCCAAAAAGCCGCCCTTCAGCTTCAGGCACGAGTGCGGACGCCTCACGCGTATCGACGGCCTGGCCGTCCTCGTCATCTGCGCGGTGTATGCGCTGACGGCCTTCCTCGGCCTGGGCGACACCTCGGCCCCGCAGAGCTGGTGCGAATTCACCGAGCGCGGGCGCTATGTCATCGTGGAACTGCCCGAGAGCACCGAGCTCGGGAAGATACGCTATTACACCGGGCTGCACACGGGCTCGTATTCCCTCGCCATCTCCGACGACGGCGAGAGCTGGACGGAGCTCGGCGCGATGGACCAGGAGTACGCCGACCTCTTCAAGTGGCTGGATTTCCCCGCCGATGACATGGAGGACCCGCCCGAGAGCATGGAGGGCAAATACCTGCGCATAACCGCCTCGGACACGCTCAGCCTGGGCGAGGTGGCGCTCTACGACGCGGACGGGAACCTGCTCGACGCCGGGGACTTCACCTACGACGCCGGGGCGGCCCCGCTCTTTGACGAGCAGGAGCTGGTGCCGGAGGCTGCAAGCTACATGAACAGCAGCTATTTCGACGAGATCTACCACGCCCGCACCGCGCTCGAGCACATCGAGAACATCTATCCCTACGAGATAACGCACCCGCCGCTGGGCAAGCTCATCATCGGCATAGGCATCCGCATCTTCGGCATGACGCCCTTCGGCTGGCGCTTCATGGGCACGCTCTTCGGGGTGCTCATGCTGCCCATACTCTACGACTTCATAAAGCGCCTGAGCGGCTCGACGCGGATCAGCATCTGCGGCACGGTCATCTTCGCCTTTGATTTCATGCACTTTGTGCAGACCCGCATCGCCACGATAGACACCTACTCCGTGTTCTTCATACTGCTCATGTACCTCTTCATGTGGCGCTTCGTCTCCGGGGGCAAGTGGCGGTATCTCGCGCTCTCCGGCCTCTTCTTCGGCCTCGGCGCGGCCAGCAAGTGGACCTGCATATACGCGGGCGGCGGCCTCGCCGTCATCTGGCTGGTGTACTGGATAAGCCGGCGGAGGGACGAGGGCTTCTGGCGGGACTTCATCTCCAACTGCGTCTTCTGCCTCGTGTTCTTCATTGCCGTCCCCGCGGCCATCTACTACGTGAGCTACTACTATTACGGCACGGCGAAGGGCCTGGAGGGCGGCATCGGCATGTTCTTCACGAAGGACTACGCCGACATCGTCTGGCACAACCAGGTCTACATGTGGGAGTACCACTCCGACCTCGTCTCCACGCACCCGTATTCGAGCCGCTGGTATCAGTGGCTGGTGGACGCGCGGCCCATACTCTATTACCTCGAGTACTTCGACGACGGCACGAAGAGCGCCTTCGGCGCTTTCCTGAACCCCGTGTTCTGCTGGGGCGGGCTGCTGGCCGTCATCGGCTGCGGCATCCTCGCCATAAAGGACCGGGACTCCCGCGCGGCCTTCATCGTCATCGGCTACCTCGCGCAGCTGCTGCCCTGGGTGCTGGTGACGCGGCTGACCTTCGCCTACCACTACTTCCCCTCGGAGGTGTTTATGCTCCTTGCGCTCTGCCACATGTGGCGGCGCTGCCGGGACGAGGGGCTGTACAAGTGGTACCGCCCGATGTACGCCTTCACGGGTCTGTGCGTCGTGCTCTTTGCGGCCTTCTACCCCGTGCTCACCGGCATAAAGACGCCGGTGTGGTACACGAGGAGCTTCCTCAAGTGGTTCCCCTCGTGGCCCTTCTGATTTGAAAATGCAAGCAAACAAGGTGAGAGAATGTTTTTAGCGGATTATCACGTACACAGCACCTGCTCCTTCGACGCGAAGAACCGCATGGCGGAGATGGCGCGGGCACTCAAGCAGCGCGGCATTGCCGAGGTCTGCTTCACCGACCACGCTGACTTCGGCATGCCCGAGACCATGCAGATCGGCCCCGAGAGCTTCACGCTGCCCAAGCAGCAGGCCCACCAGTACATCGAGGCACTGGAGAAGGCCCCGGAGGGCGTCTTTATGACCCTCGGCCTCGAGCTCGGCGAGGGCAACCACGAGCCCGAGCGCGCCAAGCGCATCTACCACATGCCGGAGTACGACTTCATCCTCGGCTCCCTCCACAACCTGCGCGGCGAGCCGGATTTTTACGACATCCAGTACGAGAGCTATGAGCAGTGCTTCGACCTCTACGAGCGCTATCTCGACGAGCTCATCGAGCTCGCGGCCTTCGGCTGCTTCGACGTCATGGCCCACATCGGCTACTGCCTGCGCTACATGCACAAAAAGGGCTTTGACGCCCAGGTCACCATGGAGCGCAACGGCGACAAGGTGGACAAGCTGCTCCACACGCTCATAGAAAACGGCAAGGGCATAGAGCTCAACGTCGCCGACCTCGTGCCCGGCGGCAGGGAGGACCCGTTGCTGATGTCCTTCCCCTCCGTCGACGTCCTGCGCCGCTACCGCGAGCTGGGCGGCGACATCATCACCGTCGGCTCCGACGCGCACAACGCCAAGGCCGCCGGCATCGGCGTGCGCGAGGGCTATGAGCTGCTGCGTGACTGCGGCTTCAAGTACACGGCCATTTACCGGCGCCACAAGCCGGAATTCAAGAGAATAGAACTCTGAGGAGGCATTTCAAATGATCGCTATCGGCTCCGACCACGGCGGATATTCGCTCAAGCAGGTCATAATGAAGCACCTGGACGAGCGCGGGCTCGAGTATCACGACTTCGGCACCTACAACGAGGAGAGCTGCGACTACCCGGATTACGGCGAGGCGGTCGCCCGCGCGGTGGCCTCCGGCGAGTATGAGCGCGGCATCATCATCTGCGGCACCGGCATCGGCATCTCCATCTCTGCCAACAAGGTCCACGGCATCCGCGCCGCGCTGTGCGGGGACTGCTTCTCAGCCGAGATGTGCCGACGCCACAACAACGCCAACATCCTCGCCATGGGCGAGCGCGTCACCGGCCCGGGCCTGGCCATGAAGATCTGCGACATATTTCTCGACACCCCCTTCGACGGCGGCAGGCACGCCCGGCGCGTCGAGAAGATGATGGCTATTGAGGACAGGGGCTGAGCGCCCCGCCGGGAGGCGGCATGGCTAGAAACAACAACAAACCGGATGTATACAAGGGCCGGCGCAAAAAGCTCAACGTCCTCGGCATCGTCCTCTCCGCAGTGGCGGTGCTTATCGTGGCGCTCTTTGTGCTCTTCGGCGCCTTTCAGAAGTACATAGTTTACAGCAACAACGGCATCTCGCTCGAGCTGCCCATCCTCGCCACGCCCGGCGCGGAGGAGGAAGAGGGCGAGCGCGTCTTTGAGCAGGTGAACGCCGAGCTGGAGATAACCGACCCGGACTACTCCGATATCGAGTCGCAGATAGACGAGGAGATGGAGCCCCTGCGCGCCATCTTTGTCCCGGCGGAGAACGTCAACACCGAGGGCATCACGCCCTATGTGAACAAGCTCAACTCCATCGGCGGCAACGCCCTGGTGCTGGAGGTCAAGCCCTCGAGCGGCCAGCTGGTCTGGGCCACCTCGGTGCAGCTTGCAGCCGACTACGGCACGGCTGGCACGACCGACCTCGGCGTGCTGGCAAACACGCTCAAGGAGCAGAACATCTACCTCGTCGCGCAGTTGTCCTGCTGCACGGACGACCTGCTGGCCCAGCGCTACCCCGCCGCGGCCCTGACCCTGCCCGGGGGCACGCCGTATTCCGACGCCGACGGCTACTGGGTCGACCCCTACAACGCCACGGTGACGCAGTATCTCACGGAGCTCTGCCGTGAGCTCGCGGGCTACGGCTTTGACGAGCTGCTCTTCAAGAACCTCGCGATGCCGCAGACGGACGCGGCGCTCAACTACACCGTGAAGCTCAGCAGCCTGCCGACCCCGACCTCCGCGGTCTGCGGCCTGGCAATGGACCTTACGACGGCGAACACCGACGTGCTCTGCTCGGTCATCCTGGACACGACCTCCCTGCGCAACGGCCTCTCGGCCCAGTCCGGTCAGAACCTCAGCGTCTTCGCCAAGCTCTTTGACCGCATGTACGCCTCTGCCGGGACCATCTGGCAGGCGACGGTGGACCGCAGCAGCGTGGATTACTGGATGTACGACGGCGACCTCGCGCTGCGCTTCATCCCCATCCTGGGCTTCCAGGACACCACCGGCACCTTTGCAAACTGGGTATACCGCGTGCCTGACGGCATGCTGTAAAGATAAACGCCCGCCCCGACAGGGGCGGGCGTTTATCTGCGTTTCTCCCGTTCCCGGCGCGCAGCGCACCGTCCTTTAAAACCGCCGCATTTTGTGGTAAGATAGCCTCACGAAGGAGGGACTCACATGAAAGAACGCATTGAGATAATTCAGGGCGACATCACGCGCTCGCGCGTGGACGCCATTGCCAACGCTGCCAACACCTCGCTGCTCGGCGGCGGGGGAGTCGACGGAGCCATCCACCGCGCAGCGGGGCCGGAACTGCTGGCCGAGTGCCGCACGCTCCACGGCTGCGAGACCGGCAAGGCCAAGATAACGAAGGGCTATAACCTGCCCGCCAAATATGTCCTGCACACCCCCGGCCCCGTCTGGCACGGAGGAAACCGCGGTGAGCCCGAGCTGCTCGCGGGCTGCTACCGCTCCTGCCTCGACCTCGCGTCTCAGTACGGCTGCAAGACCGTGGACTTCCCGTCCATAAGCACCGGCGTCTACGGCTACCCGGTGGACAAGGCCGCCGCCGTCGCGCTGCGCGCCATCCTCGAGAGCCTCGAGACCCACCCGGACATCGAGCGCGTGCGCATGGTCTGCTTCGACTCCCGCACGAAGGCCGCCTACGAGGCCGCTCTGGCCGCGCTGTGAGCCGCCGGCTGACCATCACCGTCCCGCCCGAGTGCGACGGACGGCGCATACGCAGCATACTCCAGGGCCAGCTTGGCCTCTCCGCCGGGCTGGTGACCCGCCTGCGCCACCGCGAGGGCGCCGTGCTGCTCAACGGCCAGCCCGCAAAGACCCTTGATCCCGTCCGCGCGGGCGACACGCTCAGCGTCGAGGTCGGCGACGAGAAAAAGGGCGCCTTCGCGCCAGCCGGGCCCCGCCTCGCCGTGCTCTGGGAGGACGAGGACATCCTCATAATCGACAAGCCCGCCGACATGGCCGTGCACGGGCGCTCTGAGCACGGCGAGCCCACCGTCGGCTCCGCCGTCGCCGCCTATCTAGGCACCGTCGCGCCCTTTCACCCCGTGAACCGGCTCGACCGCGGCACCACGGGCGTCATGTGCGCCGCCAAGACCGGCTACATGCACGACCGGCTCCGGCGCCTGCTGCACACCCCAGCGCTCCGGCGCGAGTACCTCGCCATAACCGTTGGCGCGCCCGAGCCCGCCTCCGGCGTCATCGACCTGCCCATAGGCCGCCGCGGCGAGGAAAAGCGCTTCTGCGTCCGGCCCGACGGCGCTCCGTCGGTCACCGCCTACGAGACCCTAGCCTCCGGCGACGGCCTCGCTTTGCTCCGGCTCCGTCCGGAGACGGGCAGGACCCACCAGATCCGCGTCCACCTCTCCGCCATTGGCTGCCCCATTCTCGGCGACCGGCTCTATGGCCGCGCGAGCGCCGAAATAGCCCGCCCGGCCCTGCACTCCGCCCGGCTCACGCTCACGCACCCGCTCACCGGCGAGACCGTCGAGGCCGCCGCCCCGCTCCCGGAGGATATGCGCGCCGTCCTAACCACCCACGGCCTGACTTACGAATGAAAGCTTCGCCGTCATTTTGAGCTGTTACGTGTGCGCCGTTTTACTGGGCGATAGACCGCGCTGGCCCTGCCCGTTCCACCCCATTTCTTTGCTCTTGCGCAAAGAAACGGGGTGGAGCCCCAAAGAAACGCGCTTTTGGAGGTAGGCGTAACCCGATAACGACAGTGACACCCGCGAGCAAGACCGACCGCGCAAAGCGGCCATCACCGATCCCGTTCGCCCCCGGCGAAGGGTACCGCCCCAGACACCCACCAGCCCCCTCCCCAAGTCGGGCGAGGAACATCCCGTCTACAAAGCAGTAGCGCTCACGCGGATAGTGGAGCCGCCAAGGTAAAAAAGCGCTTTTCTTTGGCGGCTCGACACCGTTTCTTTGGGCAAGCACCAAAGAAATGGGGTCGAACGGCAGCAGGGGCTAACGACCCCCACCCAAAGTAACGGCGCACACGCACAAGCGAAAAATAAAAGGGGGAACCCCCGGCGAGGGTTCCCCCTTAGACCCCCTCCTGCGCTTTATAAAGCACAAGAGATTTCCGCGCTCTGCGGAGCGCGGCCAGGGACGCTGTCCCTGGACCCTGCCGCCTTTGAAAAGGCGGGCGAAACTTTCAGACGCGCTTCGCGCAGCGAAGGGCGTTCAAGCGTAGCGCTGTGCGCCGTCAGGTGTGACGTAATACACGCGGGCCAGGCCGCGGATCGCGGCGGTCAGCTCCGTGAGGTCGCTCTCCGTGCCCTCAGGAATTGCCACGGCCCGGATGGCGATGTCCGTGTCAATGCCCGCGCTCACCGCCGCGTGCGGTATCTGCGTGCCGATGATGTCCTCCAGCGACTCCGACAGCGCCGAAATGTCCCCGGCCCGTCCAAGTTCCACGCCGTCCACGCTCACCGCCCACGCCCGCTCCACGCCGCCCGCAGAGTACAGTATCGCCTCCGTCAGCTCCGTGACGTCCCCGCGCGCCGGTAAAAGCGAGAGCCGCGCCTCCGTCTCAACCTCCGGCAGAGTCGTCGCGCCCCGCGCTACCTCCTCCGCCGCCGCGTACGCCGCCCGCTGTGCGTTCTCCAGGCTCCGCCGCGACCAGCTCCCCTCCAGCGCCCGACCGTCCACGCTCACGCTGTACACCAGCTTCAGATTCGCCGCCGTCACCAGCAGCAGTGCGCACACCAGCAGCGCAGCCTTCTTCAGCAGCATTCCAAATCACCTCACCAGTTAACATAACACATTAAAATCCCCAGTCAAGGCCTTCGGCAAAAGCTCCCAAAACCAGCGCGTTTTCTCACGGCCTGTCCGCATAGACTGCTTTTGAGAGGAGCGTGAAGGCATGGGCTACGAGGACAAGGCGGCCGCGGCGGCGAAGCCGCACCGCATAGTTTTGGATGAGCGCGCGAGGCTCTCGGTCACGGGGGTCAGCGACGTGCTGAGCTTTGACGAGGACAGGATAGTCATGCACACGGTGAAGGGCGAGCTGACCGTGGTGGGGGAGGGGCTGCACATAGGCAAGCTCAGCCTCGACACGGGGGAGCTGTGCGTCGAGGGCAAGGTGAGCGACCTCAGCTATGAGGAGGCGGCCCCGGCGGGCGGCTTCTGGAGCCGGCTGTTCGGCTGAGCATGGAGCAGCCGGTTTACGCCCAGGCCGTGCAGGCGGGCCTGGCCCTGCTGCTCGGTGTCGGGCTCGGGATAGTTTACGACGCGCTCAAGGCGGTCCGGCTCAGCGCCGGGGGGCGCCGGACGCGGAGGGCGCTGACCGCGGCAGCGGATATCCTGTTCTGCGCGGTCATGGCCTTTGCGCTCTTCAGCTTCGGGCTGGGCCCGGGCGAGGGGAGCCTCAGAGCCTTTATGCTCTGCTGCGCAGGCTGCGGCTGGGGGCTCTACGCGCTCACGCTCTCGCCTTTTGCGCTGCGATTTTTCAGTTTTGTTGTCAAATGGCTGTGCAAAGCGGCCCAACCGGGGCTCAGGTGCTTGTCAAAACTCCAAAAAATCAAATTTTTTCAAAAAAATATCTTCCCAAAAATTCGCACAAGGTTTACAATGATGAAAAACCGCCGAGGGCAGTCCCGCCGCGGCGGAATAAGCCCCGAAGGGGGTGGCCGCGTTGAGGAACGCAAGGGCAGGTATAGTTACTCTGCTGATAGTGGCGGCGCTTTCGCTGTACGCGCTGGCGAGCCTGGCCTCGACGAAGGCGGAAGCAGCAAAGTACGCAGCCTACAGGGACGAACTCCTCGCCGAGGCCGGCGCGCTTGAGAGCGAGAACGCGCGCCTGACGGCCCAGGGGGATCCCGCCGCGGAGCAGGAGACAACAGAGCGCCTGGCGCAGGAACGTCTGGGCCTAAGTTCCGGCGGGGAAGATACAGAGGGAAGCAACCAGCAATTATATACAGGGGGATAAAGAGCACATATGCAGCTTCAGGTGGGAATGGTAATCGAAGGCAAGGTCACGGGCATCACAAAGTTCGGCGCATTTGTGGCCCTGCCGGAAGGCAAGAGCGGACTGGTACACATCTCGGAGATCGCCAATACCTTTGTGAACGACGTTCACGACTATGTCCAGGATGGACAGACGGTGAAGGTCAAGATCATAGGCATAGGGGACGACGGGAAGATCAACCTGTCCATCAAGAAGGCTGACGAGCATGCACCGCAGCAGCGTCAGGACCAGCGTCCGCCGAGACCAGCGTCGGCCGCGCAGCCGAGGCAGTACGGCGGGCCGCGGCAAGCCGTGCCCCGCGCAAACGGGCCCACCGGAGACGTGAGCTTCGAGGACAAGCTCAAGCAGTTCATGCAGGAGTCTGACAGCCGCATGGCGGACAACAAGATGTACTCCGACCATCGCACATCCCGCAGAAGAAGATAAGCCCAAGGCGGAGCATACGCTCCGCCTCTTTTTATGCCCCGCTTGTTGACAAGGCCGCGCAAATGGGGTAAAATACTTAGGCTCTGAGCCCCCGTACCTCACCAGGATAGAGGGTCCGCCTCCTAACAATCGAACCGTTCGAATCCCGGAGCCTTGTATAACTGAATAATTTCTGTATATGCCCCCGTACCTCACCAGGATAGAGGGTCCGCCTCCTAAGCGGAATGTAGTGAGTTCGAGTCTCGCCGGGGGTGCCAAAAATGACCGCTGTAAGCCGTTTTTTTGATGGTTTACAGCGGTTTTTTGTTATCGCCTCTTTTGAACGCCCCTGCCGCTCCGCCGGAACGATTTTATACATTTTCCGCTGTATTCCTGCTAATTGGCTTCGAACATTTTTTCCGGGTTTGCTAATGAAAATCGCGGATTTGCTAATACGATTTTTCCGAACTATTTTCCGGATGGGGCCGACGCCAGCAATGCGGCCAGTGTGTTGGCCAGTTCCGGCGACTTGCGGAGTTGTTCCACCAGGGCCTCCAGGTCCAGCGACACACTCTCCGGCTCCTTCGGTCCCCGGGTTTTTGCCGGAGGGCGCACCGTCCGCAGGTCAGGATTGGCGCTGGCGTAAAAGGCGTCCTCGAACTTCTGGGCGTTCACCTTCCGGTCCTCGTCCAGAATGTGGGCATACACGCTGGTGATCATGTCGATCTGGGCGTGGCCCGTGTCGCCCTGGGTGGCCTTCAAGTCGCCGTGGTTCAGTTTCAGCTTGTAGGTGGTGCTGGAATGGCGGAGAGAATGAAAGACCACTTTCGGGAGTCCAGCCTTCTCCCGCAGCTTTTCAAACTCTTTTAGAAGCACCCGGTCCTCACAGGGCCGCCCGTTGGGGAGCGCCACCACCAGGTCGTAGTCCTGATACTCGTCCCGGAGCATCTCTTTCAGCTCGTCCTGGGACTTCTTCCATTCCAGCAGGATGTAGGCCAGAGTCTTGGGCAACCACACCTTGCGGATGCTGGAATCGGTCTTTGGCTTCTTCAAGATGATCCGGGTGCTGGTGTTGGCAAACAAGGGCGGGAACACATAGTAGACATCACGATGCCCCAGCATTTCAATGGCCCGCTTGGAGGCCCGCGTCAGTTCCTTGTCGATGTAGACATAGGCATTGTCAGCGGCGATGTCCTCGTCGGAGATGTGGACATTGCTCCAGGTCAGCCCCATGATCTCACCCATGCGCATGGAACAGGCAAAGGCCAGATTCATTGCCACATAGAGTTTCCCGTCCGTACACTGGTCCAGGGCGGTGCGGATCATATCGGCGGTCCAGATGTCCCGCTTTTTATGTTCCACTTTCGGCAGGATCACATTATCGAAGGGGTTCTTGGGGACCAACTCCCACCGGACCGCCTGCTTGAAAGCGCAGCGGAGGAGCTTGATGATCTTATCAATGGTGGCATTGGTCACGAACTCCGTTTTGGCATGGTGGTTCTTGGTGTTCACCGCAGGGGTTTTCTGCAAGGTCTGGATGTACTTGTCCACCACACGGGGCGTGATGTCCTGCACTTTCATGTCCCCGATGATGGGGTTGATGTAGTTGGCGATCAGGGAGTTTTGGCTGTCATACATGGACACGCCCCATCGCTTTTCGCCGTAGAGGGAGACGAAGTCCAGCAGGAACTCCGAGATACTTTGATTGCTGGGCGGGAGAAAAGACCGGGTGGTTTTCTGATTCTCCACCTCCGCCTTGCGCTTCAATGCGTCCTGATAGCTGGAGCGGGTCTCCCACTTCTGCTTGGTTTCGCCATTCTCGTCCACATAGGTATAAACAATAGAATAGTTTTTCTTTCTTTTGATAATGGATGCCATAACGAACCTTCCTTTCTTGTGTCACAGGTCAAGTGACTCCAGCCAGTGGTCGAACGACCGCTTGGAAATCCGTATGGCGTTGCCAATTCGTACGCTTTTGAAAAGGTCCTCCCGCACAAGGCTATATGCCCGTGCTTGGCTGACACCTAAAATCACGGCAATGTCATTGACCGTATAGGTGCGGCACTCCAAAGGCCTTTTCTCCGTACCGTTCTGAATCTCTGACACAGCAGCCTCCTTTCCAGTCAGAAACGGCACATAAAAGGGTGTTCATTCATAACTTCCACCCTCATTGTAACGCGCCGTTTCGGGTTTGTCTGCTGCTAATGGAAAGTTTACGAACTATCCGTAAACAGAAAAGCAGAAGATTTATCTGAAAATTAAAGAGGCAAAAAACGGATGGCTGTCGGCAAGCAGCTCCACGGGAATCTCACCCCGGCCCATGCTGATGGGTGCGCCGCGCAATGCTTTGAGGGCGTTCAACGCGGGAGTCTCATTATCCTGTCTGTGCATCCTCGCCCACAGGCTGCCACACCTGTTTTATGGCCTGGTTTTGTCGCTCACCTGTTTGGTAGGGGTCCCGTCTTGCGGACTTGCAACAGACTTCATGGCGCACCGGCCGACCGGCTCCACACAGACAGATCGTATCCGTCTGCCTTATGCTGCCCGAAGGCTTTCTTTGTCAAGGTGGGGGCAGTCCCCGGCATCGGCAAAGGAGGAAAGGGTAAGCCGCTTGCCTTCTGCCAGGGCTGAAAGGATCAGGCGCGCATCACGGCCCGGATCAGTCGGATTTCCAGACAGCGCTTCATGTGGGTATCCACGCACACATGAGGGGTTCCGTCCTTGTCATAGAGAGTACGGGTACACAGGCGGCTCATATAGTCGTCGTAGTACCGCAGCACTTGCTCCATGGCCTCGCTGTCACCGCCAGAGGCCGCGTGGATCACCCAAACGGGCGGCAGGTCCTTTCCCTTGTGGATGGGCTCTGTCATCTTCCTCAGCCTCCTTTCGGCATCAGCGCCGACAATGCTTCGCGCAGCTCCTGCAGCGCCTTCGTCCGGTGCCGCTGAACGGCGCTCCGGGACATCCCAACGAGATTGCCGATCTCACCATCTGCCAGGTCCAGGGTGCAGTGCAAAATCAAAATGCTCTGCTCCATCTGCGGCAAAGTAGAGAAAGCCTCGGCCACAAGCTCGTTGTCGATATGTAGATCGTAGCCGTGCGACGAGAACACAATGCTGTCGCTGGGGTAACGATCCATGACGCAGAGCTTGTCCAGTTCCGCCTGGGACAAGTCGCTAAAGAAGGCTTCACGCTCTCTCTGGCGTTTCATGTTCCGCAGGTAGGCTCTGGCCTCGTTTCGCA
>UMHQ01007621.1_pt1 | contig 20082 bp, 19 predicted proteins | sample 1965531 | NCBI WGS metagenome assembly UMHQ01 (sample SAMEA4836098, study PRJEB28245) | human gut metagenome | biome: gut microbiome; material: fecal sample | place: Denmark | collected 2008
CGCCCGTTTCCAGGCGGCGGAGGAATTCCTTCGATTCCTCGCGCACCGTGAGGTCCGCGCCGAAGATCGTATCGTAAATTTCGTCCGCACCCATGATCTTGAGTGCCGTGACAAGCTTGTCGAGCACATTTTCGCCCGCGGGCAGACCATAGGCCTCACCGATGGCGACGCGCACGGCGGGCGCGATCTGGATGACGACACGCTTTTGCGGGTCGTGCAGGGCACGCCACGCCGCGCCGATGTCGTTTTTGACGGTGATGGCGCCGGTCGTGCACACGGCGGCGCACTGGCCGCAGCTGACGCAGTGCGTGGTCGAGATGGGCTGGTCATCGCCTGCCTCAATGTGCAGCCCTGGGCCGCGGCCTGCAAAGTGCAGGATGCTCATGCCCTGGACCTCCTTGCACACGCGCACGCAGTCGCCGCAGAGGATGCATTTGTTGAGGTCGAATGTGACCGCAGGGCTTGAAAAGTCCATCGGTACATGCTCGCGCGTATCCTTGAAGTGAACGTGATGGATGCCGAAGCGCACGGCCATCTCCTGCAGACGGCAGGAACGGTTTTTTTCGCAGGCGGTGCAGTCGCGGCAGTGCGAGGCAAGCATCAACTCCAGCGTCATGCGGCGGTATTTGAGAAGGCGCGACGTGTTCGTGCGGATGCGCATGCCGTTTTTCGGCTTGGTCGTGCAGGCGGCGTCGATCTTGCCGGTGTCCAGATCCTCGACCATACACATGCGGCACGCGCCGTAAACGGAAAGGTCGGAGTGGAAGCAGAAGTTCGGCATTTCCACGCCCGCCTTGCGGCAGACATCCATGATCGTGGGCTCGTCGTCGAACTCCACGCGGATGTTGTCGACATACATGATACCCTTAGCCATCGATCTCCACCTCCTGGATCGCATCAAAGGGGCAGGCCTCGATGCAGGTATAGCATTTGACGCATTTTTCCGGGTCGATCACGAACGGCGACTTGATGACGCCCGTGATGGCCTCGGCGTGGCAGGAACGCGAGCACTTGCTGCATCCGCGGCAGATGCTCGGGTCGATCTCGAGGCGGATGCGGTTATAGGGAAGTCCACCCGGCTCGATCGGCTCGCGGTCAAGCTCGCAGAGCGCGCAGTCTCCCCGCAGGTGATCCTTGAATTCCTCGGGAAAGTATTTGATGGCCGTCTCCAGCGTGTGGTAGGAATTGCGGCCCAGATTGCAGAACGCCGTGACTGAGATCATCTCGCCAAGGTCGGTGAGCATATGAAAGTCCGACTCGCTGAGGCGGTAGTCCCGCATGGCCCAGAGCAGCTCGTTCATGCGCTTTGTGCCCTCGCGGCAGGGAACGCACTTGCCGCAGAACTCTGTCTGCGTGTACTGCATAAAGCGACACGCGACATCGACCATGCAGCGGTCCTCGTCGAGCACCGTGATGACGCTGTCGCCGCGGCGCACGCCGTAGGGCTTGAGCTTTTGAAAGTGCAGGGGCAGATCGAGATGCTCCTCGACGAGAAGGCCGCCGCTCGGGCCGCCGATCTGCACCGCCTTAAACTTTTTCCCATTCGGAATGCCGCCGCCGATCCCGTAGATCGCCTCTCGGATGGTGGTCGCCTCCTCGGGAATGTCTACATAGCCGGGGTTGGCGATGTCACCCTTGAGTAAAAAAATTCTTGCCATTTCTCTCTCCGTGTTTCGTTTTTTAAATTTCAAAAAATCTAATAGAATATATAGCACGAAAAACTCTAACACTGCGCCTTATAATTGTAAAGGGATGCACTGATAAATTATTTGAATAGGAGAGCGGGCTATAAGCAAAAGACGGAGGAGACCGCCTATAATAAGGCGGTCTCCTCCGTTTCTTCTTCGTCCAAAAGCTGCATGATCGACACTTCGAACGCCGTGCGTTCCTCACTGCCGCTTTCGAGCAGCTTGGTGTAGGTCCGGCTCTGCACGCGGCCCTCAAGCGCCAATCGCTCGCCGACGTCCATGCCCGCGATCTGCACGGCGGTCTGTCCCCAGGCGATGCAGGGTAAGTAGTCCGCGCGCCCGTAGTGGCGGTTGACTGCCAGAATGACGTCGCAAATGCTGCGGCCGAGCGGCGTGCGCCGCAGCACGGGCTTTTTGCACAGCGCGCCCGAGAGCAGGATGCGGTTAAAGTACGAGCCGTCGCCCGGCTCGATGCTCTGGGCGAACACGGTGATGACGAGCCGGTTGCCCTGCCCGCTCTTGTTGTTAAACGAGCGCAGCTGCCCGACGATGCGAAGGCTCTGTCCCTCATCCACAGGGCAGACGCGCAGCAGTGCCTCGCTCGCCACGATGACGGGCACGTCGTTCTGGCCTGACAGGCGCTCGACCTGCAGGGGAAATTTGTCGAACCGGCGGGTATGGTTCTCGTGCGAAAAGACGGGCTCGCCTGCGGCGACGCCCCACAGCTCCACATAGTTCTGGTTGCGCTCCATATCGTACACCTCAGCACAGTTTTGTTGGTGTATCCTATGAAAAAGAATGTGGAGATATGCCGTGCCGAGCACGAGGACAAAAAGGAAGAGCCGTCTTTCGACGGCTCTTCCTTCAATTGATCGCGTGAGCGATAAATTACATCTTGGAGATGATCTCGACCAGCTCTTCGCCGATGCGGCCCTGAGCCTCGACGGTTGCGGAGCCGATGTGCGGCGTGCAGGAGACCATCGGGTGGGAGTAGAGCGCGACGTTGGTCGCGGGCTCGTCGGCATAGACGTCCAGACCGGCGGCGCGGACCTTGCCGCTGTTGAGCGCGTCAAGAAGCGCAGCCTCGTCGACGTTGGTGCCGCGGGAGGTGTTGATGATGACGACGCCGTCCTTCATCTTGGCGATGCGCTCAGCGTTGATGAGAGCGCCGCCGTCGACAGCGGGAGCGTGGACGGAGATGAAGTCGGACTTGGCGAGCAGCTCGTCCATCTCAACATAGGGGATGCCGAGCTCTTCCTCAATGCCGGGGATGTGGAAGATATCGAACGCGATGACGTTCATGCCGATGGCCTTGGCCATCTTGCCGAGCTTCTGGCCGATGCGGCCGAAGCCGACGATACCGAGCGTCTTGCCGGTCAGCTCGATGCCCTTGCCGTAGGCCTTCTTCTCCCACTTGCCCTCGCGCATGGAGTGGCCGGCGATGGAGATGTAACGGGCGCAGGAGAACATGTGAGCCATGGCGAGCTCAGCAACGGACTCGGAGGGGGACTTCGGGGTGTTCTTCACCTCGATGCCGTTGTCCTTGGCGTACTGCACGTCGATGTTGTCAAGGCCGACACCGGCGCGGATGACGCACTTGAAGCGGCTGCCCTTGGCCTCGTCGATCTGCTTGGCGCGCAGCTTGGTCTTGGAGCGAATGATGGCGACATCAAAGTCGCGCAGGGCCTTGCCCAGCTCGTCGGGCTCGTAGAACTGCTCAACGAGCTCGTGACCCATCGCGCGAACCTTCTCGATCGCGCCCTTATCCATACCGTCGGTAACAAGAATACGCATAACGAAATTCTCCTTAAATAATATTAAATCATTTTTGTGACAACATGTGCGTCACAAAAATACATTGGCCCAGCCGCCTTTGGCGGCGGCACCAGTGAACGTTTCACTGGTGAGGGGGTATCTAAAAGGGGGATAGTATCCCCCTTTTAAGAAATTTTCCTTTACTTGGTGTGCTCGGCCTCAAACTTCTTCAGGAATTCGACGAGAGCCTGAGCGCCCTCAATGGGCATGGCGTTGTAAACGCTGGCGCGCAGACCGCCGACGCTCTTGTGGCCCTTGAGGTTATCGTAACCGGCAGCCTTGGTAGCAGCGACGACTTCGGCGTCGAGCTCGGCGGAATCGGTGACGAAGGGGATGTTCATGAGGGAACGGAACTCGGGCTCAACCGTGCCATGGAACATCTTGGAGGAATCCAGGAAGTCATAGATGACCTTGGCCTTCTCGACGTTGCGCTTGTGCATCTCCTCGAGACCACCGATGCTCTTGAGGTACTTGAACACCTTGCCGCAGCAGTAAATCGCCCAGCAGTTCGGGGTGTTGTACATGGAGTCGTTCTTGGCGTGGGTGTCGTAGCGCATGTAGATGGGCATCTTGGGATCGAGATCCTCGCGGATGAGGTCCTCGCGGATGATGGCGATGACCATACCGGCAGGGCCGACGTTCTTCTGCACGCCCGCATAGATCATGCCGTAATCGCTGACGTTGCAGGGCTGGGAGAGGAACATGGAGCTCTGGTCGGAGACAAGGATGTGACCCTTGGTGTTGGGGAGCTGCTGCCAGGTCACACCGTGGATGGTCTCATTCTCGCAGATGTAGACATAGTCGGCATCCTCGGGAATGTCAAGATCGGAGCAGTCGGGGATGTAGCTGTAGTTCTTGTCCTTGGAGGAAGCGGCGACGATGACTTCACCGTACTTCTTAGCCTCGGCAATGGCCTTCTTGGACCATGCGCCGGTCTCGACGTAGACGGCCTTGCCGTTCTTCATCAGATTCCAAGGCACAGCCGCGAACTGCAGCGTAGCGCCGCCCTGAATGAACAGGACCTTGTAGTTGTCGGGAATGCCCATCAGGTCGCGCAGGTCAGCCTCGGCCTCGTCGACGATCTGCTGGAAAACCTTGGAGCGGTGGCTCATTTCCATGACGCACATGCCGCTGCCGCGGTAGTTCATCATCTCGTCACGGATTTCCTCCAGCACGGGCTCCGGCATCATAGCGGGACCGGCAGAGAAGTTGTAGGTGCGATTGTACTTCATTGTTGGTGTCCTCCTGATTGTCTTTTTTGAGCAATAGCAACAGAAATTGCATGATATGACAGCTACAGTATAGTCTATCGTGCGGGGATAATCAATAGAAAAAAGCAAACTTATCATTTATTTAAAAACAACTGTGCCGCGCCTTGAAAAACAAAAAGCAAATGAAGAAATTATTGACAAACGATAATTCTTCTGCTACGCTGACGATAGAAATTATCGCAAAACAATAATTCTGGAGGTGCGATATGAAACGTGACCGGATCAAGACCTTACTTTTGGCGGAGGCGCTCATCTGCGCGCTGCTTGCGCTCGCCCTGTGGCTTTTCGAGGGCGACGCCTTTTCCGTCACCGGATTCCCCGGCAGCGCAGTGGGGCAGGGACTGAGTGCGCTGGCCGCCTCGGGCCGCTTCGGCTTCGCGCTGGCGTTCACGCTGTACGCCGCGGTGATCCTGCTGCCGATTTACGCGCTCGTGCGCGTCAAAGCGCGGCGGGAGCTGAAGCCGGAGGACGCGCTGCTCGTGCTCATCGCGTTTGCCGCGGCCTGCGCGCTCTTTCCGCACGGCTGGACCACCTATTGGAGCACATCGGCGGAGGCACTGTACCCTCGCCTTGCCTGGCAGTGGCTCATCTTCGCGCTGCTCGCGGGCTGGGTCGTGCTGCGGCTGCTGCGCCGGTTTTCCGGCGGCGATACGCAGGAGCTCTTGAAGCTATTCCGCGCGCTGCTTATCCTCGCGGCGGCGTACTTCATCTTCGAGGTCTGCTTTGCCGAATTTGCGGGCCTGTTTTCCGCCGTCGACGCGCTCAAGGCGGGCAACACCGCCTTTACAGACGATACGGTCCTGCCTGTAGCAACGGACGTAACGGGTTCGAAGAGCCTTGTGTTCAGCTATGTTGTCCTCGCCCTGCGCTTTGCCGCGGAAAGCCTGCCCTCGCTGCTCGCGGCGGCGACGGCGTACTTCGCCGTCGGATTGCTCGACACGATGGAAAGCGGCGCGTTCACACAGGAGAGTGCCGCCTACGCGCCAAAGCTCGCCGCATGGTGCGTGAAGGTGCTCAAGCTCAGCGTGCTGCTTGCGCTTGCGGTCAACCTTTTGCAGGCGGTCTGCGCACCGCTGATCCTCAGCACGAGCATTTCGATTCCTCTTCCTGTTCTGGAGCTGTGCTTCGTGCTCGCCGCGCTTCTCGGTGCGCGGCTCATCGCCTCGAACGTCGCCCTTGCGGCGGACAACGACCTCTTTATCTGAGGGCGCTGCCATGGCGATCACGGTACATTTGGACGAGGTGCTGAAAGCGCGCGGCATGACAAGCAAGGAACTTTGCGCCACCGTCGGCATCACGGAGGCGAATCTTTCCATTCTGCGCAGCGGCAAGGCTAAGGGCGTGCGCTTTGCGACGCTCAACCGCATCTGCTGCGCGCTCGAGTGCAATGTGGGCGACATTCTGCAATGCGACGGAGAATTGGAGGCAGAGCATGAAGAGTAAAACGAAAACGATACTGATTTTTACTGCGATCCTCGCGGCGGTCTTTCTCATTGCCTTTCTCGACGGCGGCGCGGTGCAGTCCGCCGCGGACGAGGAGGAAGAGGGCACGCTGATCGGCGCTTTCGTCTCGGAAGAGGATCTTGACATCGACGATCTTGAGGTTACAGCAACGGGCAAGATTCAGTGGAAGCGGGGGCGGCTCTACGCCGAAAAATGGGAGAAAAGCTGGCGCTTTCCGAATCTTCCCGATGGCGGCGGCTTTTACAGCGCGCTGCGGACCGAAACCGAGGGAGAACTTGCGGGCAGCACAACGCCGCAGCACGTGAGCTTCGGTGAGATCAAAACAACAAATATGGCGTACCACGTCTACGACGACAACGGCATCCGCACGACGGATATCGACCTCTCGGGCGAGGTCTACGCCTGCGGCGACAGACAAGTGATTTTCAAACTTTATCCCATCTATCAGACCGACGACGGCCGCATTTACCTGACGCGCGGCAACAGCATGGGCATGTCCGGCGCGGACGGCGCCAGCATGACCCACACGCTCACGAGCGATAAGACCGAGACGATCGGCGGCAAGTCCGAGCGCGTGAAGGTCAGAGTTGCCATCACCGTTGCTGCCCGCCCGACGCCGACGAAGTTCACCGTCGCGCACATGGACGGAAACGACAATCTTTTGAAGCTCGAAGAGTTCGCGCCCGACGTACTGCCCGAGTCCATCACGCCTGTAGACGGCGCGGTGTACCTGATCGGCACAAGCTATGGCGAAGGCTGGGACGGCGAGACGGTGGAATACGGCATTTGCAGCCGTGACGGAAGGATTCAACCGCCTCTGGACACGTTTGCGTATCAGGACGGCAAACTCAAGGCGGTCTGCATTCGGGTCAACTGGAAGGAGGGGGCGGCATGAAACGCATCATTGCCTTTGCGCTGGCGCTTGCGGTGGTGTTCGGCGTGAGCTTTGCGCTTTACAAGCCCGAGCGGATCGAGGCCGCGGCGCGGGAGACCATGGAGGACGAATGGGTCGGATACTTCTTTGCCCTCGAGCCCTTCGACGGCAGGCGCTATGCGACAGAGACCGGCGATGATTACGACTTCGGCGTGCCCGGCGTACCGATGTTCGTGACCATCACGGATATCCTGCCCGGCGAGCCGGGCTATGTCGAAAACGATGATTTTAACCATGTTATCGGCGCGGCCGTGGGCGATGAGGCCGTTGGCAGCGGAATGCACATCAAGGTCGACGACAACGGCAGCAGCTACGAGACGGGCGGCGAGATCGCGCTCGACGCACAGACGAGGGTGACACTGTATGAGTGTTATGTCTACCGAACGCCCGCGGGGGACTACTACGCCGAGTGTGTGCTGTACAACGGGCTGAAGTCGGCCTACTGCGGACCGGGCTTTGGCCTGAAGCAGACGCGGACGATCTCGACCGAGCGGTCGGGCGACTGGAGCGTGAGCGGCAAAACGCAGAGCCACTCGATCAAGGTGAACGTTTCGTTCGCGGCGTACACGGCGGCGGAATCGGTCGACTTCGTCTGGATGGACAGCGACAAGAACGTCCTGTCGCGCGCGGCATACGCCGCCGAAGCCCTTCCCGAGACGCTGACCGCGCCCGAACATGCGGCGCTTCTCATCGTGACGCTGCACAATGCGGACGGCAGAACGGTGCGCACCCTCTGCACGCAGGACGATATGCTTGCCAGAGCCTATGTCCCCTCGGCGCTTTCTGGTCTTCTTCGCGTCGTCGACGTGTCGCTCGACTGGGGAGAGAACGAGGCTTAACCAATTCTTAATAAAGAATTCGCTAAGAAAATGATTGCAATGCGCGAGCAAAGCGGGTAAGATGGAGTGAACTCAAAGAAAAGAGGAACTTGCCATGCGTCCCGACGGAACCCGAGTGAAAGAGGCGTCCACCATCGTTTCGGCACTGCCCTATGTCATGCCGCGGCGCTACGACGCGCAGAATTTCATCACCGAATATGCCGATATGGAGGTCCTGCGCCACTACATTCAGGAAAAGCGCCGCGAAGGCGTCCGCATCCCGTATATGACGCTCATTCTGGCGGCGTACTTCAAGGCGTATCAGGAAAATCCGAAGATCAACCGCTTTATCATGAACAGCAAGATCTATCAGCGCAACCACTTCTGCGTCAGCTTCGTCATCCTGAAAACGCGCGCCGACGGCCGCGCGGACGAGACGTCGATCAAGGTGTTCTTTGAGGACGGGGACGATATCTTCTCCATCAACCGCAAGATCGAGGAGGCGGTCGCGCAGAATCAGGTGGCCGCGCATAACAACAATACGGATAAATTCGCGAATTTTCTGTTCGCCATCCCCTTCCTGCCGGGGCTTTTGTTCAGCCTTGTCAAGCTGATGGATCGCTGCGGCCTGCTGCCGCGTAAGATCATTGATCTGAGCCCGTTCCACACAAGTCTTTTTATCACGAACCTTGCCTCCATCAACACGAATTCCATCTTCCACCACTGCTACGAGTTCGGCACGACGGGTGTGTTCGTCAGCATGGGCAAGCCTATTGCCAATTATATGAGCGGGGAGTATAATAAAAAAATGATCCCGCTCTCCGTCGTGATGGATGAGCGCATCTGCACAGGACACGAGTACGCGCTGTTCTGGGCGAGCGTGCGCCGCTATCTCAAGCACCCCGAGCTGCTGGAGGGGAAGCCGACGGAGGAAAACGCCTATCCCGCGGAGGAATGCGTTTGATCAGCAGCCACAAGCCGCAAAGCGCGGGATCTGCGCTTTGCGGCATTTTCTATTTTTATGTAGAAGAAAGGATAGGGAAGCTTCCTTGATCGAACCAAAGTCTCAGGTAAAGAAATGCAGCGCCCACGCAGAAATTTTGCAGCAAAACGATGAGCGCACCGTCTACCGCCTCAGGGAGACGGACGGCGAGGTGCGCATCACGGCCTATCCCGTTTTCCCCGGCATTGAGCTTGCCTATCACGATGTGCACGCGCCGTCGTACCGTCTGGCAGAGCCGGGCGCGGCGGGACTCATCGAGATCCAGCACTGCCGCGAGGGGCGTGCGGAATACTGCTGCGGCGGCGAGCATTACTTTTTGGCCCCCGGAGACCTCTCTGTCGTGCGCCGCGCCGCTATCGAGGGGGAGGTGGAGTTCCCCACGGGGCACTACCACGGCATCACCGTCACGCTCGACCCCGCCCTTGCGCCGGACTGTTTGTCCTGCATTTTGCAGGATGTCGACGTCCGCCCCAGCGCGCTGGCGGAGAAGTTCTTCGCCGACTCGAAGTGCTTCGTCTCGCGTTCGTCGGCGCGCGTGGAACACATCTTCTCTGAGCTCTACGCCGTGCCCGCCGGTATCCGCCGCGGCTACTTTAAGGTTAAGGTGCTCGAACTGCTGCTCTTTTTGAGCGCGCTCGACGTGGTGCACGAAAAGCACGGCTATACCGCCGCGCAGGTGCGCCTTGCGCGCGCGGCGCGCGACGCGCTGCTTGCAAGCACGGAGGACGACGTTACGATCTCCGCGCTTGCACAGGAACTCGGTGCGTCGCCCTCGCAGCTCGCCGCGAGCTTTCGCGGCGTGTACGGCATGACACCCGCAGCGTTTTTGCGCGCGCAGAAGATGCACAGTGCCGCGCAGCTCCTGCGCACGAGCGACCGCACGGTGCTCGATATCGCGGGGCAGTTCGGCTATGACAACGCCAGCAAGTTTGCCAAGGCCTTCCGCAGTGTGATCGGTGTGTCGCCGAGCGCGTACCGCGCGGGCGCGGACAGCGACAGCTGCGCGCCGACGGCGGAAAAGGCAGAATAAAATATTTTGGAGCCTCATCCGATCAATTTGGAGCGGATAAGGCTCTTCTTTTCGGGTATCCTAAGACACGTCAAGAGCGAGGACGCCGCTCCCTTAGAGTTAGAGAAATCTAACTTTTGAGGAGCCACCACCGAAACCAAAGGGGAGGGAAACGGGCATGTCTGAAGAGATCCTGGTGCGGCAGGGTGCGCCGACGTTGGCAGGTATCAAAACGGGCAGCCTCTTCCCTTGTCCTTGCGAAGATAAGGAAGCGCTCTTTGCGGACATCCGCCGCCTGAACCGTCTGCTTGTGCCAAAGGGCCTGTGTCTGCTGCCGATCCGTTTTCTGAAAGGACAGGTCCTTTTGTACCTGTACCGCCCCTCTGAGCTGCGGAGAGATTTGGAGAACGAACAGGCGGCCGAGATCCTGCACCACGCGGGCTACAATAGCGGCCACTGCGGACGCTGCATCGCAAACCTCATCCGCCGATTCCGCGAGGGCGGCGAATTCCCCCATGAGGTCGGTCTTTTCCTCTCGTATCCGCCGGAGGACGTCAAGGGCTTCATCGACCACCGCGCCTGCAACTTCAAATGCGCGGGGCTGTGGAAGGTCTACGGCGACGAGAAGAAGGCGCGCGAGCTGTTCGCCCGCTTCAAAAAATGCACGGAGATCTACTGCGCACTCTGGGAGGCCGGCTCGGGCATCGAGCAGCTTGCCGTGGCGGTGTGATAGATACTGATTTATGAAAGGAACATACTGATATGAAAAAGACTGCTGTTGTTTATTGGAGCGGCACGGGCAACACCGAGGCCATGGCCAAGGCCGTCGCTGAGGGCATGGAGAGCGCGGGCGCGCAGGTCACGATGTTGACCCCTGACCAGGTCAAGGCCAGCGAGCTGAGCGCTTATGACGCGATCGCCTTCGGCTGCCCCGCCATGGGCAGCGAAGTGCTCGAGGAGATGGAGTTCCAGCCCATGTTTGACGAGGTCAAGCGCAGCCTTGGCGGCAAGAGCGCCGCGCTGTTCGGCTCCTACGGCTGGGGCGACGGCGAGTGGATGCGCGGCTGGGAAAAGGACTGCGATGATTCCGGTATCCGCCTTGTGTGCGAGAGCGTGACCTGCTGCGAAGCGCCTGATGACGCCGCGCTGGACGCCTGCCGCGCGCTGGGCAAGGAGCTGGCGAAGTGAGGATTCCTCTGTGGACGAAAAGCGCGCGATGAGGAAGCTCAGGCGGAAAGCACCTGTGCTCGTTGCGCTTGCGGTCATCCTGCTGAGTCTTGCCATCGGCGGATGCCTGCCTTTTTGAAAACACGATGCGATGGAAGGCCGCGTACGGGGAGTGCGCGGCCTTCTAATTTTTATTTGCGCTGCCGAAACGGTAGATTTTTACTGATAGACATTATCGTGGCTTATGGATATGTAAAATATCATCAAAAAACTGATAAATAGGGCGAAGCCTTTCTCTCTTTTGCCGCATGGACGAAAAGAGCCCTCTGTGATACCATATTGCTTGTCAAGTTGAGCTCTTTGTAACTGACGGAAACGTGGGTCACCACAGGGGAGCAGAGAGCGTTTCTTGCTGAAATTCAGCAGCCGACCGTCTGGGCACTTCAACTGCACATCGAGGCAGTGGAGCGCCTATTTTTGCTTTTAAGGAGGCAGAACTATGCGAAAGGTAGCCGTTATTATGGGCAGCACGAGCGACCTGCCCGTCGCCGAGAAGGCGATCCAGACGCTCAAGGAATATGGGATCGAGACCGAGGTCCGCGTGTTATCCGCCCACCGGTGCCCAAACGAGGCAAGAGAATTTGCAGCGTCGGCACGGGAGAGCGGATTTTCTTGTATCATCGCGCTCGCGGGCATGGCCGCGCACTTGGCCGGCGCAATGGCCGCGAATACGACGCTTCCCGTCATCGGCGTGCCGTGCAGCGGCGCGAAGCTCGACGGCATGGACGCGCTGCTCTCGACCGTCCAGATGCCGAGCGGCATCCCCGTTGCCACCGTCGCTATCGACGGGGCGAAAAACGCCGCCATCCTTGCCGTCCAGATCATGGCTGTGAGCGACGAGGGCCTTGCCCACAAGCTCCAGGCCGCACGTGACGAGGGCACCGCCGCTGTCTTGAAGGCGGACGAAGAGCTTCGCGAGCGCTACAAAAACTGAGAAACCATCCATCCATATCAATCAACAAAAATATAAAATAAAAGGAGAACAGTCATCATGGAAAAGAAAGAACAGCTCTACGAAGGCAAGGCCAAGAAGGTTTACGCCACCGAAGATCCCAACCTCGTCATCGTTTCCTACAAGGACGACGCCACCGCCTTTGACGGCGCAAAGAAGGGTACCATCGTCGGCAAGGGCGTCATCAACAACCAGATGACCAACCGTCTGATGGCCAAGATGGAAAAGGCCGGCATCCCGACCCACTTTGTCAAGGAGCTCAGCGAGCGCGACACGCTCGTCAAGAAGGTCTCCATCGTCCCGTTGGAGGTCATCATCCGCAACATTTCCGCCGGTCACTTCGCCTCCCGCTACGGCGTGGAGGAGGGCATCGTCTTCTCCGAGCCCACGATCGAGTTCTCCTACAAGAACGACGATCTGCATGACCCCCTGATGAACGCCTATCACGCCGTTGCCCTCAAGCTCGCGACCTGGGAGGAGATCGAGCTCATCAAGAAGTATGCCTTCGCCGTTAACGACACGCTCAAGGCATTTTGGAGCGAGTGCGGCGTCACGCTCGTCGACTTCAAGCTCGAGTTCGGCAAGACCGTCGACGGCCAGATCGTCCTCGCCGACGAGATCAGCCCCGACACCTGCCGCCTGTGGGACAGCAAGACGAACGAAAAGCTCGACAAGGACCGCTTCCGCCGCGACCTCGGCGGCGTGGAAGACGCCTACGCCGAAGTCATGAAGCGCCTGATGGCCCACGATGCACAGTAAGATCAAATATGACAGAGAATCACAACATCATCCCGGCGCGCCACATTCACGAAGAATGCGGCGTGTTCGGCATCTTTACGCCTCAGGAGGCGGACGTCGCGTCCTATGCCTACTACGCGCTCTACTCCCTCCAGCACCGCGGACAGGAGAGCGCGGGTATCGTCGTCAACGACGACGGCCTGTTCCGCTCGCTGCGCGACACCGGCCTTGTGAGCGAGGTCTTCCCGCCTGAGCAGCTCAAGTCGCTCGGCAAGGGCACCATCGCCGTCGGCCATGTGCGCTACGGCACGACCGGCAGCGACAACAAGCGCAATGTCCAGCCCATTCTGGTGAACCACTTCAAGGGCCGCATGGCGCTCGCGCACAACGGCAATCTGACGAATTCCCGCGAGCTGAGGCAGGAGCTTGAAAGCCGCGGCTCCATCTTCCAGACCACGACCGACAGCGAGGTCATCGCCTACATCATCGTGCAGGAGAGACTCAACCGCGGCTCCATCGAAGAGGCTGTTTCCGCCGCAATGGACCGCATCGAGGGTGCGTATTCCCTCGTCCTCTCCTCGCCGACGAAGCTCATTGCCGCGCGCGACCCCCACGGCTTCCGTCCCCTCTGCATGGGGCATCTGAAGGACGGCTCTGTTGTCTTCGCATCTGAATCCTGCGCGCTCGACGCCATCGGCGCCGAGTTTGAGCGCGACATCCGCCCCGGTGAGATCGTTGTCGTCGACACGGCCGGCGTTCGCTCCGACACGAGCCACTGCGGCAAAGCGCCGAAGAAGCTCTGCGTCTTCGAGTTCATCTACTTCGCCCGCCCTGACTCCGTCATCGACGGCAGCAGCGTCCACGTCGCACGCCAGCGCGCAGGCGCGTTCCTCGCGCTCGAGCATCCCGTGCAGGCGGATGTCGTCATCGGCGTGCCGGATTCCGGCCTTGATGCAGCCCTCGGCTACGCGCGCCAGAGCGGCATCCCCTACGGCATCGGCTTTATCAAAAATAAGTACATCGGCCGCACGTTCATCTCGCCCACGCAGACGATGCGCGAAAATGAGGTCAACATCAAGCTCAACCCCATCCGCTCCGTGGTCGAGGGCAAGCGCGTCGTGCTCATCGACGATTCTATCGTCCGCGGCACGACCTGCCGCCGCACGATCGACCTATTGTGGAAGGCGGGGGCGAAGGAGATCCACATGCGCGTCAGCGCGCCGCCGTTCGTCTCCGAGTGCTACTACGGCACGGACATCGACGACAAAAATAACCTCATCGCCACGCACCACACGGTCGATGAGATCGCGAAGATCATCGGCGTCAACTCGCTCGGCTACTTAAGCATCGAGGACGTCGTCAAGCTCGCCGACAACACCGAAAACGGCTTCTGCACGGCCTGCTTCGGAGGCGGCTATCCCACGAGCATCCCGAAAGACGGCGGCAAGGACCGCTTTGAGTGCAAAATCAGTGAAGGGGAGAAGAAAAAGAATGCGTAGTTTTTCCGAGAGCTACCGTGACGCCGGCGTGAATATCGAGGCCGGCTATGAGGGCGTTAAGCTGATGAAAAAGCACGTCCAGCGCACCATGATCCCAGGCGTTGTGTCCGATATCGGCGGCTTTGGCGGCCTGTTTGCGCCTGATCTCACCGGTATGAGCGAGCCTGTGCTCGTCTCGGGCACGGACGGTGTGGGCACGAAGCAGCGCATCGCGCAGCTGATGAACAAGCACGACTCCGTCGGCATCGACTGTGTCGCCATGTGCGTCAACGACATCATCTGCTGCGGCGCAAAGCCCATCTTCTTCCTCGACTACATCGCCATCGGCAAGAACGAGCCGGAGAAGGTCGCGACGCTCGTTTCCGGCGTGGCGGAGGGCTGCGTGCAGTCCGGCTGCGCGCTCATCGGCGGCGAGACCGCCGAGCACCCCGGCACCATGTCCGCCGACGACTACGACCTTGCGGGCTTCGCCGTCGGCATCGTCGACCGCGCGAAAATCATCGACCACGACCGCATGCGTCCGGGCGACGTTGTGATCGCGCTTACCTCAAGCGGTATCCACTCCAACGGCTATTCCCTTGTGCGCAAGGTCTTCAACGTTGAGCACGCGGACCTCGGCGCATATGTCGACGAGCTCGGCTGCACGCTGGGCGAAGAGCTGCTGCGCCCGACGAAGATCTACGTGAAGCCCGTCCTCGCCGCGATGGACGCCGCGGACGTCCACGGCGTCAGCCACATCACGGGCGGCGGCTTCTATGAAAATATTCCCCGCTGCATCCCCGACGGCCTGTGCGCGAAGATCGACAAATCCTCTCTCCGCACGCCGCCGATCTTCGGCATGCTCCAGCGCATGGGCAGCATCCCCGAGCACGACATGTTCAACACCTACAACATGGGCGTCGGCATGACGATGATCGTCGCCAAAGATGACGCCGACAAGGCGCTTGCCGCCCTCAAGGAAAACGGCCAGGACGCCTACGTGATCGGCGAGGTCGTGAGCGGGGAAGAGAAGGTCGCACTATGCTGAAAAGCGCGCGCATCGCGGTGTTCGTCTCGGGCGGCGGCACGAATTTACAAGCCTTGCTCGACGCACAGAGAGACGGCAAAATTCCACACGGCGAGATCGCGCTCGTCATTTCCTCTCAGGCATGCGCCTACGCGCTCGAACGCGCGGAAAAGGCGAACGTCCCCGCGCACACCGTGCCGTCGAGCCTCATTCAGCACGACTTTGAGGCGGCCATCGAGCTGCTGCTCGAGCAGTACAAGATCGACGTCATCGTCCTTGCAGGTTTTTTGAGCATCCTGAGCGAGAACTTCACGAAAAAGTGGCCGCGCCGCATTCTGAATATCCATCCGTCGCTGATCCCGTCGTTCTGCGGCAGGGGCATGTACGGCTTAAAGGTGCATGAGGCTGCGCTCGCGCGCGGCGTGAAGGTCACGGGCGCGACGGTGCACTTTGTCAACGAAATCCCCGACGGCGGCGAGATCATTCTGCAAAAAGCGGTCGAGATCGAAGAGGGCGACACGCCCGAGACCTTACAGCGCCGCGTGATGGAGCAGGCCGAATGGAAGCTCCTGCCGCGCGCGACGGAGCTTGTCTGCCGCGCCATCACAGAAGAGGAGAACTGAAATGGTCGACTTTTTGCACTTTCTGAAAAATACGTCCTACCCCGGCCGTGGCATTTTGGTCGGCAAGGACCGCGTCTATTATTTCATCATGGGCCGCAGCGAGAACAGCCGCAACCGCGTCTTTGTGAAGACCGACGACGGCATCCGCACCGAGGCTTATGACCATGCCAAGCTCGCCGACCCGAGCCTCATCATCTATCACCCCGTCCGCACGATGGGCAGTGATCTCGTCGTGACGAACGGCGACCAGACCGACACGATCTGCGAGCACGGCGACTTCCGCCGCGGCCTGATGACGCGCGAGTACGAGCCCGACGAGCCGAACTGGACGCCGCGTATTTCCGCCATCGTGCATGAGGACGGCTCTTTCGAGATGTCCATCTTAAAGCACAAGGACGGCCGGTGCCTGCGCGAGTTCTTCTGCTACGAGGGCTGCGACGCGGACAAGGCCTACTTCATCAGCACCTATCAGGGCGACGGCAACCCGCTGCCGACGTTTGCGGGCGAGCCGATGGAGGTGAGCGTCCCCAGCCCCGAAGAGGTCTGGGCTGCGCTCAACGTGGACAACAAGGTGTCCCTTTACGCAAACATGAACGGCGAAGTCAAGCTGTTCAACAAGAATTTAGGCGATTGAGGAGAACGATATGAACGAGCTCGAACTCAAATACGGCTGCAACCCCAACCAGAAGCCTGCGCGCGTCTTTATGAAAGACGGCGGCGACCTGCCGTTCACCGTGCTGAACGGCAAGCCAGGCTACATCAATCTGCTCGATGCCTTCAACTCCTTCCAGCTCGTGCGCGAGCTTAAGGAGGCGACGGGCCTGCCCGCCGCGGCGAGCTTCAAGCACGTCTCTCCCGCGGGCGCGGCGCTCGGCTTGCCACTCGACGAGGTGGACAAGCAGATTTACTTTGTTGAGCCTGACGCGGCCCTTTCGCCCATCGCCTGCGCCTACATCCGCGCCCGCGGCGCGGACCGCCTCTGCTCCTATGGTGACTGGGCGGCGCTCTCCGACGAGTGCGACGCCGCGACGGCGGAATATCTGAAAGGCGAGGTCTCCGACGGCATCATCGCCCCCTCGTTCAGCGAGGAGGCGCTTGCCATCCTGAAGACGAAAAAGGGCGGCAAGTACAACATCGTGCAGATGGACCCCGCCTACATTCCCGCCCCGCAGGAGCAGAAGGACGTCTTCGGCGTCACGTTCGAGCAGGGCCGCAACAACTGCAAGATCGACGAGTCGCTGCTTGCGAACATCGTCACCGAAAATAAGAATCTTCCCGATGACGCGAAGCGCGACATGATCGTTTCGCTCATTACGCTCAAATACACGCAGTCGAACTCCGTCTGCTACGCCAAGGACGGCCAGACCATCGGCGTCGGCGCCGGCCAGCAGAGCCGCATCCACTGTACGCGCCTTGCCGGCAGCAAGGCGGACAACTGGTATCTCCGCCGCCACCCGAAGGTGCTTGCGCTGCCGTTTGTGGACGGTATCCGCCGCCCTGACCGCGACAACGCCATCGATGTTTATATTTCCGACGAGTGTGACGACGTTTTGGCCGACGGTGCATGGCAGCGCGTCTTCAAGGAGCGCCCCAAGCCGCTGACGGTGCAGGAGCGCAAGGACTGGGTCGCCCGCCAGAGCGGCGTGACCGTCGGCTCCGACGCGTTCTTCCCGTTCGGCGACAATGTTGAGCGCGCGAGAAAGAGCGGCGTCGCCTACATCGCAGAACCCGGCGGCTCGATCCGCGACGACAACGTCATCGAGACCGCGAATAAATACGGCATCACCATGGCCTTTACCGGACAGAGATTGTTCCATCACTAAAAGGAGGAACGAAACGAAATGAAACTCATGGTCATCGGCGGCGGAGGCCGCGAACACGCCATTATCAAGAAGTTAAAAGAAAATCCCGCAGTTGAGGAAATTTACTGCCTGCCCGGTAACGGCGGCATCGCCGCCGACGCGGTCTGCGTGCCGGAGATCGGCGCAAAGGACATCCCCGCGCAGGTCGAGTTTGCCAAGGCGCACGGGATCGACTACGCCGTTGTCGCGCCGGACGATCCGCTGGCCCTCGGCGCGGTGGACGCGCTGACCGAGGCGGGCGTTCCGTGCTTCGGCCCCGACAAAAAGGCCGCCGTCATCGAGGCGAGCAAGGCATTTTCCAAGGATCTGATGAAAAAATACGGCATCCCCACGGCAAAGTATGAGCTCTTCACCGACGCGGACGCCGCCTGTGCCTATATTGACGCGCAGGGCGCGCCCATCGTCGTCAAGGCTGACGGTCTGGCGCTCGGCAAGGGCGTCATCGTCGCGCAGGCGGTGGAGGAAGCAAAAGCCGCCGTCCGCTCCATGATCGAGGACAAGGCCTTCGGTCAGAGCGGCGCGCGCGTCGTCATCGAGGAATTCATGGAGGGACCTGAGGTCTCCGTTCTGAGCTTTACCGACGGCGAAACGGTCGTTCCCATGGTTTCCTCCATGGATCACAAGTGCGCGCTCGACGGCGACAAGGGCCCGAACACCGGCGGCATGGGCACGATCGCCCCAAATCCCTGCTACACGGAAAAGATCGCGGACGAGTGCATGCAGACGATCTTCCTGCCCACGATCCGCGCGATGAAGGCCGAGGGCCGCCCCTTCAAGGGCTGCCTGTACTTCGGCCTGATGCTCACAAAGGACGGCCCGAAGGTCGTGGAGTACAACTGCCGCTTCGGCGACCCCGAAACGCAGGTCGTGCTGCCGCTTCTCAAATCCGATCTGCTCACGGTTATGCAGGCCACGACGAGCGGCACGCTCAAGGACGTCCCCGTCGAATTTTCGACCGATTCCACCTGCTGCGTCGTCCTCGCCTCAAACGGGTACCCCAAGAAGTACGAGAGCGGCTTCCCCATCACGATGAGCGAAGAGGCCGCTGCGCACACCTATGTCGCGGGCGCGAAAAAAGACGGAGACAGGCTCCTGACCGCGGGCGGCCGCGTGCTCGGCGTTACCGCCGTCGCCCCCACGCTGGAAGAAGCCGTGAAGGAGGCCTACCGCTTATCGTTCGAGGTCGATTTTGCCAACAAATACTGCCGCAGCGACATTGGCCGCCGAGCCCTCGCCGCGCAAAAGGAGAGAGAGTAAATGGTCTATCGCGTCTGTGTTGAAAAAAAGCCCGGCCTTGCGCCCGAGTGCGCGAGCCTTCTTTCCGACTGCCGCTCGTTTCTGGACCTCAAGGGTCTCGAAAGCGTGCGCATCTGGAACCGCTACGATGTTGAGGGCATCGACGAGGCCCTCTTTGCCTATGCCACAAATCCCGTTTTCTCCGAGCCGCAGCTCGACCTGACGAGCGGGGAGATCGACGCGAGCGGCGCTGCCGCCGTCTTTGCCGTCGAGCCGCTGCCCGGCCAGTTTGACCAGCGCGCGGACAGCGCGGCGCAGTGCATCCAGCTCCTGAGTCAGGGCGAGCGCCCGCGCATCCGCACGGCGAAGGTCTACGCGCTCTACGGCACGCTCTCTGAAAAGGACGTCGAGGCCGTCAAGCACCACGTTATCAACCCTGTCGAGAGCCGCGAGGCCTCGCTTGCAAAGCCCGAGACGCTTGCCGAAAACCTGACGGAGCCCAAGCCTGTTGCGTCAGTCGACGGTTTCACCGCGATGGATGAGACGGCGCTCTCGGCGCTTCTTTCGTCCATGGGCCTTGCGATGGACTTGGATGACCTCAAGACCTTGCAGGCCTATTTCCGCGACGAAGAGCACCGCGACCCCACCGTGACCGAGGTGCGCGTCGTCGACACCTACTGGTCCGATCACTGCCGCCACACGACGTTCTCTACGCATTTGGACGAGGTCAGCATCGAGAATCCCGCCGTCAAGGATGCGTATGACCGCTACCTCGCCGCGCGCGAGGAGGTCTACGGCCTCGAGAAGGCCGCCAAGCGCCCCCAGACGCTCATGGACATCGCGACCATCGGCACCAAGACGCTCAAGAAACGCGGCCTTCTCCCAGAGCTCGACGAGAGCGAGGAGATCAACGCCTGCTCTATCCACGTTCCCGCCA
>UMHQ01010122.1_pt1 | contig 19928 bp, 16 predicted proteins | sample 1965531 | NCBI WGS metagenome assembly UMHQ01 (sample SAMEA4836098, study PRJEB28245) | human gut metagenome | biome: gut microbiome; material: fecal sample | place: Denmark | collected 2008
TTGTATCTCATTCTCTAAAGTAGAGAATGTTGCACGAAAAACTGGCTCAAACTATTGCGTATGTCATTGATTATTAGTACCTTTAGTTTATAATTAAGGGGAGAATATAGTATTGATTTATAGAGACAATAGTTATGGGATTCAAGCAAACGAGCAACAATGCGCCCTCATTTTCTGAGGTGTTTACCGAATTAAGAAGTTCTAGAGCACGCAATGAGTTTCTAGAGCAAATTGACAAACTCATTGATTGGAAACCATTTCAAACACTCATAAATAAAAAGCTAAATAAGAGAGCTGAAGCGAAAGGCGAACCTACGTATGATGGAGTGTCCTAATGTTTAAGATCCTGCTTCTGGAGACGTGGTATAATTTGAGTGACCGAGCCGTTGAAGAGCGTATTAACGACTCCATCAGCTTTGGAAAGTTTCTTGACATTGATATGGAACACGTCTCTCCAGATCACAGCACCATTTGCCGTTTTCGCAATGCGATTGTAGAGAAAGACTTGTGGGATAAACTTTTGAGCCTGCTCAATAAGCAGCTACAACGCCATGGGATTATGAGGATTGAGACGAGAACATTGGTTGATGCAAGCATAGTTGATAGTCCATATGCCCCTGATGGCTCAGTCAAGATAGAAGTTGCCGAGGATAGAGAGGATACCAGAAGCGAAGAAGCTAAAGAGGAAGAGCGGAGCTATCAAGTAAATGTGGGTAGTGCGAAACCAGGTGTGGATACTGAAGCTCGGTGGGTGGTAAAATGCAAGAAGTTTAGATATGGGTACAAGAAACATGTCTTGACAGACGGAGAAGGCCTTGTGCATACCCTCACCACCACATCTGCCAATGTCTCAGACACGACAGAATTTCCAACTCTCATAGAGAAAGGAGCCCTTCAAAAAGGAGTAATGGTATTAGCCGATAAAGGGTACACCTCCAAGGCAAATAGAGAACATCTAGCTGGTCACGAACTCAAAGATGGGATAATGAGAAAAGCGACAAAAGGGAAGCCACTTGGTGATAAAGATAAAGTATTGAACCGACAGATAAGCCAGTATCGAAATAAAAATGAGCGTACCTTTGGAAGTATCAGACGCTGGTTTCACGGAGGGAGGTGTCGATATCGGGGATTAGCTAAGACGCATGCACAAAATATACTTGAAGCCATTTGCTACAATATCAAAAGAGCTCCCCAGTTATACCTCAATAAAATATTGGAAAATGAAGAAGCCTCTATAAGAGGAGCACTTGTTATGAGATAAGTACTAGAAATCCTCTGTAAAAGCTCATATTTGGAGCTTTTACAGAGGAAAAAATAAATAGCAAGGCGATTTCTCAAGCTAGACAAGACGAAAAACAGCAAAAAGGTCAGTCCAAAACGTCTAAACTTGAATGTGCAACAGTCTCATCAAACATTCAGCTTGATATAGGAAGTATTATGATGATCAACGGGGTCTGCTTTTTGAAAGGTCTATATACAAAAAAAGGGCTAGAGTCACTTCTGACCCTAGCCCATTTTTTGATATGCTATTATCTAATTAGATAACGCCTTGCTCAAGCATAGCCTGTGCTACCTTCATGAAGCCTGCGATATTAGCACCCTTCACGTAGTCTACAGAACCATCAGGTTGAGTACCATATTTCACGCACTGCTCGTGGATCGACTTCATGATCCAGTGTAGCTTCTCATTAACCTCCTCAGCAGGCCAATTGAGGTGAGCAGCATTCTGAGTCATCTCAAGACCAGAAGTAGCCACACCACCAGCATTCACAGCCTTACCAGGGGCAAAGAGCATACCACTGCTTTGGAAGAAGTGGATAGCCTCAGGGGTACAACCCATATTCGAAACCTCGCAGCAGCACCAGCAACCATTATCCTTCAGCTCCTTAGCGTCATCGCCATTCAACTCATTCTGGAAAGCACAAGGAAGAGCGATATCACAAGGGATGCTCCAAGCCTTCTTACCAGGAGTAAACTTAGTTTTGTCTGGGAACTTATCAGCCATATCCTGTACCTTGTTGCGGTTTGAGCTACGCATTACAGGCATATAGTCGATCATCTCCTCAGTGATACCATTAGGAATCTCGCAAACGCCATCAGGACCAGAGATAGCAATCACCTTACCACCAAGCTCAGTGGTCTTCTTAGCAGCCCCCCAAGCTACGTTACCGAAGCCAGAGATAGCTACCTTCTTACCCTTGATGTCCTTACCTGCCTTAGCAAGAAGGTGCTCAGTGAAGTAAAGGGCACCAAAACCAGTAGCCTCTGGACGGAATTCTGAACCGCCCCAAGTCATACCCTTACCAGTAAGTACACCAGTGTGATACTCACGAGTAAGCTTTTGGTACATGCCATTCATATAACCGATCTCGCGCGTACCAACACCTACATCACCAGCAGGAATATCCTGATCAGGACCGATGCAGTGAACTAGCTCTAGCATAAAGGCTTGGCAGAAACGCATGATCTCAGCCTCTGACTTACCTACTGGGTCAAAGTCCGAACCACCCTTACCACCACCCATAGGCAAAGTGGTTAGTGCATTCTTGAAAGTCTGCTCAAAGCCGAGGAACTTAAGCATGGAAGGGGTAACGGCTTTGTGGAAGCGGATACCACCCTTGTATGGGCCAATCGCCGAGTTAAACTGTACACGATAACCGATGTTGGTCTGCACCTCACCCTTATCGTCTACCCAATTCACACGGAACGTAAAGATACGGTCTGGCTCCACCATCCGCTCTACGATCTTGTTTTTGTCGTATTCAGGGTGTGCATTGTATAGGTCCTCAATAGACTCAAGAACTTCCTGCACTGCCTGGATATACTCAGCCTCGCCTGGGTGCTTAGCTTCCAGATTCTTAATAATCTCTGCTACTTTCATAATGCAATAGATAATAAATGTATAGATTAGTAAATCGTTAATATTATTCTGTCATCATCCAATGGTACTTTAGACCCTTAGGTTACAACATCACAAACTTAAGAAATAAATAGATACCAAACACCTTTTACCCCAAAAGTATGCTATAAAACAATACTTCCGACCCATTTTTCTGCTGTTCCTCACCTCATATCCGATGGAGGATTGAAGGGGGCGGGGTGATTATCACCGTGTGCGTACACTTTTTGGTATCTTTGTGCCGACAAAAGTAAATACAAGGAGATTAGATGCAAAAGATTAGAAACATTGCGATTATTGCACACGTGGACCACGGTAAGACTTCGCTCGTGGACCGTATGCTACAGGCTGGGAAGCTATTTAGAGAAGAGAGTGCAGAGCTCACACAGATGCTAGATAATAATGACCTAGAGCGTGAGCGAGGAATCACGATCCTCTCCAAAAATGTCTCCATCAGATACCAGGACTACAAAATTAATATCATAGACACTCCAGGGCACGCCGACTTTGGTGGTGAAGTGGAGCGTGTACTCAATATGGCTGATGGCTGTCTGCTGATTGTCGATGCCTTTGAGGGGCCGATGCCTCAGACTCGTTTTGTGCTGAGCAAGGCGATTGAGATGGGACTGAAGCCTATTGTGGTGATTAATAAGGTGGATAAAGAGAACTGTCGGCCCGATGAAGTGCAGGAGATGGTCTTTGACCTAATGTTCAACCTCAATGCGACAGAGGATCAATTGGACTTCCCCACCTTCTTTGGTTCGGCAAAACAAGGTTGGATGTCGACCGATTGGAAGAAACCGACCGATGACATTCATCAGCTTCTCGATGCCATCATCAAGTATATCCCCGAGCCACCGATGCTAGAGGGGGCAAGCCAAATGCTCATCACCTCCCTCGACTACTCCAGTTTTGTAGGGCGTATTGCTGTGGGGCGTATCCATCGTGGCACCCTCAAGGTAGGTCAGAACATAGTCTTGATGAAGCGTGATGGCTCGCAGCAGCAGAGCAAAATCAAAGAGCTTAATATATTTGAGGGACTTGGTCGTCGCAAGGTAGACGAGGTTTCTTGTGGTGATATTTGTGCTGTGGTTGGGCTCGACAACTTTGAGATCGGCGAGACGATTTGCGACGTCTCCACTCCAGAGGCTCTACCAAGTATTGCGATTGATGAGCCGACAATGAGCATGCGCTTCATGATCAATAACTCCCCCTTCTATGGTCGCGAGGGAAAATATGTCACCTCACGCCATATCTATGACCGTCTCCAGAGGGAGCTAGACAAAAACCTAGCGCTACGAGTAGAGGAGACAGACAGTGCTGATAGCTGGATTGTCTACGGTCGAGGAGTGCTACACTTATCCATCCTGATTGAGACCATGCGCCGTGAAGGGTACGAGCTACAGGTGGGGCAGCCCCAAGTCATCATCAAGGAGATTGATGGGGTAAAGCATGAGCCAATTGAGGAGCTAACGGTGAACCTTCCCGAGGAGGTAGCGAGCAAAATCATCGACCTCGTAACCCGTCGTAAGGGCGAGATGATTGAGATGGAGCAGAAAAACGACCGCACCTTCCTCAAGTTCCGCATCCCCTCTCGAGGCATCATCGGATTGAATAATCAGGTGCTAACCGCTTCGAGTGGTGAGGCAATTATGGCACATAGGTTTCTAGACTTTGAGCCTTGGAAGGGCGATATCGAGACCCGCAACAATGGTTCTATCGTGGCACTAGAGAGCGGTACCGCTTACGCCTATGCCCTGAATAACCTGCAGAGCCGCGGTCGATTCTTCATTGACCCACAAGAAGAGGTATATGCTGGTCAAGTGGTTGGAGAAAACACCCGTGACGAAGACCTCAATGTGAATGTCTGCAAGTCCAAAAAGCTAACCAACATGCGTGCTTCGGGTTCGGACGACAAGGTGCAACTCGCTCCTCCAATTCGCTTCTCCCTTGAAGATGCCCTAGAGTATATCAAAGCCGACGAATTGGTAGAGGTAACCCCTAAGTCAATGCGTATGCGTAAGATCATACTCGATGAGACCGAACGCAAGCGTAGCCAACGCAATAAATAATACCTTGGCGATATGATTCTGGTCGCCATAGTCACCTACAATGGGCTGAAGTGGATAGATAGTCTACTTCAGCCTTTTCTGTATGACCGCGACCAGCTAGAGATCGCAGTAGTAGACAATGCCTCTACCGATGGCACTCCCGATGAGATTGAAAAGCGCTATCCCTTTGTAAGGGTGCTCCGTCGCCCCTCCAATCTCGGCTTTGGAGCTGCCAATAACCTCCTAATGGAGGAGGTGCAAGCCAAGGAGCGGTATAAGGGAATCTTTCTACTCAATCAAGATGCCAGCATCTCAGCCGAAACGATACGAGCCTTAGCCGATTATTCCCAGCAACATCCCGAGATAGGCATCCTCTCCCCACTCCACTTCGGTAGCAACGGAGCGGTAGAGCAAGGATTTGCCCACTATCTACCAGAGCCACCCTATCACGGATTTACCGAACTCTCCTTTATCAATGCGGCACTTTGGTATTTACCACGGCAGACACTCCTAAAGGTAGGTCTCTTCTCGCCTCTTTTCCACCACTATGGCGAGGACCTAGATTATGCCCATCGAGTAAGATTTGCGGGATTGAAAATCGGTTTTCTTCCGCACCTCACAGGACAGCACTTCCGTCCTTCCATCCCCATCTCAGATGAGAAAACCCTTCGGCTAAAGCAGGCCTACCACCTCGCAGAGGCGATCAATCCGTTGCTTTCCCCTTTTGCACAATTCTACAGAGGGCACCTGGCTCCATTTGGCGAAGCATTTCTCTCAAGAGGAAATCGCCGACTATCGCTCCTTAAGATGGCTAGAGATCTTTGGCAGATGCGACCAATAATGAAGCTCTGGCGACAGCGACCACCACTAGACTTAGAGGGACTTCAGCGAGCATTGGACCGAAAAGAGTTGGCCCCACTGCTCCTATTTGTCTACAACCGTCCAAAGCACACAGCACGAATCCTACAAAACTTACTACAGCAACCAGAGATTACGCATACTCCTATATATATATGGAGTGATGGGGCAAAAGGTGCGGACGACCAACAAGCGGTAGAAGAGGTGCGTGCACTCTGCCGACAAATCCCCAAGGCACAGCTCCACTGCCAGCCCACTAATAAAGGGCTCGCCCATAACATTGTGGGGGGGGTTACTAACCTACTTCAGACACACGACCGTGTGATTGTGCTGGAGGACGACCTCATTCTCTCGCCCTACTTTCTGCGTTGGATGAATGATGCGCTCACACTTTACGCCAAGGAGAAAAGAATCGCCCACCTACACGCTGGCACATTTTACACCTCTCCAAAGCTCCGAAACAACCACCCACTTTACTTCGCGGGAAGCTGGGGTTGGGCAACTTGGCAAGACCGTTGGCAAGAGCTTTGGGAGCCAGATGGGAAGCAGTTGCTACAACAGTTAGAGCGAGACCCAAAGCTCTACCAACGATTTAGATATGGTGGATTTATGGACTTTTCAAAGATGCTACACCGACAGATTGCTGGGGAAAACAACTCCTGGGCGGTCCGCTGGCACGCTTCGCTACTCCTTCATCAAAAGCTGAGCATCAATAGCAATCCTCCCTTGGTCACCAATGATGGATTTGACGGTAGTGGCACCCACTCTGGTGGCGGAGGTCGGTACCACACAGCGATAGCTCCCTATCCGCTCTATGCCGATCCTATTGCCCCTACTTCAGAGGATCCAGAAGCCTATCATATCTTGCGGAGATACTACGCCCGCACCAATAATAAGGTGATGAAAGGGTGGTACAAGCTCAAGGAACTATGGCAAAGATATTTCAGCTAAAGCAATTTGAGATACGCCAAGAGGACTCGGCCCTCAAAGTAGGTACCGATGGTATGCTCCTGGGTGGCTACATTGCCCACCACTTTCAAGAGCATCAGCCGATAACGGTATTGGATGTCGGCACCGGCACAGGGATTATTGCCCTTATGCTGGCACAAGCTTTTCATACCGCCCATATCACAGGCATAGAGCTAGATAGTGCCAGTGCCAAAGAAGCGAGCTACAACGCAATTCACTCCCCCTTTGCCGATAGGGTTACCATCCTAGAGCAAGACTACCGAGACTACCAGTGTGCAACGCACTACGATCTTATCCTCAGCAACCCGCCTTACTACACACCAACACACCAAAATAGCGATCAGAGAGAGACCGTAGCAAAGCATTCGATTACCCTCTCCCCCGACCAATTCTTCGCAACCAGTCTACACCACCTAGCCCCCCAAGGGCAGATTGCTACCATACTAGCCACTTCTGCACAGAGTGACTACCTAAAGGCAGCTAAAGAATACAATATCCACCCCCAACACCACCTCTACATACAGACCACCCAAAATAAAACCCCAAAGCGGGTCCTCACCCTATGGAGCCAAGAGCCCACCCCCTGTACCACTAGCCACCTCACCATACTAGCAGGAGCAGGCACCCACAACTACACCCCCGAATACACCCAGCTCCTCCGCCCCTACCTCATCATCCTTTAATGAGAATATTACACGAAGTGCCATTCTCCTCTATGGGGGGAGGTAAAAGTTGAGATGCAACTAAGCAATCGGCGAGATGCAACTCGACAAATGCTTAGTTGCAACTCACCGATTGCTTAGTTGCATCTCGGCAAACGCTTATGTACAATATTGAATTACAGATGGTTGCAAAGGAGGGCTCTGCACCCTATTTCAACCAGCTTTTCACTTAGCACCTCTAATGCGTAACCCCTGTTACGCAATGAGAGGTTGATGTGGTGTTTTGTAATTATGGTAGGACCACTCGATCAAGTATGCCCAGCAACTGAGCGATGGCGATACCATAATTGGTCATCGGCACTTGCTGGCGGGTTGCTTCCTCCTGTCGAGTAAGGAGATGATTGCGATTCATCATACAAGCTCCACAGTGAATCACCAGTTGATATCCATTCAGATCTGTAGGGAAGTCATCTCCATTCACATGGGTAATCACCAGCTCATCCCCTAGCTTCTTACGTAGTAAATTAGGCAACTTCACCCGACCAATATCCTCATTAGTTGGCACGTGGCTACAAGCCTCTGCTATCAAGATGTGAGCATTGGTCGGAAGCTGAGAAAGCACCTTAGCTCCTGCCACTAAACGGTGGATATCCCCTTTATAAGCACTCATCAATACTGAAAAAGAGGTAAGTGGTACTTCGCGAGGCAATTGCTTCTCCACCTCTTGGAAAACAGAAGAGTCGGTGATGACTAAGTCGGGCATCGCACGTAGCTTGGAAAGGGTCGCACCAAGCTCCTCAGGCTGAATGGACACTACCAAACAGTGCTTATCAAGTAACTCTCGTATCATCTGCACCTGAGGCAAGATTAGTCGTCCTTTAGGAGCCGCCTTATCCTGTGGCATCACTAGAAGTACCAAGTCGCCCGATTTTGCAAGGTTTCCCGAGAGGGTCTCCTGTCGGCATATTTTCCGCTCCTTAAGCGTTTTAGCTATTAGTTCAATAGCTTGCTCTCGCAATGCTTCTCTGTCCTCAGAAAAGGGTAACTTAAAGGGCAAAAAGATAGCATTCGGGTAGGCCTTTACTAACTGCGGGTCTAGCGACTTCTCCCTCTCATCTTGAAGGACTAGCACAATATCTGCACGTCTCAAAGCCACATGAGTGGCAGCCATTCTCTGTGCCCCCAGTGGAGAAGTATCTCCTATCCCTGGGGTATCTCCCAGCACCACTGGCCCCACTTCAGGTAGTTCAATACGCTTATATAGCACATCAGTGGTGGTACCAGCGATAGGCGATGTAACGGCATACTCCTGCCCCACAAGCAGGTTGAATAGCGTTGACTTGCCACTATTTACTGAGCCATAGATAAGGATATGTGGCAATTCAGATTGAGGGGTAGCTACCGACTTCATACTTGCTATAGTCTAAAATCTCGCTCACCCTCTTTTATCCTTTGGATTCTCTCCCTTGCAATTGACTGTACCTTTGGATTGGGGATCAGTGCTAGTTCACGCTGGATCACAGGTTCCGCCAATTGGCGTGTATGCGGCGATGCATAGTCCGAGATATACTCCTCTAGTGTCATCAGTGCATTGGGTCCACAGCAATTGGCAATCTGACCATTCTTGCAAAGTTGCATAAAGCGGTCACCCGTTCGCCCCTCTCTATAGCAAGCAGTACAGAAACTTGGGATATGTCCCTCTTCAAGGAGCCAAGCCACCACTTCATCAAGAGTGCGTTGGTCACTCACATCAAACTGTGCGGAGTCCTTGGCATCCGCTTCATTGGCATAGCCTCCTACAGTGGTCTTAGAGCCACCACTGACCTGAGACACCCCTAGATGAAGTGCAGCGCTACGCACAGAGGCTCTCTCCCTTGTAGACATAATAATACCCGTATATGGAACGGCAATGCGAGCCACAGCCACAATATGCAAAAAGATATCATCGGGTACTGCATTGGGGAAGTCTCCTAAAGAAATATCATCGGCAGGACAAATTCGGGGGACACTGATGGTATGGGGACCCACTCCAAACCGAGCTTCGAGGTGCTCCGCATGCATCAAAAGCCCAATGAAGTCGTAGAGATAAGTATTGAGACCAAAGAGTACTCCACAGCCTACATCATCAATTCCGCCCTCCATAGCTCTATCCATCGCCTCAGTGTGATAGGCGTAGTCGCTCTTAGGTCCAGTCGGGTGAAGTGTTTCATAATTGCTCTTATGATAAGTCTCTTGGAAGAGAATATAGGTGCCGATGCCTGCTTCGTGAAGTCGTCGATAATTCTCCACGGTAGTGGCAGCGATATTGACATTCACCCTTCGGATAGCACCATTTTTATGGTGAATAGAGTAGATCGTCTCTATCGACTCAAGCAGATACTCCATCGTATTATGCACAGGGTGCTCCCCCGTCTCTAGTGCCAACCGCTTATGACCCATATCTTGCAGAGCTATTACCTCCTGCCGGATCTCCTCTTGGGTTAACTTACGTCGTGGAATCTGCTTATTCTTCAAGTGATAAGGGCAATAGGTACAGCCATTAACGCAGTAATTAGAGAGGTAAAGCGGAGCAAATAGCACTATCCTTCGTCCATAGAAGCGATGCTTCAATTCGCCTGCCAGATCAGCAGTCGCTTGCCTAATATCCTCATCTGTGGCGAGGAGTAAAAGCGCTGCCTCTCTGTGATCTAAGCCTTTTGCCTCACGCCCCTTCTCTAGGATCGCTCTCTGCAGTTCCTTATTGTCTTTATTCGCCTCTACATAGGCGATGGTATCAAGTATCTCTTGATGATTTATAAATTCCTCGGCCCGTGCCGAATACTTATCGTATTTCATTATCTTATTATTTTGCTGTAAAGCCATACGACGCTAGCTCCGATCGCAATAATTCTATTCCTTCTGCCGCTTCACTTCCAAAGCTCGCCTTATGATCATAAAGTTGATACAACTGCCGAAAGCGAGGGGGTGAGAGATTGGGCATTACTACATTTGCACCCGCTTCAATAGCCCTCCGACGTCCCTCATTGGAGAGTGACGCCACAGCTGTAGTAGCTGGTATATTAGCAGTCGGGCAGATCAAGCGGCAAAGAGCCACCATGCGTACCGTGAGGTCTAGCGAACCACTCGGGTAACTTCTAAATGGAGTATCGTGGTGTGGCAGAAAAGGACCAATCCCAATCATCGCTGGCTGAAACCTTTGGATAAAGGCTAGGTCGCGTGCCAAATGACAAAGCTCTTGACCTGGCGAACCAACCATACCCCCTACTCCTGTCTCAAAGCCAATCTCTTTCAGAGCATTAAGGGCCGCTAAACGACTTTCAATACGCTGGCGAGGAGGATGAAGTTGCTGGAAGTGAAGCGGGTCTATCGTCTCGTGACGCAATAGATAGCGTCTGGCTCCCGCATCATAAAGCTCTTGATATTCAGGTTGACTCATTTCGCCAAGCGAGAGGGTCAATACCACATTAGGATACTTCCGATGTAGCTCACGCACCAACTCTACCAAGCGGTCCCCTCTCCAGTAGAGGTCTTCACCACCTTGGAGTACAAACGTACCGAGACCTAAAGAGTTTCCTATACTGCAGACCTCAAGAATCTCCTCCTCTGTTAGTCGGTACCTATCAACTGCTCTATTAGAAGCACGAATACCACAATAGTAGCAGTCGGAACGACAATAATTGGAAATTTCAATGAGCCCACGAAGCTTTATCTCACGGCCGAAGTGCTCCTTTGCAACCGCTCCTGCTGCCTTCTCCACCTCATCCCCTTCACAGTTGAGCAACTCGAGGAATTGTTCTTCCTCAAGCTGCTCTCCTTGTAAAAGCCTAGCGAGGGAGGTCGGCATAAGTGAGTGGAATCGTTGAGATCTCTTGAGCCAATTGCTTACGACCTGCCACAATATGATTGTGGGCACTCGGTCCATTGACACACCCACCAGGGCAACACATCACCTCAATAAATTGAGCTGGAGCAGTGCCCCGTACCGCATACCCTTTGAGCTTGGCAAGTGTCTTCTTATCGATATTGCAAATCATCTCCGTAGTGACCTTATCCACCTTATCCGCAGTCTCAGGCTGGCATCTTAGGTAGCTCTGAACAGCACCCATCACGCCTCCATTCTGAGCAAAGCCGTGTGCCTCGCGTACAGAAGTAACCTCTGGGAGGAAGCTCTCCTCCTTCTTCAAGTCGATCTCAAGGGCAGAAAAGATTGAGGCAATCTCCTCAAAGGTCATCACATAGTCCACCTCCTGACCTTCACGGCGCGCCTCTTTGCGCTTCGCCACGCAAGGGCCAATAAATACGATCTTACCATTGGGGTACTTAGCTCTTGCTCGCTCAGCAGTATAGTACATAGGCGACTTAGAATCGGAGACAAAGTCATGCAACTTAGGGATATGCTTGTCAATCGCTTCGTAGAAAGAAGGACAGCAAGAGGTAGTCATAAAGGACTGCCCAGCCTCCAACTTCTCTAAAAGCTCGTGCCCTTCGTGGTGCACAGTGTCCATAGCACCCTGAGCCACCTCAATCACGTCGGAGAAGCCGATACGCTTCAATGCCCCATACACCTGAGCATGAGGAGCATCGTACTGGGCCAAAATAGCAGGAGCCACAATAGCTATCACCTTTTCACCCGCCTTAATCTCCCGAAGCACATCAAAGACCTGAGAGACTTCAAAGATAGCACCAAATGGACAAGCATTGATACAAGAACCGCAGTAGATACAGCGGCTTTCATCAATGTGCTCAATACCGTGCTCATCCTTCTTAATAGCTCCTACTGGGCAAGAAGCCTCACAAGGCACAGGGATATATACGATGGCATGATAGGGGCAAGCACCATGGCAACGACCGCAACTAATGCAGTCATCATGATCAATCTCCGCTTGACCATTTTTCTTAAAACTAATGCACTTCTTAGGGCAGGCATTGTAACATGCCTTACTCACACAGCCACGGCAGAGGTTGGAGACCTCATAATTGATTTCCACGCAACTGGTGCAAGCCTCATCAACAACGCAGAGAAGATTATCCTTCCTCTGACGCTCCTCGAGTGTCTGCTTAGCGTAGTATGAGAGTGGGGTCACTTCATCTACCTCATCCGTCATATCTAGTCCCAATAGCGGGAACATCTTATATCGTAGCACTGCACGCTCTTTATGGCGACAGCAACGAATACGTTCTTTGCGATGTCGTGGGATCATCTCTATGGGTACAGAATCTATTTTCTCTACCAATTCACCATCATACCAAAGTCGCACAAGCTTTGAAAGTAGCTCATGGCGAATAATCATCACATTGTTGGAGTAAGCCATATCTGTCCTATTAAAAATATCTAGCCATATATACTATATTGTACATAAAGCGGTTAGAATTACAATACAAAGATAACACTTTTTACGCACAATTGATACCTCCTCATTGCAAAATCTGAAGTACCAACTACTCATTTGATAAAGAATAGGGAGCATCGCTTGGCATAGTCCCTCGCTGATAGTTGGGTTGGGGACCCATCTCAAATGTTATTTCATCACTATTCCTCAACTGGTCAAACGTTAAGTAGTTCCTACTCCACTGCTTTCCATCAATATAGATAGACTGTATGTAGCGATTATCTCTGTTATTATCCGTTGATTTCAACTTGATAGGTTGCTTACCAGGACGCTCCACGAGCACCTCGTCAAATAGAGGCGAACCAATCACATACTGTTGCGACCCTGGGCAGACAGGATAGAAGCCCATGGCCGAAAAGACATACCACGCAGAAGTCTGTCCATTATCCTCATCACCACAATACCCATCAGGAGTAGGTGCGTAAAGGCGATTCATCACCTCACGTACACGGTACTGAGCCTTCCAAGGCTCCCCAGCATAGTTATAGAGATAGATAGCGTGCTGAATAGGCTGATTACCGTGAGCATAATTGCCCATATTCATAATTTGCATCTCTCGTATCTCATGAATGGTAAATCCGTAGTAGCTATCATCAAAAAGCGGAGGTACATTAAAGATACTATCCATCATCTGTACGAATGTACTGGTGCCGCCCATTAAGTTGATCAACCCTTGTGGGTCGTGGAATACAGACCAAGTATAATGCCAACTATTTCCCTCAGTAAAGGCATCACCCCACTTAAGTGGATTAAATGGAGCTTGCCACTCCCCATTTTGTAGTTTTCCTCGCATCAAGCGGTGGCTTGGATCAAAGAGATGGCGGTAGTTCATGGCCCTCTCGCGATAAATAGCAATCTCCGACTCAGGTTTATTAAGTGCCTTTCCAAATTGGTAGATGCACCAATCGTCATAAGCATACTCTAGGGTACGAGCAGCACTCTCATTAATACCCACATCGCAAGGCACATATCCTAGCTTATTGTAATACTCAAATCCAGCACGCCCAGTAGCACTCACTTCAGGGTGGCGGCTATGGGCACCGTGCACCACAGCCTCCCATAGCACCTCAGCATCCTTCTTGGGGGTAAGTCCCATAATATAACCATCTGCCACTACCGAGGCACTATTATTCCCCACCATTATATCACGGTGCCCAGGGCTAGCCCATTCAGGCAAGAACCCACTCTCACGATAGGCATTGGCAAGACCCTCTTGCATCTTACTCGCCTCTTCGGGATAGCAAAGATTGAGCAGTGGGAATAGACTTCTAAAGGTATCCCAAAAGCCAGTATCGGTATACATATACCCAGGTAACACCTTGCCATTGTACGGACTGTAGTGCAGGATATTACCAGCCTTATCCACCTCATAAAAACGTCGAGGAAAGAGTAGCGAACGATAGAGTGTAGAGTAGAAAGTGCGGATATCATCGAGGTCGGTCCCCTTCACTTGTAGCCGTCCAAGCAAACGGTCCCATTCAGCACGCCCCTCCTCTGCCACTTCGCTTAGAGAGCGACCAGCTACCTCCTCCAGATTCTGCCAAGCCTGCTCTGTACTGATAAAGGAGCTAGCCACCCTTAGGGTCACTTTGCTACCTCTAGGGAAACCAATCGCTAGAGTGGTGCTATCGGAAGAGACCAGTTCAAATGGCACATCACTAGTCAGTACAAAGTAATTGCAAAAGTTATCAGGCACTCCACCACTATTCTTAGTGGTATATCCTGTAACCACTCCCCGAGATTCATCTGCAGAGATCTTACAGGGAGCCTCCATCGCATCTATCACCAGATAATTATCTTTATAGTCGGGGTAATAAATATCAAATACCACGGCACGCTCAGTAGGTGCCAATTCCACCTCGGTATCATAGTCGGCCAAGTAGACACTATAATAATATGGTTTCGCCACTTCCGCTTTGTGCGAAAACCAACTCGCCCGCACTGCCTCCTTTGTACGCAAGTCTCCCGTGACTGGCATAATGGAGAACTGACCGTAGTCGTTCATCCAAGGGCTTGGCTGGTGCGTCTGCTTAAAACCCTGAATCTTATTAGCGGTATAGGTATACTGCCAACCATCGCCATTCTTCCCCGTCTGAGGTGTCCAAAAGTTCATCCCCCACGGCCGGGCTATGGCGGGATAGGTATTGCCCGACGAAAGCTCATAGGTCGACATTGTGCCCATCAGCACTTCAACATGATCAACAGGCTGTACTTGGGCATTCAAATTCAATAAGCTAGCCACACCGACTAGGCATAAAAAAAGTATTTTTCGCATCATGGTAATGAGATTGTAGCTCTTTGCTCTCTGTAAGATTCAAACTTTCGATTTTGGATAATGGTCTCCCACGCTTTCGCCTCCTGAACAGCCTCAAGAGAATCCTTTCTGAGATCGTAGCATTCAAGCGAAGGAACCATTAGAGTCTGCCCATAACGTAGGTTGTTGGGATCAGGGATACTATCTTTATTCGCCATATAGATATAGACCCAGTAATAAACATTGCCGTAATACCGACGAGCAATCTGTGCCAAGGAGCCTCCCCTACTTACCTGAATGGTATCTATTGCAATAGGGTTTTCTGGCGTGAGTACAAGGGTATCTTTCACCACTGGAATAGTATCTTTCACCACAGCCACCTGCTTACTCTCTTCGGGCAGAGGTGCTGGAGACTTAGGGACTAACCACAAAAAGACTAATGCGAGTAGTGCCACCACTGCCAAGGAGGTCCAAAGGATTGGAGCAGTGTTGCGGGATTTTTTCTTTGGAGGAGCAACTGGGGTCGCCTCAACTGGCACAGCTTCTGCTTGGATCGGTTGCTCAATAACCTCCGGCTTCTCCAGCTCTTTCTCTGTAATGGCAAATTGAGCCACAGTCGCCCCCTCAGCTACCGTAGAGGTTGTTTGAAGCTCTGGAAATTGTACGCCCTCCCGAAGCAACGTAGGCTTGTAGACAGAAAAAGGTTGATTAAGCAGCTCAATCACCGCACTAGAGGGGACAAAGTTCAACAACAATACCCCCTCAATCTCCTCCGTCACATAAAAGTCACCCAACCCAAATAGAGAGACTCTTCGCCCCCTAAACAAACCATCTAAGAACTCCTTTATCTCAGCAGCAAGAGCTCTAGAGACCTCTTCCTCATCTAAGTTGTGAAGCAGGGCTAATGATTCAATAAACTCTTGTGTTACATATGAAGTAGGTGCATCATAATCCAATTGAGTATAACGCTGTGCCTCCAATAGGTATTCAGCAGGCATAAACTCCAAAGCGATATGTGGAGGCATCAACATCCGACCTCGTTCCTCGGTCAAAATGTACTCTTCGCAAAACCGAGCTCTAAATAGGCCAATGCATGGCAACACGAGGTCACTTTGCTCCACCAACCTCGCCTGCATAAGGGCCTGCGCCTGCCTCAAGATATCGCTTTTATCACTCATAGCAATCTCCCAATGGTATCAAAGCCATCTGCTTCTACAATCTCCACATCATAGAAGTCCCCAATGGTCAGTTCCACATCCGTCACTACTAACACCTCGGGGTCCACATCTGGTGAGTCGTACTGGCTACGTCCAATATAGTAGCCCTCCGAAGCCCGATCGATGATCACTTTCTGAGTGGTACCCACCAATTCCTCCGCCTTTTCAAAAGCAATCTCCTCTTGGAGTGCCATCAAGCGATCCAGTCGCTCTTGCTTTACCCCGGCAGGGATTTCATCTTCATAATGCTGATAAGCATAGGTCCCCTCCTCGTGAGAGTAGCTAAAGGCACCCATTCGCTCAAAGCGGACTGTTCGCACAAAGTCCATCAACTCCTCAAAGGCCTCCTCACTCTCCCCAGGGTGCCCCACCATCAAAGTGGTCCGCAAATAAATACCTGGCACCCGCTCCCGAATAGTCGAGATAAGTGCTAGCGTCTCCTCCCTCGTCACGAAGCGTCGCATAGAGCTCAGCACCTCATCATTGATGTGCTGTAAGGCGATATCTAAGTATTTGCACACCTTCGGCTCCTCCCTAATCACATCTAGCAGTTCTATGGGGAAGTGATTGGGGTAAGCGTAGTGCAGTCGCACCCACTCAACGCCATCAATCTTACAGAGCTCCCTCACCAATTGTGGTAGTTTTGCTTCTTTGTAGAGGTCTATCCCATAATAGGTCAGATCCTGAGCAATCAACTGAAGCTCCTTCACCCCTTGTGTGGCAAGGCTCTTAGCCTCCTGAAGGATCTCCTCCATCTGCCGAGATTGGTACTTTCCTGTCATAAGTGGAATAGAGCAGTAGGCACAAGTACGGTCGCACCCCTCAGCAATCTTGAGGTAGGCATAATGGTCGGGAGTAGATAGGAGCCTCAAATCGGCTGGAGTGGTGTGGTATGCCTTTCCAATATCAGCCAACAACTCCTTCCAATTAAATTTACCATAAAACCTATCCACCTCTGGGATCTCCGCCTGAAGCTCCTCCATATACCGTTCACTCAGACAGCCCATTACAAATAGCTTGCCGATCCGCCCCTCCTTTTTCCCCTCTACCAATTGCAGAATGGCATTGATCGACTCCTCCCGTGCACTCTCTATAAAACCACAAGTATTGATCACCACAATCTCCCCTTCAGGAATCTCGGCATCATGAACCACTTGATAGCCATAGCTAGCAAATTGCTTCATCAGATGCTCCGAATCAACCAGATTCTTGGAGCACCCCATGGTGATCACATCTACTCTATTCTTCTTCACTACTCGCCAAATAAAGAATCCACAAATTCCTGCTTATTAAATAACTGTAGGTCGGTCATCTGCTCACCCAGACCGATGTACTTCACAGGGATCTTAAATTGGTCAGAAATTCCAAGAACCACGCCACCCTTTGCGGTTCCGTCGAGTTTCGTCACAGCTAGAGCGGTTACATCAGTAGCAGCGGTAAATTCCTTCGCCTGCTCAAAGGCATTCTGCCCCGTAGAGCCATCCAATACTAGAAGCACCTCCTGCGGAGCTTCGGGCAATACCTTCTTCATCACATTCTTGATCTTGGTTAGCTCATTCATTAGCCCCACTTTATTGTGTAGCCTTCCAGCGGTATCAATCAGCACCACATCGGCACCTTGCGCCTTGGCATGAGCCACCGTATCATAAGCGACCGAAGCTGGGTCACTCCCCATCTCCTGCTTGATGACAGGCACCCCTACTCTCTCGCCCCATATCACTAATTGGTCTACCGCCGCCGCTCTAAAGGTATCGGCAGCCCCGAGCACCACTTTATATCCTGAGCTCTTGAATTGATAGGCAAGCTTACCAATGGTCGTCGTTTTGCCCACACCATTCACCCCTACCACTAGTATTACGTAGGGCTTTTCCTGCTCTTTGATGGAGAAGTCGGTACCATCACTGGTATTATTCTCTTCCAACATAGCAGCCACTTCACTACGCAAGATTTGCTGTAGCTCACCAGTCCCCACATACTTATCTCTAGCTACACGCTCCTCAATCCGCTTGATGATTTTGAGCGTGGTAGGCACTCCGACATCGCTACTCACCAGCGTCATCTCCAGCTCATCGAGTACCTCATCATCCACCTTGGTCTTTCCGACCACACTTCTAGAGAGCTTCCCAAAGAAAGAGGATTTGGTCTTCTCCAATCCACTATCCAGCGTCTCCTTTTTCTCCTTCGAAAACAGTCCAAAAAAAGCCATTATCTTCTCCAAATATAAGTATCCAAAGCCCTCAAAAAGGGCAACGATACCCTCGGTTAATCCATTCTACTCAAATAATCCTCCACCCCATATTCTCTTAGCACTTCTAACTGCCCATCCAATCGCTCCACACAGATAGACGGGTGCTTAATGCCATTAAACATCGTAGTCTTAACACTGGTGTAGTGCAGCATATCCTCAAAGATTAGGAGGTCGCCCACCTTGGGCTCATTAGCAAAGTACCAATCGCCCATCACATCGCCACTCAGACAGCTATTACCACCGATACGATATTGGTGCGTATGGGTAGCCGTGGGTGCCATCTCTGCACCCCTCACACGTGGCTGGTAAGGCATCTCAAGACAATCAGGCATATGGCAGGTAAAAGAGGCATCCATCATCAGTGTTCTTATACCATGATTCTCCACAATATCCTCAATCGTGGCAACTAAGTAGCCAGTCTCCCAAGCAAAAGCACTCCCTGGCTCCAAGATAATATGGAGATGCGGATACTTAGCCTTAAAACTGAGCAAAAGCCCGATCAAGTGCTCCACATCATACTCCTGATGCGTCATCAAGTGGCCACCTCCTAGATTGAGCCACTTTGCCTGCTTCAATAGATGGTCACACTTCTCCTCTATTACCTTGAGTGACCGCTCCAATTGATAGGAATTGCTCTCACAGTGCGTATGGATATGAATACCCACCAAGCCCTGAGGAAGTTTCTCAGGGATCTGCGACACAATCGTTCCCATACGGCTACCTGGAGCCGCAGGATTGTAGAGCTCTGTACCCACCTCGCTATACTCGGGGTTGATTCGAATACCACACTCTATCGGGTGACCTTGATAGCCCCGCACCCTAGGGTAGTACCGCTCAAATTGCGATAAGGAGTTAAAGACAATATGGGTGCTACACTCCATAATCTCCTCAAATTCCTCCGATTTATAAACGGGGGCATAGGTATGCGTGAGGCTACCCATCTTGTCCCTACCCATTCGTGCCTCAGCCAATGAACTAGCAGTAGAAGCCGAGATATACTCTCTAAAGATAGGAAACAACTTCCATAGAGCATACGCCTTAAAGGCCAAGATAATTTCCACACCTGTGCGGTCCGAGACCTGCTTTATACGCTCCAAGTTGGCCCTCAACTGAGCCTCCACCTGCACATAAGCAGGGGTGGATAACTGCTGTGGAAAATATTGGTGAGGATCACTCCCCATCATCGCTTTGCTCCGAAAGTCAAACTGCCTACCCATATCTACTTCATTACATCTTTAGAGAACCAAAGATACCAAAAAAGTTGGGGATAGAGCCTAAAGAGTGAGGGTTTGCAGGGGTTACGCATTAGAATAATCTTGTAAGTGGTAGTTATCGGGGTATCTATGAATAAGGAGATTGTTACTCTGAGTTCATAATTAA
>UMHQ01049780.1_pt1 | contig 19883 bp, 17 predicted proteins | sample 1965531 | NCBI WGS metagenome assembly UMHQ01 (sample SAMEA4836098, study PRJEB28245) | human gut metagenome | biome: gut microbiome; material: fecal sample | place: Denmark | collected 2008
TAAAGATTTGAACAATCTTTGCGTCAGACCTACTATTGATTGTTTACAAGTAACAATCAAAGTTAGGGCTAGATTGACTACACTTCACTAAGTTCCGTTTCAGTCGAAATGACGTGTACAGGCAAATACTTCGTTTAGTGGCTAGACGTGAACGGGAAATAAACTTTATATATTATTAAAAATTATATAAAAAGTAAAATGTTTTATTTCGTAGTAAACACAAAAAAAGAAGGTATTTCAACCTTCTTTTACTCTTTTATAATGGTTTTTTCTTTATTTGTCCCATATTTCTTGGAAAATTATTCGGAGTTTTTCCTACCTTTTTAATAATCAAAATATTTCTTTCTGAAATTTCTTCATTTTGCTCGATTTTAAAATTCAATACATTCTCCAATTTGCAATTTAATTTTTTAAGTGCATTTTTTGAATTTTCAACTTCTTCAAGATATGAAGGTCCTTTCATTGCAAGAAATAGTCCATTTACTTTTAAAAATGGAATCGTAAATTCCAAAAGTAAAGATAGGGAAGCGACAGCTCTTGAACTCACTATATCAAAACTTTCTCTAAAGCCTTCTTTTCTTCCAACTTCTTCTGCACGTCCGTGAATAGCCGCTATATTTTTTAAATTCAAATCCTCAATTACGATATTTAAAAACTTAATCCTTTTGTTTAAACTATCTAACATTGTTACTTTTAAATTTTCATTATATAGTTTAAGTGGAATTGCAGGGAAACCTGCACCAGTTCCTACATCTAAAACAGTTTTATCGTCATCAAAAAGTCCAGTTTTTGTAAGCAATAGACAATCTAAAAAATGTTTTGTATTCATAGCTTCTTCATCTGTAATAGCTGTTAAATTTATTTTTTCATTCCATTCCAGAATTAATTTTTTGTAAATTTCAAACTTTTCCAAAGCTATATTACTTAAAATAATATTTTCTTTTTGAGTTAAACTTTTTAAATTATCCATTTTTTCTCCTTTGAGTTTCAAGATGAATAAGCAAAACATTTATATCTGCTGGACTTACTCCTGAAATTCTACTTGCTTGTCCTACTGTTTCAGGTCTGAATTTTGCAAGTTTTTGAACTGCTTCAATTCTAAGTCCAGATAGGGAATTATAGTCGATATTTTCAAGTTTTTTGTTTTCAAGTTTTTTAAATGCCTCTATTTGTTGACTTTGTTTTTCTATATAACCCTCATATTTAATCATCGTTTGAACTTGCATTTTTATCTCTCTATCCAATGGTTCACGAGTTGTATCCAAATCCTTAATCATCTCATAGTCAAGCTCAGGTCTTTTTATTAAATCATAAAGGCTTACTGCAGTTTTAAGTTTCATACTTCCTAAGTCTTCCAAAGCCTTATTTGTATTTTCCTTTGGAGTTAATATAAAAGATTTTAGTCTATTTATTTCATTTTCAATTAAAGTCTTTTTGTTTAGGCATTTTTCGTAACGTTCTTTAGTTGCCAAACCTATATTATAGCTCATTTCCGTAAGTCTTAAATCTGCATTATCTTGTCTTAAAGAAAGTCTATATTCAGTTCTTGAAGTCATCATTCTATAAGGCTCATCAGTTCCTTTTGTAATTAAATCGTCGATTAAAACGCCGATATAGGCATCACTTCTGGTAAGCACAAAAGGTTCTTTTCCTAAAATATTCATTGCTGAATTTATCCCTGCGATAATACCTTGACTTGCAGCTTCTTCATAACCGGAGCTTCCATTAATTTGACCTGCAAAGAATAGATTTTTAATATCCTTATGCTCTAAAGTTGCCCTTAAAATAGTCGGATCAATACAATCATATTCAATTCCATAAGCAGGACGCATTATCTTAACATTTTCAAGTCCTAAAATGCTTTTATACATCTGCTTTTGAACTTCAAGGGGAAGAGTACTGCTGACACCTTGAACATACATTTCAGAAGTATCCAAACCTTCAGGTTCGATAAAAACTTGATGTTCATCTTTTTCATTAAAACGTACGATTTTATCCTCAATAGAAGGACAATATCTTGGACCTACACCCTTTACAATTCCTGCATACATAGGACTTCTATGAAGATTTTGCTCAATTATCTTTTTAGTTTCCAAAGTTGTATAAGTTAAAAAACAATCTTCCTTATGATTTCCTATATCTTTTCCTTCATTCATAAATGAAAATGGAATTATATTGTCATCTCCTTTTTGGATATCCATTTTTGAATAGTCAATGGAGTCTCTATGAACTCTTGCAGGAGTACCTGTCTTGAAACGTCTAAGTGGAATACCTAAATTTCTCAAACTATCACTTAAATAAGTAGAGCATTTCCAGTTGTTTGGACCACTTTCATAACAATTTTCTCCAATTAAAATCATAGATTTAAGATAAGTTCCCGTACAGATAATAACTGCTTTTGCAGGAAAGATTTCATTTGAAGTTGTTAAAACTCCTGTTATTTCATTATTTTCAGTTAAAATCTCCTTAACTTCTGCTTGAATTAAATCTATATTTTTTTCGTTTTCTAAAACTTTTTTCATTTCAGTATGGTACATCTTTTTATCTGCTTGAACACGTAAACTGTGAACAGCTGGACCTTTAGAAGTATTTAACATTCTGGATTGAATAAAAGTCTTATCTATATTTATCGCCATTTCTCCGCCTAGAGCGTCTATTTCACGAACTAAATGGCCTTTTCCTGTACCGCCAATATTTGGATTGCAGGGCATATCTGCGACTGAATCCATGCTTATTGTAAGAATTGCAGTCTTAAGTCCAAGTCTAGCGCTTGCAAGACCTGCTTCACAACCGGCATGACCTGCTCCGATTACAACAACATCATATTTTTCGTCTATAAAATTTGTCATTTTTTCTCCTTATTAAAAATCTACATAAACATACATACTATATTTTACCACAAAATTGTAAAAATTTCATAAAAATATACAAAAAAAGAACTCAAAGAGTCCTTTTTGAAATAATAGGGGGATAGAAATATAATTGTAAAATGGATTTAGGAAATATCTAGTACAGTTATATATTGTTTTTTATAAAAGTCCTTAGCAGGACTTACAATTATTTGTAACAAATAATTGTAGTGAGATCTCTATTTTAATGACTAAAATTTTTGTATTTGATGTATCTTCGATACATTTACTTTTGCTAAAGCAAAAGTATGAGATTTCCGCAGTCGATTGTACTCAAATCAAAGATTTGAACAATCTTTGCGTCAGACCTACTATTGCTTGTAAACAAGCAAAGTTAGGGCTAGATTCACTACGCTTACGCTCCAGTCGAAATGACGTATAAGGTTTTATACTTTGTTTTATAGCTTAACGTTAAAAGGAGATAGACTTCAATAATTAATAAAAAAGTATTTTCAAAAAAATACTTCACGTCATAGTACCAAGAAGAGTAAAGCCCCCAAACACGTCATCTTGAGCGAAGTGTAACGAAGTCGAAAGATCTCATAAAGCTCTATGCTTATGATTTAGATTTTTAATAATTGATGTATCGTAGATACATTCTATTGGTATCTAAACACTACAACTCCTTAACATCTATTTCATTTTCTACAAACTTAACTTTAAGTTTTTTCTTTGCTATTTTATAATACTCTTTAACTGTGTCTTCCTTTATTTTCATTTTCTCTGCAATTTCTTTATTTTTTAAATTCTCATAAAATTTGCATTCTATAACCTCTCTTTGCTTTTTGGGGAGAGTGGACACAATTTCTCTTATCTTTTTATTCAACTCATTTGTTTCAACATCTCTTTGTATATCTGCATTTTCGTCAACAATAAGCTCCAAAACTTCGATTGTCTCATCATCTTTTGTATGATATATTTTAGTATATGTCTTTTCAGTTTCTTTTTTTCTTTTAAAAAATTTTTGCATATAAAAAAATTTTAATTGATATTTTAAATAGCATTCAAGTGAAACTTTTCCACCACCTTTATAGCTCTCCAAAAGCTCCAAAATTTTTACAACTCCGTCTTGATATGCATCTTCATAACTTATGTAATTTGCAAAATACTTTTTTATACTCGCTTTAATCAAAGGACTAAAATCTTCTATAATTTTCTCTCTGTCGTACATCTTTCCTCCTGATTTTAAGACATGACGGTATTTTAAGTTGTTGGGTTAAGTTTGCTAATTCTTGATATAATTATACTACTATTTTAACTTTAAGTCAATTATAAAGTTACTAAAATTTACAATAATATTATTAAGTCCCTTTATAAGTTACTTAAATACTTGACTATAATTCATAAATATATTATTATTAATTATATTAAATAGTATGTAAGGAGAGTTGTATGAAAATAATAATAGGTAATGATCACTCTGCAGTTGAAATGAAAAATGAATTAGTAAAATTTTTAGAAGAAATGGGACATGAAGTTATAAATGTAGGAACAGATGGAACTGAAAGTGTGGATTATCCACTTTTTGGACAAGTTGTTTGTAAAAAAGTTTTAGAAAATAAAAATTCTTTAGGAATTGCAATTTGTGGAACAGGAATTGGGATTTCAATAGCTTGTAATAAAGTAAAAGGAATTCGTGCAGGTCTTTGTAGTGAAAGTTTTTCAGCTAGAATGACAAGAAAACATAATAACGCAAATGTTCTATGCTTGGGTGCAAGAGTTACCGGAATTGAACTTGCAAAAGACATTGTAAAAACTTTTATTGAAGAGGATTTCGAGGGTGGTCGTCATCAAAAAAGAATAGATATGTTAGAAGAAAAATAGGAGATTTTATGAAAATTGCTGTTATAGGCTGTGGAAGATGGGGAAGTTTCATAGCTTGGTATTTAGATAAAATAGGAAATGAAGTTACTTTATACGGTAGAAAAACTTCAGAAAAGATGAAAAACTTTTTAGAGAATAGGAAAAATAATTTTCTTGAACTTCCAAAGTCCATTTCTTTAACAACAAATATAAATGATGTTTTCGATAAAGATTTAATTATCATTTCTGTTGGAACACAGGGTTTAAGGGATTTATTAAATGAAAATAAAGCACTTTTTAGAGAGAAAAATATTCCAATTATTCTCTGTATGAAGGGAATTGAAATAAAAACAGGTTTTACTCCTACGAAGATTGTAAAAGATATTCTAGGAGAAAATTACTCTTGTGGTGCTTGGATTGGACCGGGACATGTTCAAGACTTTACAAATGGAATTCCGAATTGCATGGTAATTGATTCGGACGATAGGGAATTGGTTAAAAAATTAGTTGATTCTTTTTCAAGTAATTTAATCAGATTTTACTATGGAACTAATCTTTTGGGAAATGAAATCGGGGCAGCTTCAAAAAATGTAATAGGTATCGCTGCAGGAATGCTTGACGGATTTAATTTAAGCTCATTAAAAGGAGCTTTGATGTCAAGAGGAACGAGAGAAATTGCAAGGCTTATTGAAAAAATGGGTGGAGATAAAAGCTGTGCATACGGACTTTGTCATCTTGGAGATTATGAAGCTACTGTTTTTTCCGAATTTAGTAATAATAGAAAATTTGGCGAAAAATTTGTAAAGGGCGAAAGTTTTGAAAAACTTGCAGAGGGATATTTCACAACAAAGGCATTAATGGATTTATCCGAAAAATACGATGTTGAATTGCCTATAACAAATGCAGTTTATGAAATAATATATAATAAAAAAGACCCAAAAGAAATTTTGGACAATCTTTTTAAAAGAAGTATAAAAATGGAATTTTAAGGAGAAACTATGTTACCGTTAATTTTAATTCCTTTACTTTTATGTCTTTTTAACATCTATCGTAGACTAACTTGTATCATAAAAGTAAAGTTTACAAAATTTACATTAATGACTCTTATAATCGCATTAGCTCTTATGCTATTTGCAGGATATAAATTAAAAAATGACTTAGTGGGCTATATAATTGTTTTATCTTGGTGGCTAGCTTTCTTTACAAGCATTGTAAGTGCTGGAATAAGTGGAAGAGGGATTATTCACCCATGGCAATTAGTTGCAAAGCTATACAGATGGGATAGAATAAGAAGTTTTTCTATTGAAAAAAAAGAAAAAACCATAATGGTAAACTTTAAAATCTTTAGAGACTTAAGACAAGAATACGACAAAAGCGACCTCGATAAAATCAAAAAAATCGCTAAAAAGAATAAATTGATATAGAAAAATCACAAAAAATACATTTTTTTGTGATTTTTTTACATATTAGTGGGTATACATGACAGGTATCGCTTGAGATTGATAGGCGAATACATTATTATATTATAGGAAGTGTAGAAAATTTGAGCTTTTGTTTATAATTAATTATTTATTACGAAATAAACCTTTAATTGTTTTTAAGCTCATTTTTTATATAAAAAATTTTTTAAGGAGTAGAGCTACAATTTATGAAAAAATCAAAATTATTAGTCTTTATTTTACTGTTTAGTTTTGTAATCAATTTTTTACCTAAACAAGCTCTGGCAAATGAAGATAAACCGCCGGAAAATAAAAATAAGGTAGTAGAAGAAAAAAAGGAACTTGTAGTAAAAAAAGAGGGAACTGACAAAGAAATATCGGATAATGGAAAAAGTGTAAAAAGAAGAGATGTTGAACAAACAAAATTATTTGATATTATGAAATCAGCTGTTGTCGAAAAAGATAAGTCAATAACTGTTACAACAACAATTAAACCAAAGCAAATTTACAATGGTGCAGATGTTATTATTCTTTTGGATACATCTAAAAAAATGACAGAAGAATCTAAAAAAAGTGCAAAAGAAAGTATTAAAAAAATAGTTAAGACTCTCTTAGAAGATGATATGCACAAAAATCTTAATTCAGTACGTTTAATCAGTTTTTATCGTCAAGTTAAAGATTCAGTTGAGTTAAAACCTTCAAATGTTGATGAAAAAATAAATAAAGCATTTGAAGAAGCTAAGAAAAACACTAACTATGGTGTAAGTATGCAAGCGGCTATACATAAAGCCGAAAATATTTTTGATAAAGAAAAAAATAACGGTAAGCGTCAACATATTGTACTTATGTCTCAAGGAGAAGCGACTTTCAGTTATGATATAAAAGACAAGGAAAAAGCTAAAACTACAACAGTCAAAGGGGATACTGTTGTGGGTGAAAGTCCGTTTTTCCCATGGCCATTTTATGTTGAAAAAACATTTAAAAAAGCTAATATGATTAAAGATTTTAAAGCTTTTATAAAATTGTTGAACAGACTTGGAATTCATAATTTTGATAATATAAAAGATAACCTTGGTCTAGCTGATTATTTAAAACTTTTTGGATTGGATTCCGTTTTTGACTATATAAAACTAAAAGAATTTGAAAGCAATAATTTTGATTCTTCAAACTTTGATTACTCCAAGACTGTTGGAGAGGGATACCATAATCACAGTTACCAAAGAATTAATGTTGTAAGTAAGGAATTTCCGTTTAAAAAGACTATTATGGCTGCTTTGAGAAGCAAAATAGAAAAAGAAAATGCCGGAGATGTTGAAAAAATACTTAATAAAGTAACTGTAAAAGCGATTGAAACTGCATTAGATACTATTTTCTACCAAAGAGAATATGTATTCTATAATCACAATTTATCAGCACAAGGCGAAGCGAAAATAGCTAAAAATAAAAAAATAAGTTTTTATTCCGTAAATGTTACTGATAAAAGTGATAAGAAAAAAGCGGAATTGGAAAAATATTTAAAAGATATGTCTGAAAACGGAAAATTTTTAGATACTAATGACAGCAAATTAGCTGATAAATTTAAAGACGTATTAAAAGAAATTTCCATAGAAGATAAACTTCATAAGGATTATGAAGCTGAAATCCTTGAAAAAGACGGTAATGCTACATTCAGTAAAGCTGAAAAAGGCTTTATATTTTCATATCCTCCTAAAGTTAATTGGACTTTAAATGCAGAAGATATAAAAAATGCTTTTGAAAAAGATAAACCTTTAAAATTAGTTTATAAACTAAAACCCAAAAAAGATGTAGGCACAGCTGACATCACATTAGCAGAATCTACTGCAAAATATAAGATAAACGATGATAGACAAAAAAGTGAAGCTGCAGGAAAGTTATTATTAAAACTTCAAGATGTCATTATTGAATCAAATGTAGTTGATGAAACAGAAGATACTCAAAGCGGATCAAGCGGCTCTTATCCTAACGGAAAGGACTTAACAACTGTTGAAGATACTAAACCGGAAGGAAATAAAAAAGAAAATAATAATAAAGAAAATAATAAAGAAGATAACAAACAAAAACCTAATGATGTAAATAAAAATCAAAAGGCTAAAGTTCATAAAGAAAAATCATCTAAAATACCTAAAACTGCAATTGCAGGATCTTCTACATTGCTATTGACAGTTGGACTTCTAGGAATGTATATTTCTAAAAGAAGAAATGGTAAATAAGATTAGTTAAATAAAAGAAATTTAAAAGGAGTGAAAATTTTCACTCCTTTATTTTTTATATTATTCTTATTTAAAACATATGGAAAATCATATACAAGATATGTGCTGCAACTCCGGCAACTAATCCACCGATTGTATGGCTGATTAAGGCTTTTCCTGTTGCTTCTTTTGTTCCAAGTGCATCCATCATTGCGATGTGAGTTGAGATATATCCACTCCAGCACATGCAGATTGCTGTAAATACTGCAATGTCGTTTCCGGAAACTTTTCCTACTGCTGCCATTTTTGCAACTGTTCCGATTGCTGCTCCTGTTGAGCCTAATGCAGTTATTGGGACTGCTATTGCTTCCGGAGAACTGAAACCGAATAATGGACTAAGTATGAAAGATAACTTTGACCCAATCCAAGGAAGAATACCAACACCTTCGTTAGCTGCTCCGGTATAAACCCCTTCAGCTCCCGGACCATTTGTAAGTATAATAACTAATGTACAGATTATTACAACTCCCGGAATAATTGAAAGTCCCATATCAACTCCAACTTTTCCTCCATCAAGGATAGCTTGAATAAATCTTGAACCGGCACTTCCTTCTCTAACTACTCTTGAATTTTCCGGAATTTCAACACTTGATTTTACTTCAACAAATTCAGTAGTTCCGTACATTTTTTTAGTAGCGTGCATCATAAGTCTAACAGATACGATACTACCTATAACTGCTCCCAAGTTACCGATTAAAGCACTTGTAACGGCACCTTCGACATTAAGTCCCATCATTGTAGTTGTAGTGATAAGTCCCATACCGAATGCTGTTCCAAGGTTTGTAAGAGCCGGCATTTGATATTTTTTGAAATAACGTCTAAAGTTATCATCGTGAGCTAATGTTAAGATAGCCGGATTATCTGAAAGATAGCAATTTAACATACCTAAAGAGGATGCTCCCGGCAAGTCATAAATAGGTTTCATAATTTTTGACAGTAGCTTATTTACAAGAGCTATTACTCCGAATTCTGAGAATAGACCTGAAATTGCTCCAGCCAATACGGCAATTGCCATTAAATAAAGACATACATTCATAAGTAAATCAAAACCTGTATTCATCATGGTTTTAATCATATTTATTCCGCCCATTTTTCTACCGATCAAAATAAAAAATGTTAGAAATAAACCGAGACATAGGAAGTTTTCTAATCCAATATCTTTTTTGAATCTTCCAATATTCTTTTCTTCCAATTCAATATACCTCCGATAAATAAATACTGAAGTTATTTTAACATAAAAGGTATAAAAAAACAATGGAAAAAACAGTTTTCTGAAAATTTTTTAACTAAATGTTTTTTGATATATTTATTGATTATTTTTACTGATATATAAGGTGGATTACTCATATTAGTGATTTGTTTTTTAAAGTTCCATAACGTGAGTTATTTCTTTATAATATACAATTTTTATATTTCATTGAAGTTTATTTACTGTTAACGTCTGGCTATTGGACGAGAGTTATTCTCTTATACGTCATTTCGACCGTAACGGAACGAAGCGTAGCGAAGTAGAGTGTAGTGGAGAAATCTCATACTTTTGCTTGTAAACAAGCAAAAGTAAATGTATCGCAGATACATCGATATGAAATTTTCATATTAAATGGAGCTTTAGAAAATTTACATAGTAATTATATTTAACATTTTTATTTTTTTAAGTCCTTTACAGGACTTACTATTATTTGCAAGCAAATAATAGTGTGAGATCTCCAGAGTTATTGTATCAAATGATACAATAACCCCGTCAGACCTACTTTTGTTTACAAATAAACAAAGTTAGGGCTAGATTCACTCCGGTCGAGATGACGTGTTAGGGGCATTTTATTGCAGAAGATTTTGACGTGAAGTATTTAGTTATATATATATATGAAGTTTATTTATGATAATAGAACTTTATGAGTTTTTCAGAGTTATTGTATCAAATGATACAATAACCCCGTCAGACCTACTTTTGTTTACAAATAAACAAAGTTAGGGCTAGATTCACTCCGGTCGAGATGACGTGTTAGGGGTATTTCATTGCAAAAGATTTTGACGTGAAATATTTAGCTTTATATATAATTTTTAATAATATATGAAGTTTATTTACTACTAACTTTAGGCTTTTAATCGAAGCTTTATCCTTATAATATAAAAATCCCCAACAAAAAAACGACTGAAATCAGCCGTTTATATTAAAAATAGTCCGAATCCTATTATTAAAAGCAGTTTTGCAATTGCATAAGTAAATGTGGTACAGATATTGAAAAATCTGTTGCTTTTTATAAATGATACAAAGAAAAATAGTGAATTTGAAATCAAGAAAAAATTACTTCCAAAAACTAAATACCATACTCCGCTTTTATAATTCGAAATTACCGTTAGTATTGCTAAAATGCAAAGTAAAGCATTTAAAAATGCAATAATATAGAGAAAAATTATATCTTTCTTGAAATATTCACTTGCATATTCATAGGATATTATAACTTCAAAAAATACAAGTCCAAAATACAATATCATTATTAATATTGTTAGCAAATAATTTAAGTTTACAATTTTTATAAATGTTATAAGTTTTATGACATATAAAATCATCCCTATACAAGATAAACTTAAACCTAGAATTACATTCCTTTTATTCTTTTTTGTAAGCAAAATATCTCCAATCCAAAATGAAAAAATTGCAAGATATATTAAAATATTATGATTTTTAAATCTTAATAGATAGAATAATGCCAATAATGGCATTAAAAATACATTGAAAAAATTTCTTTCCGTAGTCTTTTTTTGTAATATCATATATAAATTACCAATGGTAAATATTGTATAAATAAATAAAATTATGTACGAAAAAATTTCGAGTAATCCGTTGTTCATATTGCCTCCAAATCTCTTAGTGTCAACTATTTTAACACAAAACACCACTTCATACAAGTTAAAGGAATAACAGATAAACCTTATCCCCCCTTTTTTTAGAAAATTTTTATTATATAAGTGTAAGGCTTACAAAATAAATAAAAAGGAGAAAAGATATGGCTAAAAAGTATTTAAAGGTTAGTTTTAATCTTGCTAATTCTAAAAAGAGAAGTGTGACTGTTAAAAACGTTCAAAGTGAAACTTCTGATGAAAATTTAAAGAAATTAGGAGAATTCGTTGAAAAATTTATTGACGGTACAAAAAAAGAAACAATTAAAGTCGTAGAAACAACTTTAGAATAGGAGGTAAAGTATGAAAAAGACATTGAGTATGACTCTAATATTAGAAGATGGGAAAAATATGGCATTTACAATTTCAAATATTAAAAATATGTCAGCTGATGAAGCGGCTGATATTATAAAAACTTTTGATTATAAGTCAGTTTTGGCTAAAGATAATTTAAAAGTTACAGGAATTAAAAAGGCTAATATTATTTCAACAAGCTATGAAGAAATAACAGTAATCTAGTGGAAAAAGACCTTTGGGTCTTTTTTTGCTAAAGATAGGAGGAAAAAATGGAAAATATAATTGCAAGTATTTCAAATGTAGGCTTTCCTGTTGTTCTGTCCGTATTTTTATTGCTTAGATTTGAAAAGAAGATTGACGAACTTACAAAGGCTATAAATGAATTAGTTGTTAAACTTAAATAGGAGTTTTTATGATAGATATTGAAAAGGCTATAAAGTGGTTTGAAAACAGAAAAGGAAAGGTTTCATATTCTATGCAAAATAGGAATGGATCTTCCAGTTATGATTGTTCATCTTCCGTATATTATGCACTTAGGAGTGCGGGTGCGAAAAGCAATGGTTGGACTATTGATACAAAACACGAACATTCATGGCTTACAGAGAACGGTTTTGAAAAGATTACGGACAATCTTCCTTGGAATGCCAAAAGAGGAGATATTTTTATCTGGGGAAAAAAGGAAAATAATAGTTCAAGTTACGGACATACAGGAATTTTCATTGACGAAAATAGAATTATTCACTGTAATTATTCTGCAAATGGAATTTCTGTGGATAATCACGATAAACTCTGGGTTTATGCAGGCAGACCGCATTATTTTGTATATAGATTAAAAGAATTTCAAGATGAAGGAGAATATATGGAGCTTTTGGATATAAAGAGCAAGATTAAAGGCTATTATTCAATCGATAGTTTGCCTTGGTTTTGTGAAGATAAAAGTATGATTGGAACGACTCAAAATCATCAAGGAGAAGAAGTAACTTTAACTAGAAAATGGGGAAGTTACTATTATTTAAAAGAATTAAAGGGCTGGGTCGATTACAGAGCTTTTATAAATGAAAAAGCGATAAGAGAAGTTGCCAAAGAAGTCATACAGGGAAACTGGGGCAATGGCGAATTAAGACGTGCAAGGCTTGAAAATGTAGGATACAATTATGAGGAAGTACAAAAGGAAGTCAACAGATTATTAAAAAGTAAATAGTTTTATATTATAAAAGACAATTAATGGATGGTTATCATTAATTGTTTTTTTGTTGTGAAATATTTTGAGTTTAATTTTTTTTTTACCATATTTATAAAGATAATTTGAAGTTTATTTACTGTTAATGTTTAGCTATTGGACGAAAGATATTCTCTTATACGTCATTTCGATCGTAACGAAACGAATCGTAGTGAAGTAGAGTGTAGTGAATCTAGCCCTAACTTTGCTTGTAAACAAACAAATAGTCGAGGTGACGTATTGAGATTATCTCTTTGCAAAGCACTATGACGTGAAACATTTTGTTTTTCATTATATCCATAATTTCGAATACAAGAAAGGGTTAAGCTTTTTTACGAAACAACAAAAATATTTTTACTTTTCTATAAATTTAATGTATAATATAGATGTACGTAATAATAATTATTATTCATAAATGTATTTAAGGAGGTTTGTTATGTGTACTACAATTCTTATAGGTAAAAAAGCAAGTTATGACGGTTCAACTTTGGTTGCCCGTATTGAAGATTCTTCAGCTGGAATGTTTAAATCAAAAAAATTCATAGTTGTTGAACCTAAGGATCAACCGATTCATTATAAATCTGTTCGTACAGATTGTGAAATTGAATTGCCTAAAAATCCTATGCGTTATACTTGTCTTCCAAATGTAAAAAAATGGCGTGGAGTTTGGGGAGCTTGTGGCGTTAATGAAAAAAATGTTTCAATGACTGCAACAGAAACTATTACTACAAACGAAAGAGTTTTGGGAGCGGATCCTTTAGTGGAATTTGAACCTGGAATTATAAAAAAAGGTGGAATAGGTGAAGAAGATTTTGTTGTAATTACTCTTCCTTATATAAATAGTGCTAAAGAAGGTGTTGAAAGACTTGGTGCATTAATAGAAAAATATGGAACTTATGAAAGTAACGGAATTGCTTTTCAAGATGTTGATTCTATTTGGTGGTTTGAAACAATCGGCGGTCATCACTGGATAGCAAGAAGAGTTCCTGATGAGGTTTATGTTGTAATGCCAAATCAATTCGGACTTGATCATTTTGATTTTGAAGATGCTTATGGAGCAAAAGAAGAATTTATGTGTTCATCAGATTTGAAAGAATTTGTTGAAGAAAATTTCCTTGACCTATCTACTGATATGTCTCTTGAAAAACTTCTTGATGATTTTGAAGAAGGTTTTGACTATGATGAAGATGAAGACTATAAAGAACCTTTCAATCCGAGAGTTGCTTTTGGAAGTCATTCCGATGCGGATCATACTTACAACACACCTCGTGCTTGGGTAATGCTAAGATATTTCAATCCAAATACTTTTGATTGGGATGGCGAAGATGCTGAGTTTAAGCCACATAGTGATAATCTTCCTTGGTGCATGATTCCTGAAAAGAAGATTACAATAGAAGATGTTAAATATATTATGTCTAATCACTATCAAGGAACTCCTTATGACCCATATCTAAAGAATGGAGATTTATCACAAAAGGGTAAATTTAGACCTATAGGGATAAATCGTAATGATGTTTTGGCTTTGGTTCAAATAAGACCTTATATGCCTGAAGAAATTAGAAGTATTGAGTGGTTATCCTTCGGTTCAAATGTATTTAATGCAATTGTTCCATATTATGCAAATATTACAAAAACACCTGAATATTTGGAAAATACAACTCTTACTCCTTCAACAGATAATTTCTATTGGATAAATCGTATTATCGGAGCGCTTTGCGATGCACATTTTCCATCAACTGCTTCTCATGTTGAAAGATATCAAAATGCAGTTCAATCAAAATGTCGTACATTCTTGAATAAATATGATAAAGAATTTTTGAAAAACAAATCAAAGATAAAGAATGTTCATGAATTTTTAGAAAAAGCAAATGATGAGATAACAGATTTTGTAAAAGACCAAACAAATGATTTACTTGATAAAACTCTTTTCACAGCAAGTTGTGAAATGAAAAACGGATTTTCAAGATCAGATGCTTAAAAGACTTAAAAAAAAGATTAAATTGCCGTCAGAAATGACGGCTTTTTTGTTTAAATATATGTCCTTTTAAATCAGTCTTTAAAATTTTTACTTAAATTGAAAAATATGGTAAAATATGTAGAGCTAGAACATACAAAGGAGAAGTAATGAGTATTTTAACTGTAAAAAATTTGAGCCACAGCTTTGGTGGTCGTCAAATACTTAAAGATGTAAATTTTAGACTTTTAAAAGGTGAACATATAGGACTTGTTGGACCAAATGGAGAGGGTAAGAGTACCTTTTTAAATCTGGTTACAGGAAAACTTGAAGCTGAAGAGGGAAATATCGAATGGGCAAAGAGAGTAAGAATTGGCTACCTTGACCAACATTCCGTGATTGGTACGGATATGACTGTTCGTGATGTTTTAAAATCAGCCTTTTCATATCTTTTTGAAGTTGAAAGTGAATTAAATGATATTTATATGAAAATGGGTGAATTATCAGGTCAAGAACTTGATAATATAATGCTGGATGCAGCGGAGCTTCAAGAATTACTTGAAACGAATGACTTTTATATGATTGATTCCAAGATTGATGAAATTTCTCATAATATGGGAATTAAAGATTGGCTTGATAGACCTGCTTTTGACCTTTCAGGTGGACAACGTTCAAAGATTTTACTTGCAAAATTGCTTTTAGAAAAGCCCGATATTTTGCTTCTTGACGAGCCTACTAACTATTTGGATGAGGAGCATATAAATTGGCTTAGAAGATATTTACAAAATTATGAAAATGCTTTTATTTTAATTTCTCATGATATTTCATTTTTAAATTCTGTAATAAATTTGATTTACCATGTTGAAAATTGTGAAGTAAATAGATATGTTGGAGATTATGATGAGTTTTTAAGACTGAAAGAGTTGAAACAAAGACAAATTGAAGCTGCTTATAAAAAACAACAACAGGAAATTCAAGAACTTGAAGATTTTGTGCAAAGAAATAAAGCTAGAGTTGCGACTAGAAATATGGCGATGTCAAGACAGAAAAAACTTGATAAAATGGAAAAGATTGAGCTTGTAAGAGAAAAACCAAAGCCTGAATTCTATTTTGAAACAGCTCCTTCCACAAGTAGATTAATTTTTGAAACAGAAGATTTGGTAATAGGTTATGATAAACCGATTAGTAAGCCTTTAAATCTTCGTATGGAAAGAGGAGATAGAATTGCTATCGTAGGAGCTAATGGACTTGGTAAGACAACTCTTGTAAATACAATTCTTGGAAATATTAAAGCTATTTCAGGCTCCGTTTCTTTCGGTCAAAACTTAGCAATAGGATATTTTAAACAAGAAGAGCATTACGACAATAACAATACACCTATTGATGAGATGTGGGAGAAATTTCCAAGTTGGGAACAATTTAAAATTCGTGCTGCACTTGCAAAATGTTCTCTTACAAATGTGCATATAGAATCACAGATGAAAGTTTTAAGTGGTGGAGAACAGGCAAAGGTAAGACTTTGTAAGATTTTAAATGAAAAGACAAATATTCTAATGCTTGACGAACCTACAAACCATCTTGATCCGGAGTCAAAGGAGGAATTGAAAAGAGCCTTAAAGGAATACAAGGGAGGAATCTTTTTAATCTCTCACGAAAAAGACTTTTATACAGATATAGCGACAGAGATTTGGAATATGGAAGATTTTTCATTATTGTAGTTAATAGATTCAGCAATTGAGGTTAGAGAATAAATTTTAAAATGTATTGTCTAACCTTTTTTATTGTGAGCAAAAAATTCTTTTTAAAATAGCTGAAATTTCGTTTTTTGTAATTTTAAATCAAATTTCTTTATAATTATTAATTAATTGAGTTAGATCAAGTTGTTTTTTATAAATATAACATATATATTGATAATTGAAATTAATTTAAACTTTTGTTAAGGGTTAGAGTAGACATTAAATGCCAAATATGGTATAATAAAAATGATTTTTTACTTTATGAATAAAATTATATATATTTAATCATAAGATTAATTGGGGTATTGAGCGGGAATTATAATTAAATATATATAAGATTTTTTTTATTGAAAATTTATTACTTATGGAAGGAGAACGAGAAAGTGAAGAAAAAAGAAATCATTAATAAGGTTATATCAATGTTGACTATTTTTGCATTGATTATACCGATTGCATCTCAAGTTAAAGCAGCGGACCCTGTTAAAGGGATAGAAGTCAATGCAGATAGTACTGAATTGGATAAAGCTGTAAAAGACGGCAAGGCTTCCGGGCTTGACATTACAGAAGACTCAAAACAAGATAAGGGTTCTGTAAATTCAAATGCAGAAGCTGATGCAAAGTTGGCTGAAATTAACGCTGACTATAAAGCTCAAGTTCAAAAAATTAAAGCAGCAAAAGTCAAAATGGACGATTATAATGCCAAAAAAGCTAAATATGATAAAGAAAAAGAAAAGTATGACAAGGACTTGGCTAAATATAATGAAGATTATGCAAAATACTTAAAAGAGTACGAAGAGTTTAAAAAGCAATATGAAAAAGAAAAAAAGGAAATGGAAGAGAAGATTAAAGAGTATAAGAAACACAAAGATGAGGAAGGATACTTGTCTTCTCCATATGCTAAGACTCTTGTATATGATTCAGAACCGGATGCAGAACTAACTCTATCCGCTAATCAAGGAAAGTATATGTCTAAAAATGCTGTGGATAATGCATTTAGTAAGACAAAACAATATGCCGATAAGTTATTACAATTGGATAATATGAGTATTAAAGAGTTAGACATTGCAGGAAGTACTACAAATAAGATGGAATTATATGGAAATTTCGACGATAAAGCTTCATGGAAAACTAATGTCAGTGAAAATGGTACTGTAAAATGGGCAACAGTTCTATTACAAAAAGGGCAAAGCGTAACAGCTACATATACAAATCTTAAAAAGACTTATTACAACGGTAAAAAGATTTCCAAAATAGTATTTAAATATACTGTAACAAGTGATTCAGCTTTTAAAAACGGTAAGGCGTGGTTGGGTATATTTACAGATCCGACACTTGGAGTGTTTGCATCTGCATATACGGGAGAAGATGAAAAAGATACCTCAATTTTTGTTAAAAATGAATTTACATTTTATGATCAAGACGGAAAAGAAGTTGAATTTCAAGATGCACTGATGTCAGTTGCATCTCTTAACCGTGAATATAATTCCATAGAGCTTGCCAAAGATTATAAGGCAGGACAATTTGTAAAAATTACCGGTTCAACAGTAGGTGAGGATAAAGCTCGTAATTTGATTTATGCGACTGAAGCTTGAACTTCAAGCAAGGTGAAGGCGGTTGTAAACATACTATGTATAAACGTGATAGTGAACCCGGTTCAGGTTGGGATACAGCAGACGCACCGAACTCATGGTATGGGGCTGGTGTAGTTAGATTACAAGGTAAAAATAATCAAATTACATTAGGTGCAGCTTCGGTTTCAAAAATTTTAGATCCTCCAGATTATGGTATAACTGTTCCAGGTAAAGACAATAAAGATGGTAAAAAGCCTAATATATGGTATTCATTAAACGGAAAAGTTCGTGCTATTGGTATTCCTGAAATAAAGGCAAAGGAACCTAATAAGCCGGTTAAACCTACACCACCGGAAGAACCGCAAAAACCGGAAACAAAAATAACTTATCATCACAGTGTATTTTATGTAAAATCACAAGTAGAAAAGAAAGCGCTTAATGAAAATAATAAAGATATAAATAATAGTGTAGTAAAAACAGGTTCAGTAGTAAACTTTGAATTAAATACATCTGATTTTCCAAAGGGACACGAAAAGATAGAATCCTTAGTATTTACTGATACATTACCTAAAGGTTATGAATTAGACTTAGATGGAACAAAAGCAAAGAATTCCGATTATGATGTAGAATATACTAAGGAAACCGGACTTCTTAAATTCACAGTAAAGACGAGTTTATTAGAAAAAATAAATAATGATCTTACAAAAGATGCAAAAGTTCCATCACCTAAAATCACAGGAAAAGTAACAAAAGAAGGAACAAAATACGAAAATAAATTTAAAGTTACTATAAACAATGTTTATAACGTGGAGTCAAAACCTGTTAAGGTTTATACTCCAACTGAACCGAAAAAAGATGTTTTTAAAGGTAGTGATATTACAAGTATTGACGGTAAGATTGTAGAAGCAGGACAAGAATTGCGCTATGAAATCACTTACAAAAATACTACCGGAACTAAACAAACCGTAACTATAACTGACAAAATTCCGCAGTATACAAAATTCGTTTCTGCAGATAATGACGGAACAGAAAATGGCGGTACTGTTAAATGGGTTAAAGAAGTAGAAGATGGTAACTCTATAACTGTTAGTTTTAAAGTAAAAGTTGATGATGACGTAAATGGCAAACCAATTGACAATATATCTCATGTTAAAGATGGATTTAATGATTCAGATACAAATGAAACTCATAATCCAACACCTACAAAACCTAAAAAAGAAGTATTTGACAGTAAGAATGATAAAGTAAGTATCGACGGAAATGAAGTAAAAGCAGGACAAGAATTGCTTTACAAAGTAACTTACAAGAATACAACAGGAATAAAGCAAACTGTAACAATAACTGATAAGATTCCGGAACATACAACATTTGTTTCTGCAGATAATGACGGAACAGAAAATAACGGAACTATTAAATGGGTTAAAGAAGTAGAAAATGGAGACTCTATAACAGTTAGCTTTAAAGTAAAAGTAAATGACGATGTAAATGGTCAAAAGATACTAAACAAAGCAAATGTAGTTGATGGAAATAACAAGTTTGATACAAACGAAACAACAAATCCAACATCAACAAAACCTAAAAAAGATGTTTTTGATAGTCAAAATGATAAAATAAGTATCGATGGAAACGAAGTAAAAGCAGGACAAGAATTACTTTACAAAGTAACTTATAAAAATACTACAGGAAAAGACCAAAAGGTTGTAATAAAGGATAAAATTCCTGAACATACAACTTATGTAAAAGGATCAGCTAGCAACAAAGGCGTTTACAAAGACGGTGAAATC
>UMHQ01018027.1_pt1 | contig 19858 bp, 16 predicted proteins | sample 1965531 | NCBI WGS metagenome assembly UMHQ01 (sample SAMEA4836098, study PRJEB28245) | human gut metagenome | biome: gut microbiome; material: fecal sample | place: Denmark | collected 2008
TTACCTCATAGCTGATACAACGCAGAAAGGGCATCGCCTTTTCCATGTTGATGCAGCGTTCCTCCATGAGGTATTTCTGCAAATGGGGCGGCAAGGTGTCTGATATACCTGTCAATCTCCTTGCTCCTTTTGCAGATGCTGCTTGTCTGATACTTTCCAGCTTGGAAGTTTCTTGTACACACTCTCTTTGAGGACTACACGCAGTATAATCGGGAGTGTTCCGTCCTAAGTGTCGGATGGCTTCCGGTAGCGTGCAGCCTTCTAACCTCATACAAAGGTCAATAATACTTCCGCCCTTACTTTCGGCATAGTCTATCCAGAGGTTCTTCTCTGTGTCCACCTTGAAGCTCGGATGCGTGTCTTCACGAAATGGTGAACGGTAGAGAGCATAGGCAAGTGTGCTGCGCACTGGTTTGATACCTTTCCTCTCAAGATACTCCACTATGGGGTATCTCTTGATGCGTGATAAATCTTCTTCTTTCATTGTCGTATTGTTTTATTGGTTGAACATTTTTCCATTCTGATTTTTATATCGGATTATATTTTGATTATGCTGATAGCGTAAACTTCATTAATACTTTTTCGTTTCATAAAGTTTTTCCCCTAAAAACTTTTTTCTCTTTCTTCTTACTACATACTTCTTTAATGTAAGTTATTGATAATCAACAATACTTTGTAGTAAACGATGATACTACACACTCTACTACATCAAACTACTACAACTGTTAATCAATGGGCAGGGATGGATTTTCCGTATCTTATACACATAGATGGGACTACTGCTTTCACGCCTCTTGCTTACCTTTACAAAGCCAGCCCTTTTAAGTGCTTCGCCCATACGTTTGAGTGTCAAAGGTTGATGGGTATAGATGCCTAAATAAGCGAGTATTTCGGTAGTGGTCATGTAAGCACAATGAGGATTATTCTCTGTTGGCTTTTCAAAACAACGTAATAGGAGTTCCATTTCAGCGGTCTGTACTTGGAAGTCCTCACTCTCCTTGTAGAGTTCTGCTATTTCTTCATCATTAAACCAATATCGAAAACCACCGTTTAACAAGGCTTTCGCTTCGGTATAGACTGCATCCATAGAAATACCTTTAGCTCGTTCAATGTCAATGGCAAGTACCTCAAAGGGCAGGAAGCGTCTGCTTCCTGTCGGGTCGGTCAAAAAATCGTTGCCGTTCACCGATGCTACGAAACTCGCCAAATGGGGATGTTCCTCCACATACTTGTCGTAGGGCATACGGTATTTGACCATCGGGCAGGTGATGAGGTTTTTCAGCTCGTTCTCGTCACGTTTGTTAAGGGCTTTGAGCTGATCGTCTATGTTTACGATGAGGTTTTGCCCGATGTAAGTAAGCGTGTCTTTCTCTTGCGGATATATCTTGCCTGTATAGCTGTAGCCATGAAGGGCAGGAGGGCAAAGTAAATCAAGAAAGGTAGTCTTGAATTTCCCTTGTTCTCCTGTCAGTACAAGACAAGTATGGTTACGGCACTCACGGTCGTCCATAGCGTTGGCAACTACTGCAACAAGCCATTTGATAAGGTATGGCAGCCACTTTTCAGAGTTACGGACGATAACGCACGATGCAAGATTTGAAATGACGCTTTGACTTGTTTCTAACTTATGCAGCACTTCTGAAGCATCAGCCTTTGGCAAAGCCTTAAAATATTCCTGTATGGGATTGATGCGTGGCGAAAAGCTGCTTTCGATGATGGAACAGAGATTGTCAGTGGAAGTGATAATACCTTCCTCGCTATCAATTTCCCTGCGAAAAGTATTGATGTCATAACGGCTGACCTTGCTATACACATTGGCATACTTGGAAGAAAACTCTGTTCTGCCAAGTACGGTGTTAAACCTGAAGTCATAATGGGTGGAGAGGTAGCTTTCTATCTCTTTGTTTTTGGAAGTTTGCCTACTATGCTTCGGCTTGTCTTCTGCGTGTATATTGCTATTGTCTGCGCATTTCTTCATAATCATCCTAAAATGGTTTCTGAAAGTGAAGTTAAGGAGGATAATTCTGATAGCCAAGCATTCTCGGTGTGCTTGCATAATGTTGCATAAACCTGCTATAAAATTCCTTGTGGGAAATCATCAAACATCTTAGTTTTTAGTGGATTAAATGGAGAAATCAAAGGATAAAAGGAAATGATACAAATACCAATAATTGATTGGCTTTGTAACAAACCACATTCAAATGCGGTATTCTGCACATTTGGGTAGTGAGCTATAAGTAAAGGAATAACAAAGAACAGATAAGGCGAAAATAACTACCTATTTAAACAAAAAGCAATCCACAAAAAGATGTAAGCAAAAATTAAGAGCTTATCTCTATGTTCTCAGAAATCTTAGAACAAGATAGAAGGCTTATGCCAAATGGTTGATTGTATCTTTATATTCTATTGGCAGTGAAAGAAGAAAAGTGGGTGTTTCAGTGTTGATAACGACAAGAAATGAGGAAGAAATTTTCATCGTGTTTCCTTTGTTTTCCCTGCTGTTCCTTAGTGCTTTGAGCATAAGGAAACTATCCCTACTTTTGCATCGTGCTGGGGCGCAGAACGCTGCAACACAAGAAAACAGTAACAACAAACAAAACAATAGAAGTATGGGGTATTTAATAATTACAGACCAGAACTGGCAGAAACTAAGGGACGAGATATTAAGTCTTGCCGACTGCTGCCACAAGACATTTGGAGAGAAGTGTAAGCACACAGATTGGCTGCACAATGGTGATGTGTGCCAGCTGCTTAACATCAGCAAGCGCACCTTGCAGCATTATCGTGATACAGGCGTGCTGCCATTCGCACAGATCGGGCACAAGTGTTATTATAAACGTGAGGACGTGGAGAATCTGCTCCTCGCGAAGACGGACAAAACTAAAAAGCAATAGAATATGGAAACAGCAAGAGACTTGAATTTTGGCTCGGACGATATGCAGGTGGTGCTTACCGCACTGCACGATGTGGGCAGGAGAATAAGGGAAGTGGCAGAAACACATAAACCGCTATTTGGTGGCGAGCATTTTCTCACAGGCAAGGAGGTGTGCGAACGGCTGTATATCAGTCCTCGAACATTACAGGATTATCGGGATAAGGGGATTATACCCTATACACAGATTGCAGGGAAGATACTCTATAAGGCTTCGGACTTGGAGAGGCTGTTAGAGGAAAATTATAGCGCATAACAATTTTAGCGTACCTCTATTTGTTATAAAATCTAAAAAAAACTGTTTCATCTTCTTTTTACACTTTTGTGTAATGTATTTCTTGATATGCACTTCTAATTTTGCAAAAAATAAATTATCAGTTATGGAAGAAAGATATAGTAGAAACAGACTCTATGTGAGTGAAAACGAACAAAGCATCATCAAGGATTATAAGATATTCCTTGGTGGTGCTGGTATCGGTAGTATCGTGGCAGAATGTGCTTTAAGATTAGGTTTTGAACATATCACCATTGTTGATGGTGATAAGGTAGAAAAGACTAACTTAAATAGACAAAACTACACGGGAAATGACATCGGTAGGTATAAAGCTGAGTGCTTGGCAGAACGATTGTTAAGTATAAACCCTAATGCACATATAACCGTACATACCGAGTTCTTAACGTCAGATAATATCGAAGCATTGATTGCCAATCACAATGTTGCTATCAATGCTTTAGATTTTAAGGACGAAACTCCTTTTGTCTTTGATAAAATCCCTTATTTCCGCAGCGTTTTTGCTTGCAAGAAAAACAAGTGCATGATACATAAAAGTATTCAAACACTTGCGTATGTCAGAAAATTCACTTATCTTAGTGCTACTAAACATATAAAATAATCAACCAACTGACATAACAAAAGTAGCAATAAAATCTGACAAAATAACCTCTTTGGGTGGAATTTTTCACGTAATGGATGTTTTTTCCAAACTTGGACTCAATCAAATTATTGACTCCTCGCTTGGTCAGTGTGGCAGTACAGGTACGGCATTCCAATATAGTGATATTATTTCATTGCTGTTTTATAGCTATTTATGTGGTGCTGATTGCTTGGAAGATATTAACACGATCGTTGCTCAGTTTTCATTATCTCCCAAATGTACACTTCCTGGGGCAGACACTGTTGGTCGTGGTTTAAAAGAACTTAAGGAAGCAAATGTGGTTTACACTTGTGATAAATTCAAGCACGCTTATAAGTACAATAAGGCTGAGAAATTAAACCAACTTCTTCTGACGATGGTTAAGCATCTTGGTTTGACACACGAAGGAAGCAGCGTTGATTTAGACTTTGACCACCAGTTTATTCCTGCGCACAAATACGATGCAACATATTCTTATAAAGGTGATTACGGTTACTTTCCCGGCTGGGTACACCTGCCTTTCTCCTTTCTTGAGCAGAACACCTTCTTTATGCTCGTTACAGCAATGTTGAAGAACTTCTACCTTTTTCTCATTGATAAATTGTCTCAACAAATAGAACCTCTAAAGAAAAGCAGTCGTTTGAAGAAGTTCATATTACACTTCATCAACGTACCTGCCAAATGGATTAAGACAGGAAGGAGATACGTCTTAAACCTATACACACCCAAAAAGTATTATATCAAGATTTTTAAAGAATAGCTTCAAACTCTTTGCTGAATTTTATCTTCTCCATTCCCTATGGGTAAGGGAACTTGTGTCCAATAACCAACCTATTTGTGGTAAGTTGAGCAAAAAATGACAAATCGACCTTTCTCGTAGGGTTAAATGAGACGCAAGCAAGTTTTGAAACAAACAAGGAAATTGTTTGCGGAAATAAGGTTATTTGTTAATGTTCGTTTATCATTAAGCATATAATCCTTATTCTGTAAACCCTCTTTTTTTGAGAGTTATATAGTTCATATACATTCCTCTTTTCATTCTTTCACCCAATGGACGTTTCCCATTGGCTATCTCATCCATAACTTTCCATTGCCAATCTTTGAGGACACGACGTCTGCGATCCCACTCAACCATTTTTTGAACCAACTCAATTGTGATATTATCGTTATCATAATCAGTCGAGGAAGCATGACTTGCACTATGTGCTTTATCGTCTTCGGAAGCAAGCTTATCTGCCTCAAGCAACAATTCGATATTCTTCTCACAAACGATATTATAAATATTTATGGCTTTTCTTCTATCTGAATCAGTAAACTTATGATTAAACTTCAACTTATGAGCCGTTTCTTGAGCAGCAGACTGATAATTGATAGACAAACAATCAGTTTCTTTTCCCCATTCAGCAATTTTTCTCCACAATGAATATGGAATAGATTCTATAATTTCCATATCATGAGCTACATCTTCATCGTTCTTATCAGAATTCAGCGAAAAACCTTTTCTGCCTGGAGTTGAAGAATTTATGAGATCAGACTTTATATCATTCAAATCATAAGACCAAGTGTGTGCCTTAACCTTCTCCCAGCATTCTTCTTTTTTTGACCACTCGATATAATGTGAAATAGGTGATTCATTGAGAATGAATTCATTAATCTGCTTCATTAGCTCATAAATGAAATCAGAAAGTGCGTTAGAAAGGCATTGGTTCTTCCAAATCTTGTAGAGGTTTAGCTTTCCCTTCGTTATGGTAGTTAATAAAGAAATAGCATAAGGAACAACTACTTGTTTCAACTCACCAATATTATTTCCAGATACTTTGGTACCATATCTTTTATCGGCAGTTCTGAATAATATCGTTTTGGCAATGGCATCTTCATAATAGATGCTATTGAGGTTTTTAATACTTTCAGGTAAGTTATTATTTATGAACTTACTGTAGTTCTTTTCGTTACCACGTACCACGATAAACGGACCGATTGCAATCTTTTTCCCATCATACACTTCTTCGTATGCGTTTATATATTTGGCAAGTTCTACCTTCGTAATAACCTGCTTCTTGGGATATTTCAAGTCAAAGGCAGTTTGGCGAGATTTGGTAAACCCCTCCTTTTGACGAAGATTTTTATATTGGCCTCTTGCTCTTTCAAAGAACCAATATGTCTGGATGTTTGAATCTTCTGTTATTGGTGTCATGATGTATCGTGATAACTTCTCAAACGCAATAAGATGGGCATTATTGGCTGTAAAATCAGCCTCATTCACCTTGTTTTGTGTATTTGCATATCGAGAAATGCGTGATACAATATCGGCAAATTCTTCTGCTCTTTTGATCACCGAGATTTTAGCTTGAACAAAAATTCCAGAGATATCAGCCTTATCCTTTTTCCATGTATGGTAGATAGATGCAGTTGTTTGACCGCCATTTACAATCTGTAAATTAGAAATCTTGACAATGTTTCTGCCTATAGAATCTAATTCGATGTGATCAGCAGTAGCCGCTAATCCATTATTGAAGGCCAAGAACATATGTGGCTCTTTTTTAATTGTATCTCTGATACCTTTGTTAATTTTTCCCGTAAATTGGAGGAAAGAACGAACATTTTGTTCCAATAATCTGGCACCAAACTTTTCATATAAATTGGCCAAACATATTCCAGGTATAATAGCTACATATGCTTGATAGTCTGGGTTTTCAGAAGCTGCTGATAAACATGGGACAGTATAGCCTTCCTCCATAAAATTAATCTCAATAGGCACGCGTGACTCTACTGTAACTTGGTAAAGATAGCGAAGGTCAATCACCCGGAAGAATACTTTGTATCCACAGATTTCTATATTAGCAGGAATTTCCCCTTTATATTCTCCATTAGTTAGGATAAAGGCATTAACTCTTACCAAATTCTCTTTTAATTCTTCATATGAAGATAGAGTATTTGCGAACTCGAATATTTCAGATGATTCTGCAACTTCATTTGCATAATCACCATATACAGCCTTTCTGAAGAAATTAATAATTCTGGTAGCAGCTCTATCAATTTCAGCTTTAGGAGTTGAATATATGTTTTCTTCACACCCAAAAATAGAAATAAATAAGTCAACAGTTTCATAATTATCAGCTATTGCATAGCCATTAATTTTATGTTGCTTTTTTGTTCCTAAGTCTTTTTCATCAAAAGCTACTGTTGCATTTTCAGTTTCTCCAGCTTCTGACAATACATCAAGAACATATCTAGTAAATGTTTGCTCTTGATTATCGCCATCTTCATTAGATAGTTGGCGGGTTGCAATCTCTTGAATGAGAGATAGATAATATTTATTTATGTCATTATTCATGTCACTTTATGGTATTAAATAAAACACCTTCAGGAACTAAATATTCATCGCACATGCCGATAGAAATAACATAAACGACATTACTAACTCCGTTTCTAAGATCATTCTCCATGATTCTTGGAAAATCAGCTAATACTTTATAGTACTTTTCGCTCCTTTTTTTATAAAAACGCTCAGCATATAAGAATTCATGACAAGATATGTACTTCGCTTCAATGAGCTTTTCTTCGAAGATACATAGTGCAGGTACATTGCCACTGAGAAGAGCCTTTATTTCTGACACAATCATAGGCAAACTTTCTCCATTAGTTTTGGATACTTCTAAAACTAAATGATAAACAAATAAATGAGCGACAAGTGAATTATCAAGTTGTCGTTCTCCGTTTATAGTTATGAATTGAGTATTATTGGTAGATGTTGTTTTTACTTCAACTGCCCAATTATCGCCTTGAAAGTCCTTATTTGTTTTCTCAACTCCAGTCCACAATTGTAAAGTAGAAACATAGGTATCATTTGAACTTCGATTTAACAATTTTCTAAGGAAAACCAATTCTCCGTATAAACCTTGCTGTTCTTCTTTTGATAATCCTTCGAATTTAATTTTTCCGAACAAATCCTTCCATCTATGTAGTTGATTTACAACCTCTTGAGCCATTTCTTTTGTAGAAGATAGTGGTTTTAAAGTAGTTATCAAATCTTCACACAATGCGGCGAAAACTCTTTGGTTTTCATTTCTCATCAGTTGAACATGGAGCATCTTTTGTCCAGGCATTGAAGCATCCAAAAGCTGCCTAATTCTTAATTCGCTCAAATTGCTTAAAGACGAAATATCAATCTTGAATTCTTTCGAGAAAGAGACCGCTATCCCAACTATATCATCGGGATAGCTATATGTGGCATATACTTGTATTGGTAATGATGCGTCATACAGTTTCTTCACAAGTCCTATAGTTGCAAGGCTTTTTAATGAGCTCCACAACTCTATAATATGATATTTATTCTCCATACTCATTGTCGTTTTCATTATCGAAATTGTCTTCAATATCGGCATATTCTCCTACCATATTCACTTTATAATTTACAGCTATAGATGTATCTGTTGCAGGAAACGAAATAGCGAACCCTACAAAAGGATCATCACCTACTGTAAACACGGGTGAACCTTCAACGGGCACGTTATTCTTCATAACGTTGGCACCAATAGGATTTAATGGATATATAATTAGAAGTGGTTGAGCTTTGGGTCTGAAATTACTACGTACAACTAATGGCTTGGGATATGCCTTTGCCCAAGTTTTACCACTTTTAATAGCCTCTTGCTTTGTTGCTTCAAGAGCTTCATTTAGCACATTCTTATCTAAATCTACAAATTCATCGGCTTGATTACCTACTATATGATTCTTTCGAATAAAGTAAGTTTTGTAATCGGTATCAATAGCTCTATTACGATAGAAACAATTAACTTTATATTTGTTACAGAAACAATATTCCTTATTCGGTCCACTATCAGCCGTTTTGTTCATTAGAACTACGCTCCAATTCGTTAATTCGCCATATCCTTGTAACTCATTAATATACTTAACTATCAACTCAAGATTTACCTTTTTGAGAGATTCTGCAACAGTAAATTCATTGAAATAATCAGAGATTTGGTTTGCTGGAACGTTCTTCCAAAGATAGTCTCCGTCTTTGATTAGCGGCTCACCTAAACCAGATAGAAGCTCTTCGGTTGCAACAAGGTTTCTATTCTTTAATCCCTTGTCAATTGGCAATTGATACGTTTCAATGAGGCGAGAAGCCCATGATACTTGAATTTCTTTGGTATTTCTCATTTTATTAAGAGCTGTAATCTGCAGGCATCCAGGATGCGTACGCACCTTAAGGGCATACTTATCAGGAGTACTTCTCGATTCTGCAAGGTAGTTGAACTCATCACGCAACTCAGCACTAGCAACAGCTATGTGTCGATACCATTCATTAAGTTCCGCACTTGTAAATAATCTGCATAAATCAACATATCCAGGACGATAACCAAACCATCTGCCCATCTGCATTAATGTGTCATACATTTTAGATGCACGTAGGAAATAGCTTATTGAAAGACCTTCCAAAGTTAGACCTCGAGATAGTTTGTCTCCGCCTATAGCAATTACAGAAACCCCATTTTTAGAACTCAGTTGATAATCAAGAATATCACCTGAAGATCCGTTAATGGATTTCACTTCAATTTTCTGAACAACTTTGAAAAGCAAAGGCTTAATATCTTCCCACTGGTGGACTTGCAAGCAATGATCAATATTGGAAAGCGACGAATTTTTAATTTTATTGGTTGTTTCAGTATAGTCATTCTCTAGCAAATCTTGAAATTCACTGAGCACAGATGAATCGTTTGCTTCTATCTCTTGCTTATAATAAGAAAACTGCTGAGCGACCAATTCTTTAATCTTATTTTGCCATAGCTGATAGCGAGAAACGTGGATAAGCATAGAGTTATGCTTGTTTTCTTGGCCTCTTGCTATACGTATAGCGCATGTCAATATAAAGCTCTTAATAGCCGTCTTTAATGACTCTGGTATATCTGTAAATGTTGGCTTGGGATCATTCTTTTTGTGCCCCTCTGGTATGAAAGTCAGATAATCGCTAATAGGAACCACAATTGGCAACAAGTCTTCTTCTTCCTCAACGTCCATACTTGTCCCAAATACTTTTTCAGGACCAATATAATTAGTTGGTGCAGGTAGATTGATAATGAAATCACGTGGAAACAGATCTGATTCGTCTTGTGCTATAAATATATTAGCAAAAGGGGTGGCTGTATATCCAACATAGGCAGACCTATTGAAGTGTCCAATCAGCGTTCTAATAGCATTATTAATTGCTGTTGGGTTTAAATTCTCATCTCTCTGTGTATTGATTGAAGCATTATCAGCTTCATCATCAACCAATAGCAACGATTTATTGGCAATCCTATCCTCCCCAGCTTGAGCTCTTAGCCAAGCGTTCAAGCGCCTTAATACTGCTGCGTTCTTTTTTACAACCAAAATTATAGGTTGCGGTGCATTGAAGTTGAAGCCAGCTGTATTTGCTGCCCTACTATTGAAATCGCCAGAATCCAAACTTGTGGTATAGGAATTAGCTATAGCGGAATCAAAACCAGGAATCAGTCCCACACCGATTTTGGTAGTATTATTGATATTATATGCTCTTTCGTATTGGGTATCAAATCCTAAAAAGCCCTCATCTATTCTACTTTGAGTTTGGCTTCTCAGATTATTCAATATGCCAGCTAATACAACGATAAAATTGAATCCAGCATCAGCAGCTTTGCAAATTAAGCCTGTGTAATTAGCTGTTTTACCAGATTGAACTTGACCTACAACTAACCCTTTTTTATCAATTGTGATATTGGTCAGCTGTGGATTAAACAAATTATCTAAAATGCGGTCACTCATATCATCTAATTTTTGAATGACAAGTGGAGCAAAGCCTTTTTGTTCAGACAGATATTGTTTATATCTCACCCAAAAGTCCCAAGTAGATTTGCGTTCAGCTTTGAAATCTCTAAGCCAAGGTTGTCTTCTTTCATTTCCTTCTAGAATTTGAAAATCCTGAATTCTTACTCCATACAAGGATAGTAATTCGTTTTTTACTTGCGCAATATCCATATTGGGAAAGATTAGTGATACCCTTGCTATAGCATCATTAATCTGATCGTCTGTTACAACAGCATTTGGTCCGATTAGGACTCGGCACATATTAATAATTTGATTCTGCATAGCTATAAATTTTCGATTAAATCCTCAAAGAGATTAAATGGTTCTACTGTTTTTAGATATGCTTTGGCTTGTTCAGATGTCTTTCCCATTTTAATTTGGTTATCATGCATCATCCGCATCATATCTGTTATGATTGAAGGATTGATACCTGTAAAAGGTTCAAGTTGAGACTCTTCACCTTTTGCTTCATTGATATAAATAGTCTTAGTTGGTAACGTTTCCTCAATAAAACTGAGGAGAGTGTTAATAGCCTTCTCTGGGTTATCATGCGCCATACTTTTAATTTGCTGAATCATATCATGTTCACGATTAACCACAAAAGACCATTTGTTATCTTTTTTCTTCTCGCACCATAGAGGTTGGAAAGATGTACCAGCTTTCTGCTTCAGAATCTTTCCTCTATGTCGATAGACTTCACAGCCAATTGATCTTACAGCTTTAGCGTAAGATTCAAGTTGACTTCTATTTTGCATTGGAGGATAGGCTCTTGATTTTTTAATATCAATCTGCCATTCAGTGTCCAATGTATTAGGTAAATCTATCTTAATTCGCACTAATTTATAGTGTTCTTCCTTTCTAAATAGCCCAAGCCAATCACCTGCTAAAAGTAATCTTTTTCCTCTATACACATAGAATCCCTGCTGAGCTGCCCATCCATTTATACCTTCGGCTTTAGTATAGGCTACTTCGCTAGAGAAAGCACTTTTATGAGGCAAAACATACCCCTTGACAGATATTCCACCAATAATATTCTCGGTGGGTCTTATCTGCGTCTTTGGTTCATCTTCACAGAATGGATTCCAAGGCTCTATCTCATGTTCACACCAGAAAATCTTCACAACTTTTTCTTCAATAAAACGGTGAAAAGTCATTGAAATGTGTCGTTTCACCTTATCTAATTGTGAAGAAAATTTAGCCTTTGAGTTAATATCAATCTCACTTGTTTCTGGATTAATGATTCGGTCTAAACCTGACCATACAACCAAAGTGCCATGAGAGACATCATCAAGAGCATTTATATATTCATCAGGAATCCATTGAAGAAGTTCCCATTGGTTTATTTTTGCAACATAGTCTAAGTCCCAAGTCCAATAAACGGGCTTGTAATCAGCCTTTTTGCTATATACGGTAAGTCTTCTACATTGAGAGAATGAGGCGGTTTTCAGTCCCAAACCAAATCGACCTAGATCACTTTTTGAACGTTCTTCCAAAGGATTTTGAGAACCCGGTCTCATAGCTTCAATCAGTTCTTGGTGGTTCATTCCAATACCGTCATCTTTAATAGTTATAATGGATTGGCCACCTTTCCAGATTCTTGAAATCCAGATATTATTCGCTCCAGCTGATATAGAGTTATCTAATATATCAGCCATTGCTGTTTCCAAACTATAGCCCATAGCTCGAAAAGTCTCAACCATAGACGCAGCAGCAGGTGTAGCATTAGCGGTTTTGAGTTCTTCGTAATTCATCTTCATGAGCTAATATTTTTTTTATCTCTAAAGCAATCTTCTCTGCAAGTACTACAGGGACAGCGTTACCAATTTGTTTAAATGCGGCAGAGCGACTTCCTTCAAAGAAGTAGTCATCTGGGAATGATTGTATTCTTGCAGCTTCACGTATTGTAATAGAGCGTACATTATCCGTAGTTGGATTAGGAGTTGGATATATGTAATAATGTCCATCCATAGCGATATGCGCTACAACGGTGTGACATACCCCGTTAGGATCTACCACACAAAACCTATTTAAGAATGTCTGCGTATTTTTATGTTTTTGCAGTGAAGGGTCAAGCTTATCATACCGTAAACGTTTCCCTTCATTCCATTGTTCAACCGCTTGCTTATAGATTTCTCTGTCTGTAGGATTGTTAGGACGTGCAATGTGCTGAGTGGTAAAGCTCAAGACTCCTCTAATTCCTGATTTTTTAAGGTATTCCATATCGTTTAAAGGCTTTGTGTAATGAACAATTCCACAAAGTGTACCTTCACCAGCTTTGATTATAGGCAAATCACAAAACAAATCCCTCATTATTTTGTATGGCATTTGCTCTTCAAGAAGGTACGGATAGTGATACGAGGTATCTTCTTGTGTGTCTCTTTTATTTTGCCAACCAACAATAATGACCCTATGACGTTTTTGTAAAACGCCATGCTGTGATGCTATCTGTTCACGAAAATCTATATTGTAATCCAACTCACGCACCAATCGAATAAGATCCCTAAATGGCTCTCCACCTTTAGCAGTAAGAATTCCCAAAACATTTTCAAATACAAACATTTTGGGCTTATAACGCTTAAGGAACGCTACATAGAATTTATATAAGTCATTACGAGGGTCTTCTTCTATTTTCTTTCCTAATCTGGCACGGCCAGCGACAGAATATGCTTGGCACGGTGGACCTCCAATTATCATATCAACGGGCCTCCCATTACAAAGTTTGTCAACTCTTTCAAAAAGGCTTGGCAATGTTTCTTTCCCTATAGCTTCTTGAATTACAGAGTCAATCACAGATTTAGGAACTTTATTCCAAAGCCAACTTCCATCTGTCTTTTCCTTCTTATTTTTGAGGTATTCTTCGTATATTTCAAGTTTTCCGTTCTCCTTTAAATAATGAAATGCTGCACGAGTTTTCAATGAATCACAAGCATAGTGATCCATCTCAATATGTGCTATGGGTTCATAACCAGCTCTGATAAAACCTTCTGATAGCCCACCAGCACCTGCAAACAAATCTATAAATCTGTACTTCATACGTTAATTATTTTGTTTTATTAAGCAGTTCTGATACATCAACATCTAAGAGATTAGCTATCTCTATCAATTGGTGGACAGAAGGTTGTGAGCGGTTAGTACACCATCTGGAAACCGTCATGTCTGATTTTCCTAATTGATCAGCAAGCCATTTGCTTGTCTTGTGATTATCTGCTAATGCGGCTTTTAATCTATTGGGTATTTGTTTAACGCTCATAATCTCAGCTGAATTTCTTCTATTAAAACGGCAAAAATACTCATTTATTGTTTATTTTCCTACAGATTTTTGATATTTAACCCTAATCAGCTTGCTTTTTTAAGCTCACAATGAACTTATACTCGTTGATTATCTCCTTTTCGGTTGCTTCCGATATATCAATCTGACAATCTGGTGATTTGCGTAATACCATCATCATTTTTTCAAGTGATGGCAGCTTCGTTGAGCCATCATAGTGAAAGTTTGCTTCATAACATTCGAATCCTATTTGGCCTATCTTACCCATATCTGGCTTGCCATTCTTCACCAATGAAGAATAAGGGTACCATTTGATATTTGCTACATCGTCAACATTCTCCTCTATGCACTTATATACGTGAATCGGATTTTTGATATTCCTTACTTCCGCAGCGTTTTTGCTTGCAAGAAATGCAAGTGCCTGATACATAGAAGTATTCAAACACTTGCGTATGTCAGAAAATTCACTTATCTTAGTGCTGCCAAACATGTAAAACAATAAACCAACTGACATGACAGAGGTAGCAATAAAATCTGACAAAATAACCTCTTTTGGTGGAATTTTTCACCAATAAAGCGTTCATAGTTAAGTATTGTTCAAGCACTTAAGCGTTTAGGAATCCCAAGGCGTACCTTTTATAATTGGTATAAGAAATATGCTATAGGAGGTTTGAAAGCTCTCAGAGCAACACATTGTAGAGCACCGACAACGTGGAACCGCATACCTGATAACATTCGACAAATAGTGGTTGAACTTTCTTTAGAGCATCCAGAGCTCACCCCCAGGGAATTGTCAGTTCTTTTATTGGAAGAGAGTCAGATATTTGTTTCAGAGTCAAGCTTTTATCGTATATTACACGAAAGAGGGCTATTAGAACGTATGGAGCATGATTTTATCTTTGCAGCTGATGAATTCCATCATAAGACTAAATTTGCCAATGAGATGTGGCGGACCGATTTTACCTATTTCAAAGTCAAGGGTTGGGGCTGGTATTATCTCTCTACTGTAATTGATGACTACAGCAGGTATATTATCCATTGGGAGTTATGTTCGAGTATGACTTCTGATGATGTATCCAGAACAATAGATAAAGCAATTGAGAAGGCAGGAGTTACATTCCAGAATCCTCCTTGTCTGTTATCAGATAATGGACCATGTTATATTGCTTCCTCTCTCAAGGAGTATCTCTGTAAGGAATATAATATCAAGCATATCCATGGCAAACCCTTGCATCCGCAGACGCAGGGAAAGATAGAACGATATCACAGATCGATGAAAAAAGTAATTAAGCTAAATCGAGACCTCTGCAAAACCTTACCCCATTCTCTTTCATTCTTGTTTTTGAGCACTATTGGCTCACCCGCAGTCAATATTTTTGATTTTTAGGCTGTATATGCTCTATTTCATCTCATATTCTCCCCTTATTTGAGAAAATTAGACACAATTATCCCTGGAGTTCGATATAAATTGTAGGCAATAGCCTCCATGATGTGTTGTGCGTGAGTCTTATCTAAACCTACATATCTGGCTATCCCACCATGAAACCATCTGTGAATAGATCCAAAGGTACGTTCCACTTTGTACCGTGTCTTGCTGATGGCTACATTAACACGCTGCTCTCTTTCCGTTAGCTTACGTCCCCTTACTCCTTTGTGCATGATACGACTCTTGAGCTTCATACGTTTAAGTACATCCTTGTTTGCTGTAGAATCATAACCCTTGTCGGCATAAACAGGTGTACCTTGTGGAAGTTTAGCTTTTTCTAATGGCTTTTCCAAATGTTTGATGTCACTTTCGTTTGCCGGTGTGGTTTCCTCGGCTATCACCAAACCATTCTCATCTGTAACCGAATGTCGCTTGTAACCGAAGTGCAACTTCCCCATCTTCTTTACCCAACGTGCTTCCCCGTCAACATTGGGCTTGACGATCTCTTTAACCATTGCGTTTTCTGCTGCATCCCTGCCTGATTCCTCATTGCGATCCTCAACTACTTCGTATTCCTTACGGCCGCGAGGTCGACGAGGACTATCCGTGATACTTGCATCAACGATAGCACCACGCTTAACCAAAACACCAGCCAACTCTAACTGGCGATTTATCTCTTGCAGTACATTATCATAAAGGTCGGCTTCAACCAAAATGTTACGGAAACGGCATACAGTTGTACTATCTGGAGCGCAGTCATCCAATCCTAAACCAACAAAGCGACTGAAGGACAGACGGTCATTTACCTGCTCTTCGACCTCGCCGTCACTCAAGCCATACCATGTACGAAGAAGCTCGGTCTTGAACAACACAAGGCTGTCATAGCTTGGACGACCAGTGGGACGATTGCCTTTGGTGTAAGCAATTTCAATAAGTCCACGAATGGGATTCCAGTCGATTATCTGATCAATTTGAAAGAAAAAGGTCTGTTTAACCTTACGATGACCAACTATTAGGTCAGCAAAACTCGGAGAAGAAGGACATTGTTTCATACTATAAAGGTACAAAAATATGATGAAATGAGCAAATTTTGAACAATGAGTTTTGCAGAGGTCTCAAATCATTATTTTTGTCCCTCTGAATTGGAAAATGCTATCGATGGGTGGGTGAAATATTATAATGAGAGAAGGTTTCATGAATCGTTAGATAATCTTACACCCAAAGACGTATATTTAGGGTAAGGGGAGAAAATCAAAAAGATAAGAGAAATAATAAAGCAAAATTCAATCAACAAAAGAATTTTTAATAATATAACAATGAAATATCAGAGTAAATAACTACATTTGCAGTTGTGCACTTTTGTTTGACAACGTACAGTACGTAGTCGTGTCGTAGTAATATGCACAAGTAACCATCAGCTACAACGTATTCCTTTCTCTTTCACCGTATTATCTTGTGTTGTAGTGATGTAGTAAGACAACAGTGAAAGAAAAAGGATTGATACATTATTCAGTTATTGACATCCTTGCCATATATGATGATTGGGGTAAGTGCGTTCCTTGGACGCATCAACTCACTGCACACATGCCTTCTGAATAGGTGGGCTTCTACGCAGTCAAGTTGAAAGGAAAGGGCAATGATTGTCGGTAGTGGGTAAAGCGGTGCGTAGCCCCTTACCTCCTTATCTGTGACAATCTTCCTTTCACCTGCATTCCTTTCATCTGGAGACAAGACGGAATCTTCGGTTATCGCCCGAAGTCTGCCATTGACTTTTCTCCATGTAACTCCGAAGAACCTTGCAAGCTCGCCCTCGGTCATGGCTACTTCGCCTTTTCCCCTGCGGATAACCTGCATACCATTTCCCCACTCGAAGTAGCTGCGCCCCGTGTTCAGACGGATTGCAGCCTTGGTCTTTATTCCATCTTCCGTATTCATGCCGTTTCCTCCATGCTTTTGTTTCTGCCTGTGTTGGCAATAGCCATTGTCCCTATGGTAATAGTTTCCTTTACCGTTACCTTATCATCCTCTTTGTTCTTTTCCTGATGTTTGGCGATGAGTCTGTCCATATCCTCCGAAATCTTGCAGTCCGTTACCTGTGCATAAATCTGCGTACTTGCAATTGATGCGTGTCCCATCATCTTGGCGATGCTCTCAATGGGAATACCTGCACTTAGGCACATCGTGCCGAATGTATGTCTTGCCATGTGATAGGACAGGCGTTGCTTGATACCACAAGCCTTGCCTACGATGCTTAACTTCGCTGCTAACACACTTCTGCTGCAACAGGGTTGAAAGATAAGACGATTATCCATATCCGTGTTATTGCTTTCTTCTTTCACCGCTTGTAGTTGCCTTTGCTGCTCGATAATCGTCTTGGCTATGGGATGTAACGGCACTATAAATTCTACTTTTGTTTTCTGACGCTCCTTTCTTATATACATCTGTCCGTCTGCTGCGCTCTTGATATGCCCAAACGTCAAGTGTTCCATATCCGTAATGGCTAAACCTGTAAAGCAAGAGAAGATGAACATCCGCCTTGCAAGTTCGGCATCGCTATCACATATCTTCATAGCCATCAGTTTTTTCACATCACTCTTACTAAGAAAGCGGATAGCCTTTTCCACCTTTTCGTATTCCGAATGCTCAAATGGGTTATAGCGAATGATGCGCTGACTTACCGCACGGAACATCAAACGACTCAGCCAACAAAGATAATTGTTGATGGAAGAACCTTTCAACCCTTTCTTTTTAAGAAAGAAGCGGTATTCCTCAAACAGTTCCTCCGTTATACTTCGGATTTCTATATCCGTACTACCTAAGTCCTTTATAAACTCGCACAGCATCCTATTCGCATAGCAAAGGTTAGTATATGTACCTTCTGCCTTTGACTTGCCCACACTTTCTTGTACCATGTGCAGTTCTGCTCTACCAAGTCCTAATAAGGTTGAAGGGGAGGTGGCTATGCCTTGCAATCTGTTTTTAAGCAGTTCAGCACTTACCACTCCGTCTTTTAGGAGCAGTTCCTGATAGGTCTTTTCTACAAGTTCCCTGAATGATTGCAGTCGAAGATTGGTTTTCTTGTCTGTTGTTATTCCTTGTTTTGAGTTCCACTCCGCAGCCTTACATTCTTCGTTTGTGGTAATGACAGAGTTCTTGCCATCTATCGTGATACGGCAGAGTATGGAGGTAAGACCGTTTGCCTTGGTCTTTTGTCTGTTGATATAAAACAGTGTCTTGAATGTACTTCTCATAATGATTTTAGTTTTAATATGCCTATTGCTAAATACTCATCTGCATATCCTCCGTGAAAGAAAGGAAACGCTTAAATTCCACAAACAGTTTCTGTGGCGTAACCTTTGCATACCGTTCGGTCATACTCACGTTGCTATGCCCCAACATCTTACTTACCGTTTCTATCGGTACTCCTTGTTCAAGGGTAATGAGCGTGGCAAAGGTATGCCTTGCCGTATGCGTGGTAAAGGGAAAGGCTATGCCAGCTCTTAGGCGCAATGCTTTAAGATACGATTGATAGGTGGCATATTTCATCTGTGGCAATAGGCTTTCCCTTTCATCGCTCTTGTACTTCTCTATTATCCTGATGGCTTCGGGCAACAACTTGATACGGCAAAGTACGCCTGTCTTCTGCCTGTTGAACTTCAGCCAAAGGTTGCCCTCATCATCACGGACAAGATACGACCTGTTTAACTCCATCAAATCGCAATAAGCTGCACCTGTATGGCAGGCAAAGACAAACAAGTCCCTTGCAGTTTCCATTTCCTCCTCCAACTCTCCAAACTGTATGTTCATTAGTTTGTCAAGCGAACACCTGTCAAGAGCTTTGGGTAGTTTTTTATCGCCTTTGCTTACCTTGACTTTGTCAAACAACAAAATATCGGCTAATCCTTCACGATAAGCCAATCTGCACACTGTTTTCAGATGGGTAGCGACATTATAGAAAGTACTTTTCTGAAATCCACAAATACCCATAAAGTATTGTTGGAAGTCGTAGATGAATTGCTCGGTAAGCTGTGAAAAAGCCAAATCAGAAACCTTATACTTCCTTTGTATAAAGTTCTGCAAATGGGTACGAGTGGAATAGTAGCCAAATATGCTTTGCCCCTTTATGTCAATGCCTATATGGTTTTCTTTCTCTTTGATGAGTCTATCCAGTCTTTCAATAAGCATACACTTAGATTGAACGCTTCCTTGAAATTCTACTTTAATATCAGTTGCATCAAATGGGCAACCTTTGGATAGCAGAGATTGGTAGGCTGCTTGGACGGATAGCAGAAGGCTTTCCAATCTGCCGTTCACTTCTACTGCCTCACGGCTCTTTCCGTCCATTCTACTTTCACGAGGATTCCACAAATCGGGGTTGCAAGACAGTTTGCAGCTGAACTGTGCAATATTCCTTCCAAATGTGATACGTCCCATGATGGGAGCCTTTCCCGACTTGTCCATACCGCTCTTTTTGAGGTAGAGCAACACCT
>UMHQ01035214.1_pt1 | contig 19731 bp, 20 predicted proteins | sample 1965531 | NCBI WGS metagenome assembly UMHQ01 (sample SAMEA4836098, study PRJEB28245) | human gut metagenome | biome: gut microbiome; material: fecal sample | place: Denmark | collected 2008
CATGATCCGCCGCCGTCTGGTGCAGGCCGGGCTGTACCCGGAGCGCGTGTGACGCACGACCATAAAAAATCCTCCGCGCCGCCGGCGCGGAGGATTTTCACGTGTATAAGGCTTACCCCTCGATGTCACAGCACCGGCGGTCGCACAGGTACTTCTGGATCAGGGGGAGCACCGCCTGGTGCTCGGGGTGGTTCTGATAGAGGGGCAGGTCGGACGCCTGAGGCACCTCGGAGTAGAGGACGAAATCACAGCTGCTGCTGTCCAGAGGGGGGCAGAAGGCCTTTACCTCCAGGGCGAAGGGGATGAGCTCCTTCAGGGCGTTGACGCGGGCGACCAGAAGGGCTCCGGCCTCCCGGCGCTCCTCCGGGGTGAGCTCGGGCTTGAAGTTCCAAGAGACAATATGACGGACCATAGGGGGTTCCTCCTTCAAAATAAAACTGGGTGTCCCTATTGTATCCGCTTTTCTGCCTCCCGTCAACGGAGGCCCCGGTTGGAGGCGGCCCGGCGCAGTCCCAGCTCCTCCGCCGCGTCGGCAATCTCCGGCCAGGCGGCCAGGACGGTGCGGATGTCCAGGCTGCGGGCCACCTGGAGCTTTTTGGCCAGGGTGGAGGCGTCGTCAAAGAGGACGAAGTGGGCCCCGCTCTCCCGGCTCATATAGGTGAAGTACCGGGCGCACAGCTCATGGGAGAAGAAGATGGAGGGCTGCCGCTGCTGGATGCGCTCCCGCAGCTCCTCCTGGGTGAGGGGGGTGCCGCTTCCTGTGGGGGAGGGGAGGAAGAAGTCCTCCGCCACCCGCTGGAGGGCCAGCACCACCCGGTCCCGGCCGAAGCGCTCCTGGGCCTCCCGCAGGCGCTGGACCAGAGTGCCCCCGGACAGGGCGGAGGAGATGCACACCTGGGCGTGGGGGGAGCAGTGTCCGTACTGCTCCGGGACCAGGAGGGTCCAGCTGCGGCGGAAGCACTGGTTTCCCAGCTCCTGGACCACCTGCTCCAGGGGCGGGAGGCGGCCGGCCTCAAAGTCACACACCACCCCGGTGAAGCCCCGAGCCATGCACTCCCGCAAAACCTCCTGGCAGAAGGGCGGGGTGGGGCCCAGGCCGTCAAAGCTCCGGCAGTCCAGAAACATGAATCCGCCCCTGGGGGCGGCGCTTCCGCTGATCCGGAACAGATGGGGCCCCTTTCCCATGCGGTAGGCCATATGGACCGGCGTCACCGGGAGGTCCTGCACTTCCCGGAAGCGGTCGGGTGAGACGGTTACGAGGATGGATTCCATTGACATGACAGCTTCCCCCTTGTCCAAATTTTTCTCCCGTGCTATACTTGCAAGAGACAGGGAGCGGCAGCAGCCCGCTCCCGGGCTTGTCTCTCCCACTGTATGCGGGGAGGCGGCCCTTTAGAACAGACTAAGGAGGACACATCTGTGCCCATTTCACCCATTCCCCAGGGCGTGTACCCCTCGGTCACCGCTCTGGACCCCAAGGCCCTCCGGGCCAAGGGGATCACCCTGGTGCTGGCCGATCTGGACAACACCCTGGCCCCCTACAAGGTGCTGGAGCCCGACCCGGAGGTAGCGGCCTGGAAGGAGGCCCTGGAGCGGGAGGGAATCCAGCTCTTTATCCTGTCCAACAGCCGCAAGCCCGGCCGGGCCCAGAAGTACGCCGAGGCCCTGGGCGTCCCCTTCCAGGGGCACTCGGGCAAGCCGAAGAAGGCGGGCTACCTCCGGGCCATGGAGCGCATGGGCCGGGGGCCCCGGGAGACCGCCATGGTTGGGGATCAGATCTTTACCGATATTTTAGGGGCCAACAACGCCGGGGTGGTCCCCCTGCTGGTGGAGCCTATCCGTCTGGCGGGCAACCCGGGCCGGTATCTCCGCTATGCTGTGGAAACCCCCTTCCGCCTCCTGGGGCGGAGAAGGAGGTTCTTATGAGTGCGAAGTTCGGCCCGGCGGGCAACTCGGAGAGCTTTTCCAAAATCCACAAATCTTCCCTGGCCGCCCCCAAGTGGATCGCGGAGTTTGGCCTGGACTGCTATGAGTACCAGTGCGGCAAAGGGGTCCACGTGGGGGAGGAGACCTGCCGGAAGCTGGGGGAGAACGCCCGGGCGGCGGGGATCTCCCTGTCCCTCCACGCCCCCTACTTCATTAACCTGGCCAACCCCGACCCGGAGGCCGTCCAAAAGACCATCGGGTACGTCACCGCCGCCTGTCAGGCGGCTTCCTGGATGGGGGCGGAGCGGGTGGTCATCCACTCTGGGGCCCTGATGAAGCGCTCCCGGCGGGAGGCCCAGGAGATCGCCCTGAAAACCTTGCCCCAGGTGATCCGGGCCTGTGACGGCCAGGGGTTTGCCCACATTGCCCTGTGCCCTGAGACCATGGGCAAGATCAATCAGCTGGGGGACCTGGACGAGGTACTGGAGCTGTGCACCCTGGACGAGCGGCTGCTCCCCTGCATCGACTTCGGCCACCTGTACGCCCGCTCCCTGGGGGCGGACGACGGCCCGGAGGTTTTTGAGCGGATGCTGGATCGGGTGGAGGAGGTGCTGGGCCCGGACCGGGCCGGCCGCTTCCACAGCCACTTCTCCCACATCGAGTTCACCCCCAAGGGGGGCGAGAAGTGCCACCGCACCTTTGCCGACGACGGGGGCTTCGGGCCCGACTGGACGCCCCTGGCCCAAGAGATCGCCCGGCGGAACTGGTCGCCCACGTTCATCTGCGAAAGCGCCGGGACCCAGGCGGAGGACGCGCTGGAGATGAAGAAAATTTATCAAAGATTTTTACCGGAGCAGTAGCCGGGCGCTTTCGCAGGGGGCCCCATCACAGATGGGGCGGCGCGTTTGCGCCGTACAAGCATTTTTGCGCAGCAAAAATCTTGGCACAGGCGGAATTGATTTCCGCCGAGCATTTAAAAAAACAAGGGTCCCCATTCGATGGAACATCGAATGGGAGAAGCGCCGGGACCCAGGCGGAGGATGCGCTGGAGATGAAGAAAATTTATCAAGGATTTTTACCGGAGCAGTAACCGGGCGCTGATGATACTTTTTCCCAGCGGGGCACAGTTGAGGTGACACACCTGCCCTGCGGATTCCATTTTGATGCTTTTGGAGGTTTTATGACCGAGACCAATACACAAAAACCCAAGAACCGGGCGGTTCTGGTGGGCCTGTGGGCCTACCGCCTGGAGAGAGAGGAGAACGCCACCGAGGAGTCCATGGAGGAGCTCTCCGACCTGCTGAAAACGGCGGGGGGCGAGTGCGTGGGCACGGTGCTCCAGCAGAAGGACGCCCCCGACCCCCGCACCTTCATCGGCGAGGGCAAGGTGGCGGAGGTCCGGGAGCTGGTCCGGGCCATGGACGCGGACATGGTGATTTTTGACAACAGCCTGTCCCCCTCCCAGCAGCGGGTGCTGGGTGAGGAACTGAAAGTCCAGGTGCTGGACCGCTCCGCCCTGATTCTGGACATCTTCGCCCAGCGGGCGCGGACCCGGGAGGGCCGCCTCCAGGTGGAGCTGGCCCAGTACAAGTATCTGCTCCCCCGGCTGCTGGGCATGTGGACCCACCTGGAGCGCCAGGAGGGCGCCATCGGCACCCGCGGCCCCGGCGAGACCCAGCTGGAGAGCGACCGGCGGCACATCCACCGGAAAATTGCCAAGCTGGAGTCCGAGCTGAAGGAGGTCCGCCGGGTGCGGGCCACCCAGCGGGAGCGGCGCATCAAGAACGAGGTGCCGGTGGTGGCCATTGTGGGCTACACCAACGCGGGCAAGTCCACCCTGCTCAACAAGCTCACCGGGGCGGCCATCCCCGCCAACAACCGCCTGTTCGACACCCTGGACACCACCACCCGGACCCTGGAGATCTCCGACACCTGCACGGTGCTCCTGTCCGACACGGTGGGATTTATTCGCAAGCTGCCCCACCACCTGGTGGAGGCCTTCAAGGCCACCCTGGAGGAGCTGTCTTTTGCCGACCTGCTCCTCCACGTCATCGACGCCTCCAACCCGGAGTGGCGGGAGCAGGCGGCGGTGGTGGACCAGCTGATTCTGGAGCTGGGAGCGGAGAAGACCCCCCGCCTGGAGATTTTTAACAAGTGTGACCTGTGGACCGGGGAGATCCGGCCCCACGGGGAGAACATCGTGTCCATCTCCGCCAAGACCGGGGAGGGGATCGACCGTCTGCTGGTCGCCATCGGGGAGCGGCTGGACACCGGGGCCAAGCGGGTGACCATCCACCTGCCCTACGACAAGGGCGGACTGGTGGAGCGGCTCTATCAGGAGGCCAAGGTGGAGAAGGTGGACTACGGCGAGACCATCGACGTGGTGGCCGTCTGCACCCCCAAGACCATCGGACAGCTGGGCCCCCTAGTGGAGGGGTGGCAGCCCCATAAGGAGCCGTGGGAAGACTAGGGAATGCAGAATGCAGAAATGCAGAATGCAGAATGCAGAATGAGACGGGGGATGAAGCAAAAATGACGCAGTTAGAGACAGGGCGGCTGCTCCTCCGCCCTTTTACGGAGGGAGACGCGGCGGATTTGTATGAGTACGCCAAGGACCCCAGGGTGGGCTTGCCCGCCGGATGGCCGCCCCACAAGAGCCTGGAGGAGAGCCGGGAGATCATCCGCACGGTTTTCTCCGCCCCCAACACCTTTGCGGTGGTGGACCGGGCCTCCGGGAAGGTGATCGGCTCGGCGGGGTTTACCGGAAAGACCCGGGAGGAGTTCCCCCAAAAGAACGACGAGCTGGGCTATGCTCTGAGCCCGGCGTTCTGGGGGCGGGGCCTCATGCCCGAGGCGGTCTCGGAGCTGCTGCGGTACGCCTTTGAGGAACTGGGCCTGGCCGCCGTGTGGTGCAGCCATTACTCGGACAACCCCCAGTCCCAGCGGGTCATTGAAAAGAGCGGCTTCTCCTTCCAGATGGAGGAGAACATGCTGGACGAGCCCACCGGGCAGGAAAAGCCCACAAAATTCTATGTCCTCACCCGGGAGATGTGGGAGAGCCGCCCCTGACGGGGGCGGACAGCTCCCGGCTCCACACCTGTAGGTCAAAGGCGTGCTGGGACAGGTGATCCCCACAGCGGGAGATCAGTTCGGGCAGGCATTCCCCGGGAAAGCGTGTGAGGGAGGAGGGGGCCTGTGCCGCGGCCAGTCGGCACAGCTCCAGAACCAGGGCGTCCAGAAGAAGGTCGTCCACCATGTCCTGAATCTCCTGATCCCAGTCCATAGAGAAATCATCCATATATATCACCTCGATTAGAGCTAATGGCTATTATAGTCATTAGCTCTATTTTAGTCAAGAGCTGTAAGCTCTAATTTTCAAATAAATAGCTGACAGCTATAATAAATATGGATGGTGATTTCAATGAAAGACTATAGAGCGATTTTAAAGCGGCATCGAGAAATGAAAGGGTTAAGCCAAAATCAGCTGGCAAAGCAGTTAGGAATTACACAGACTTTTTTAAGTGAAATAGAGCGGGGCAGAAAAAATCCGTCCCTGGAGCAATTTTTTATTCTCTGCGAGGCGCTGGACATTCAGCTGTTTCCCGATGAGGACTGACGATTTGAATGCGGGTGGTGCGGTGTATTTTCCGCGGCTTCGCGACTTGCGGCAGGACGCGGATAAGACCCAGAGAGAAATTGCGGCCATTCTTGGGATTGACCAGCGGGTGTACAGCAATTATGAGACCGGGAAACGGGAGATTCCCGTGCGCTGTTTAATGGCGCTGGCCGATTATTATGGGACGACCCTGGATTATCTGACAGGCCGCACCAGAGAGAGGCGTCCCAGATAGGTTTTGGAATGAACGCAACCGGTCCTGAGCAGGGGAGCCCTCTCCGGCTATCCCGCTCAGGACCGATTTACAAAATCACATGAAAGCGGAGGAACCAAGATCATGCAGACGTCTGCTGATTTGAAAAATTTACTGGCCCGGATCGACCGGCGGGGCTACCCGGCCTATAAAGACGCCCGGGGGGCGTACCAGTTTCCGGGGTATGTGCTGTCCATCGACCATGTACAGGGGGACCCCTTTGCCGCCCCCTCCAAGCTCAGCATCCATGTGAGCGGAAAGACGGCGGGCTTTCCCCGGGCCCTGTATGAGACCCGGTGCCGCCGTCTGGCCCTTCAGGACGAGCTGACCCGCCAGTTTGGCCGCCGGGCGGCCCAGTTCTCCTTCCAGGCCAAGGGGTCGGGCCAGAGCGGCCTGATCTCGGTCAGCCGCTGCGGGCCGGAGGTGCTGGAGCGCACCGCCTGCCGCCTGGACCCGGAGCGGGGGGACGTGCTGCTGCGCCTGGAGGTGGGCTTCCCGGCCAACGGGCGGACCATCAACGCCCGGGAACTGGAGAAGATTTTGTTTGACTTCCTGCCCCAGTGCGTGCAGGAGACCCTGTGCTGCTCCGGTCTGGACAGCCGGCGGCTGCGGGCGGTGGCCCAGTTGGCCGACGACCAGCAGTATATCCGCCAAAAACTCCCGGAGCTGGGTCTGTGCGCCTTTGTGGCGGACGGCAGCATCCTGCCCCGGGAGTCCGGGGTGTCCTCCCGGCCCATGAAGGGGGCGGTGCCCTTCCGCGCCCCCCGGGAGCTGGCGGTGACGCTGGACCTGCCCAACCGGGGGAAGATCACCGGCATGGGGATTCCCAGAGGGATCACCCTGATCGTGGGGGGCGGCTACCACGGGAAGTCCACCCTGCTGAAGGCCCTGGAGCTGGGGGTCTATGACCACGTGGCGGGGGATGGCCGCGAATATGTCATCACCGACCGCACCGCCGTGAAAATCCGGGCGGAGGACGGCCGGAGCATCCGGCGCACCGATATCTCCATGTTCATCAACGGCCTGCCCAACGGGAAGGACACCGTATCCTTTGAGACGGAGGACGCCAGCGGCAGCACCTCCCAGGCGGCCAACGTGGTGGAGAGCCTGGAGGCGGGGACCTCCCTGCTGCTCATCGACGAGGACACCAGCGCCACCAACTTTATGGTCCGGGACGAACTGATGCAGCGGGTGATTCATCGGGACATGGAGCCCATCACCCCCTTCCTGGAGCGGGTCCGAGAGTTGTACGATCGCTGGGGGGTGTCCACCATTCTGGTGGCGGGGAGCTCCGGCGCCTATTTTCACGCGGCCGACCGGGTGATCCAGATGGACCGGTACGAGCCCCGGGACGTCACCGCCCTGGCCAAGCGGGAGGCGGCGGCCTTTCCCCTCCATACCGAAGGGCTGGAGCCGGCGGCTGCCCCCAGCTTTGACCGATGCCCCAGGGCCTCCCGGAAATTCGGGGATGGGGGCCGGATCAAGCTCAAATCCCTGGGCCGGGACGGGGTCTCCATCGACCGGGAGACCATCGACCTGCGGCATGTGGAGCAGCTGGCGGACGGGGAGCAGACCGCCGCCCTGGGGGAGTGCATGGTGTACGCCCAGCGGCGCCTCCTGGACGGAAAACGAAACCTGCGCCAGGTGGTGGACGAGCTGGAGGCGGTGCTGGACCGGCAGGGGCTGGAGGGCCTGTGCGAGGACCGCTCCGGCGTGCCCTTCCTGGCCCGGCCAAGGCGGCAGGAGATTTTCGCCTGCTTCAACCGTTATCGGGGGCTGGAGCTGTAAGGGAAAATTCCTTTTCAGGATAGAACAGCTCGGCGGTAAGCGCCAAAGCGTGGGACCGTATTGGAAAGACGAAAGACCTGGCTGCGGAGCGTGCCCGCGCCAGGTCTTTTTGCCGTCCATGAAAAAATTCAGAGCGGCCCAGAAAACCGGACAGACTGCTGTCCGGTTCCTGTGGTATAATGGGCTCAATTCAAGAGGGGAGGGAGCGCCATGAAGCTGGACCGGCTCATCGGGATTCTGTCCATCCTGCTCCAGCGGGAGCGGGTCACCGCCCCGGAGCTGGCGGAGCGGTTCGAGGTGTCCCGCCGGACCATCCAGCGGGATGTGGAGGCCCTGTGCCGGGCGGGGATTCCCCTGGTCACCGTCCAGGGGGCGGGAGGCGGGATCTCCATTCTGGAGGGCTACCGGGTGGACCGCACCGTTCTCACCGGGCCGGAGATGCAGGACATCCTGGCGGGCCTGCGGAGCCTGGACAGCGTCAGCGGCACCTGCCGATATGCCCAGCTCATGGAGAAGCTGTCCGCCGGGGCGGGGACGCTGATCCCGGAGGGGGCGGACACCCTCATCGACCTGTCCTCCTGGTACCGGACCGCCCTGGCCCCCAAGATCGAGGCCATCCGCACTGCCCTGGGGGAACACCGCACGCTTCGGTTTACCTACCACGCCCCCAAGGGGGAATCGGAGCGGGAGGGAGAGCCCTATTATCTGGTGTTCCGCTGGTCCGCCTGGTATGTGTGGGCCTGGTGCCGGGACCGGGGGGACTTCCGCCTGTTCAAGCTAAACCGCATGACCGGTCTGACGCTGGGGGAGCCCTTTCAGCCCCGGACGGCCCCCCTGCCTGACCTGAGCCGGAGCGGGTCTTTCCCGCCGCATTTCAGGTGACAGTTCTCTTCGACCCCGCCTGCAAGTGGCGGCTGGTGGAGGAGTATGGGGCGGACAGTTTTCGGCTGGAGCCGGATGGACGGCTGCGGTTTGCCTGGGGCTTTCCCGACCGGGACAGCGTGCTGCCCTGGCTGCTCACCTTCGGGGACAGGGCGGAGCTTTTAGAGCCGGCGGAGCTGCGGGAGGACCTGCGGCAGGTGGGGGAGCGGCTGGCCGAGCGATACGGAGGAGGGGAAACCCATGGCGTCCCATAGAGAATTTGTGGAGTTTATCACAGAGCAGCTGCGGGAGGCGGGAGACGTCCGTGCCAGACCCATGTTCGGGGAGTACGGCCTGTACTGCGGCGGGGTTTTCTTTGCCGTGATCTGTGACGACCAGCTGTTTGTGAAGCCCACCCCCCAGGGGGAGGCCGCCTTCACCCGGCTGCCCAAGGCGCCGCCCTATGAGGGGGCGAAAGATTACCTGCTGGCGGAGGATGTGGACGACCGGGAGGGACTGACCCGGCTGGTCCAGGTGACCTGTGAGGCGCTGCGGACCCAATCAGTCAGAAAAAGGAGAAAATGACTATGCCGTTTGACTACAAAAAGGAGTACAAGGAGTTTTACTTGCCCCCTAAGACGCCCCAGATTGTGGAGGTCCCCGCCATGGATTTTCTCGCCGTGCGGGGCCAGGGAGACCCCAACCAGGAGGGCGGAGCCTACAAGGCGGCCATCGGCCAGCTGTACGCCGTGGCCTACACCATTAAAATGAGCAAGCTGGGCAAGCATCAGCTGGAGGGCTACTTTGACTATGTGGTGCCGCCCCTGGAGGGCCTGTGGTGGATGGAAGGGGGCGGAGCCATCGACTTTGCCCACAAGGAGCGGTTCCATTGGATCTCCATGATCCGCCTGCCCCAGTTTGTCACCCGGGAGGTGTTCCACTGGGCCGTCCGGGAGGCGGAGCAGAAAAAGGGGCTGGACTGCTCCGGAGTGGAGTTTTTCTCCTATGAGGACGGGCTGTGCGTCCAGTGCATGCACCTGGGCCCCTACGACGGGGAGGGGGAGACCATCCGGGCCATGGAGCGCTGTGCGGAGGAACAGGGGTACGCTATAGACCAGAGCGAACACCGCCACCACCACGAGATCTACCTCAGTGATGTGCGGCGGTGCAGGCCGGAGCGGCTGAAAACGGTGATCCGGCAGCCGGTGAAACGGTAAAACGAGGGGCTGATCCCGGCGGTCAAATGGGAGAGTTTCCGTGGCTTTCGGCCGTCAATCCAGCGTCAGGCCCTGGCCGGTCCGGCTGAGGGCGGTGAGTGCCTGCTTCGGCGGTCAGGGCGGCCTCCAGCAGGCACTCCAGACTCCAGAGTGCGGCCTTTTCCCCAAAGTGGGAGAAACAGCGCTCCGGCAGATCCTCCCGGCTGTTCCTCTGATAGAGCCACTCCAGCAGAGTACAGGCCTCCGGCAGGGGCAGTGTAATAGTGATTTGTTCCATGGGCGTCCCCCGGCTATCGGTGCGCGGCGGATGGGACCACGGTCATGTAGAGGACCTGCTCCCGCAGGCTCTCCCGCAGTTCCGGGAGAGCCCCGGCGGGCAGATCCTTTTTTTGCAGGACAATGACACGGCCGTCACGGACCGGCAGGAGCAGATCCTGGCTCTCAATGACGCACTCGAAGCAGTCGTAGGAGAGCTTCTGGGTGGGCTCAGGCCCCTGGTCAAAGTGGAGTGACAGGCCAGAGGGAGAAAAGACGGCCTGAACCGGGGTGGAACCATGACCGAATTGCTGCTTCCGGAGCAGGTTTCGGGCCGCCGGATCATAGGGAGAGCGGCCGCCTCGCTTGCGGGTGGCCAGCGCGGCGATCCCCAGGGCGGCGCAGAAAAGCCCGAAGTGCATCAGGTCCCGCAGCTCCTCGGGGCTGCCCAGACTGAGAAAGCAGAGAAAGGACGCCTGGAGCAGGCTGAGCACACCCAGCACAGTCCGCCAGTACCGCCACAGAAACGCGACCCCACCCCCCAGGCAGATGGAGGCTGCGGCGGTGACAGAGAAGGGCATCTCCGAGGGCATCAGTACAATCAGTGTGCCAAAGGCCCCCAGCGTCCAGTTCAGCAGGCCCAGAATGCGGTTGTGCCTCCGGCGCTTTTGGATTGTCGTATAGGGGGAATATCTGGGTGGGCAGAGCTTGTCCGACAGGGCCCAGAGCTTGGGATGCTTTCTTCGGGAGTCCAGCTCTCTCAGCTGCTCCAAGGCGAAGCCCACCTGGGGGACCAGAGCGTCCTGGTCCAACGGGGTGATGGGAATGGAAATTATGTGCTCCAAGGGGAACCCTCCTCTTGATAGCTCTTCAGGGCCGCCTCCCGGGAGGGAAACCAGCCCAGGCGGCAGGAGAGCGTTTTTCCCAATAGGACGGGAGCCAGCCGCTCCACCCAGGAGATGAGGACCTCCGGCGTGAGGGGGCGGTCCTCCCGCAGAAAGACCACCGCGTAATAGGGCGCGGCCGGCAGAGATTTCCGGTCGAACAGCGTCTCCTTCTCAGAGAGTGGACGATTGCATAGGGCCAGGCTGGGAACTGGCTTCTCATAGTAGAGGGCGCCGATGAAATAATCCCGCTTTCCGACGGAGAGCTGTTCCGCCAGGTCCAGAAACAGGGGGCGGTCCGGGTGGTCCGGCTCCACAAACGCCTCCGACTCGTCTGAGCAGAACTGCCGGAGAGCAGACAGGTTGTAGAAGTCAAAGGCAAAATAAAACTCCTCCCCGTCCTGGTCAAAGGTAAGGCTGAATTCCGCTCCCTGTGGGACGGAGGGCTCTGCTCCGCCGAACTGATAGACGTTCCACCAGTAGTTCCAGTCCCGGATCTGCAGATAGACGCTGGTGCTGCACCCCATGGGCATACCTCCTGTTATATAGCGGTCTGGGTTTTTCTGATATGGGCCACAGTATACCAGACCGCAGAGAAATTACCATAAAACTATATTTAAGTATTTTTTAAGATTTCATAGAGAAAACGAGGGAGCGTCTGGGCTATGCTCCAGGCGCGTCCTTTTTCCATCAATCGAGCTGCCCGTTGGAGAGGCCGGCGGACAGGGAGGAGGTCTGAGCTCATAGAACATACGGCCCGGACCGCATTGTGTCTGGTCCGGGCCGTATGTTTGCTGGGCGGTGAAGTGTAGCTCAGCCGTGGGCCATGTTCCTGGGCTGGGGCTGTACAGCGGTTTGCTTGTCGAAAGCAGGGTTGGTGAGGTAGACGTTTTTCGCGTCCATTTTTTCCTTGCAAAGCCGCAGGCACTCAACTATCCCGACAGACCGCAATGGAAGGGGACAAGCCGCTGACAATGGCATAGAGAAAGCCAGTGCAAAGACGCACTGGCTTTCTTTTTGTATAAAGAAAACCACTCGCTAGGCGAGTGGTTCCAAAGAAGCCTAATGGCGATGATGTAGACAGAAAAACTCCCTTTGCTTTAGAGTAAAGGTGCGGTCTGCCAACTGCACGAAAAAGCAAAGGGAGGTCATTACGATGAATGACGTAAACAGTTTATCGCATACAAAATGGAATTGCAAGTACCACATAGTATTTGCCCCAAAGTATCGCAGGAAGGTGTTCTATGGAGAGAAACGGCGCGAGATAGGAGAAATATTGAGGACGCTGTGCAATTGGAAGAAGATAAGGATAATAGAGGCAGAGGTGTGCCCGGATCATGTGCACATGCTGGTAGAGATACCTCCGAAGGTGGCAGTGTCGAGCTTCATGGGATACCTAAAAGGAAAGAGTAGTCTAATGATCTACGAGAAGTACCCAGAACTGCGGTATAAGTACCGGAACCGGGAATTTTGGTGCCGAGGGTATTATGTAGATACGGCGGGAAAGAATGCGAAGAAGATCGAGGAGTACATTCGCCATCAGTTGGACGAGGACAAAGCAGGAGAACAACTGACGATGGGAAATTTCTAAACCCGTTTACGGGTAGCAGATAGCAAAACTCTCGCGGCTGGCAGGCCGTACTTGCGCGACGAGACGCGCGCGCTAGTAACATAGGGCTTTGCCCGCATAGGAAATACCCCCGGCTTTGCCGGGGGATATTTATTGCGCCTATCGTGCGGACGGGGCGGACGGCGCGGGGGATCGTGGAAATACGCCCGGCTCCTCACGCCTTCCGGGCCGAGGGCTTGAATTTGAAGAACACATAGAAGGACAGGAGCACGCTGAACACGTCCGCCGTGACCTGGGACCAGACCAGCCCGTACATCCCAAAGAGGCGGTTCAGGAGGAACAGCATGGGGATGTTGAAGCCCAGCCACCGGACCACCCCCAGGAACAGGGAGACCCGGCCCCGGCCGAAGGCCTGAAACAGGTAGACGGTGAAGAAGCTCAGGAACATCAGCGGCGTGGCCAGCACCCGGACCCGCAGGAACTGGGAGGCCAGCTCCACGGTCTGCTGGTCCCCGATGAACAGGTGGACGAACTGGACGGCGAACAGCTGGTAGAGCAGGATGCTGACCGCGGCGATCACCAGTCCCAGCCGCCGGGCCAGGCGGATGGTGTCGTCCATGCGCTTCTGGTTCCCCGCTGAGTAGCTGTAGGCCACCAGGGGCATCATGCCCTGGCAGATGCCGATGCCCACGTTCAGGGGGAAGCGCTCCACCTTCAGCACGATGCCGATGGCCGCCAGGGCCAGGTCGTGGTAGGAGACCATCAGCTTGTCCAGGACCACATAGTCCAGGTCGAACAGGAAGGTGGAGACGGCGGAGGGGATCCCCACCCCGAACACGGCCAGCATGCTTCGCCGGCGGGGCAGGCCGACCCCGGGGCGGAAGGTGATGACGGAGTCCCTCCCCATCCGCAGCAGCACGGTGACAAAGAAGAGCAGGGCGGCGCAGTTGGACAGGCGGGTGGCGATCCCCGCGCCCAGCACCTCAAAGCCGTCGGGCAGCAGCACGAACATGAACAGGGGGTCCAGGGCGATGTTCAGAAGGCCGCCCAGGATGATCCCCGCTCCGGCCTCTTTGGAGCGGCCGATGCTCCGGATCAGGTTGGACAGCACATTGGAGAGCACGGTGGGGACGCCGCCCAGGACGATGACGCCCAGGGTGTACTGCCTGGCGTACTGGTAGGTATTCTCCCCGGCCCCCAGCAGGGTGAGGATGGGCTCCATAAACAGCGCGATGACCGCGGCGAAGAGCGCCGCGATGAAAAGGCCCAGGTAGAGGGAGAAGGCGCTGACCCGCCTGGCCTCGTCCTTCTGGGACTGCCCCAGCAGGCGGGAGATCAGGGAGCCGCCGCCGATCCCCGCCAGCCCGGCCAGGCACAGGGAGATGTTGAACACGGGCAGGATCAGCGAGGTGCCCGCCACCATATAGGGGTTGTTGGTCTGTCCCACATAAAAGGTGTCCGCCATGTTGTAAATCAGGACGATCAGCTGGCTGGTCACAGCCGGAAGGACCATCTTCCGCAGGGCGGCGGAGACGGGGAGGTCCCGAAAGACGTCCTCCCGGGCTGTCGTTTCCTTTGCCTGCATGCACAACACCTGCCTGTCCGCTGAGTTTACGGTACCATCATATCACAAAACGACAGATCCGGCCACGGGAAACGAAAAATTTTGCGGCGGGGCGGCCGCAGGGCAAAAAAAGCACATATTCCTCCGAAAAGCCGTTACACTATGTTGGCAGAAATTTGTCAAGGAGGAACCTATGGAGCGACGAATCATAACAGGGGAACAGCTGGCGGCCTTCCGGCGCCGGCTTCAGGAGGAGGAGCGCAGCCCGGCTACCGTGGAGAAGTACGGAAAGGAGGCGGCCCGGTTTGCCGTCTGGCTGGAGGGCCGTCCGGTGACCAAAGAGGCGGCGGTCTGCTGGCGGGAGGAGCTGCTGGCCAAGGGGCTAAGTCCGGCCACCGTCAACGGAAAGTTGGCCGCCCTGGACCGCCTGTTCCGTTTTTTGGGCTGGGAGGACTGCCGGGTCAGGCATCTGCGGGTACAGCGGAAGCTGTTCCGGGACTCCAACCGGGAGCTCACCCGGGAGGAGTACGGCCGCCTGCTGGCGGCGTGCCGTGCAGGAGGACAGGAGCGGCTGGCGCTGCTGATGGAGGCCATCTGCGCCACCGGCATCCGGGTGAGCGAGGTGCGGTATCTCACAGTGGAGGCCGCCCGGATGGGGAGGGCGGAGGTCTCTTTAAAGGGGAAGATCCGCACCATTCTCATCCCCGGGAAGCTGTCCCGGAAGCTGCTCAAGTATGCGAAAAAGCAAAAGACCGTCTCCGGCGAGATCTTTCTCACCAGAAACGGCACCGGACTATCCCGGAAACAGATATGGGCTGAGATGAAGGCGGTGTGCAAAAAGGCGGGGGTGGCGCCCGGTAAGGTGTTCCCGCACAACCTGCGGCACCTGTTTGCCCGGACCTTTTACCGGGTGTGCCGGGATGTGGCCAAGCTGGCCGATGTACTGGGGCATTCTTCCATCGAGACCACCCGGATCTACCTGATCTCCACCGGCGATGAGCACGCCCGTGTGCTGGAGCGGCTGCGGCTGATTTTATAGGACAGAATCTTTCTTTTGTCATATTAAATTTCTCACAGAGAAATTTTTGGAAGGGCAAAAGTCAAAAATCGACTGTTATCGCCTTTTTGGGCGCAAAACGACCAGACCGGTTGAATTTTAACGCTTCCTCCGGTCTGTTTTTCGCGCAGAGAATTCCTGGAACATCTTGAAATTATCGAAAAATTCTGGTAAACTATGATCGCCGGTATGTATCTTTACGTCTGGTAATTAGACAAAAGAAAGATTCTGTCAATAAGAAAGGAGATGGAAGATGGCGGAGCGCGAGACGGTTTTTGTGGTCACGTCGGAGTCCATCGACCGGTACATTCAATCGCTTCAGGAGCGGGGCCGGACGGCGGAGACGGTGCAGAACTACCGCCGCAGCCTGGCCAAGCTGTACAAGGGGCTGCCGGAGGACAAGGTGATCCGGGCAGACACCCTGCTGAGCTGGCGGGAACGGCTTTTGGCGAAGGGCTACAGCAGCCGGACCGTCAACACCTGCCTGTCGGCTGCCAACAGCTATGTGGGGTTCTGCGGCTACCGGCAGTTTCAGGTGGAGGGCCAGCTGGAGCCCGGACATGAGGAACAGCCCAGGCTCACCCGCCGGGAGTATCTGCGGATGCTGTCCACCGCCCGGAGCCTGGGCAAGGAGCGGGCCTATCTGCTCATCAAACTGTTTGCCACCACCGGCGTGACGGTGCAGGAGCTGCACAAGGTGACGGTAGAGGGGGTCCTGTCGGGCCGCATCCAGGTCAAGCCCAGGGAGAGCCGGCAGGAAGTTTTCCTGTACGACGGCCTCCGGGACGAGCTGCTGGGCTACGCCCGGCGGTGCGGAGTGCGGGACGGCCCGGTGTTTGTCACCCGGAATGGGAAGCCCCTTCTCCGCAGCAATGTGACGGACAGCATCCGAAGGCTGTGCCAGGACGCATGGGTGGAGCCGGAAAAGGGCAATCCCCGGTGCCTGCACAAGCTCTATCTGGAGACCCGGCGGACGATCATCGGACGGCTGGAGGAACAGGCTCGGGAGACCTATGAGAGCCTTCTGGACCGGGAACAGCTGGCCGTCGGTTGGGAGGAGTGAGGCGGCCCAAAAACACGAACCCAAACAGGCAAATGCATAAAAACAGACCTTTAGGAGGGAGAGCATGAAACGAAGGAAGCGCGCAATGGCGGTCCTCCTGTCCGCGGTGATGGGGACCATGCTGCTGCAGCCAACAGTGAGTTTTGCAGTGGATTCTCAGAACGTTACATCCGGGACCGTGACACAGTGGGAGTGGGTCTGGCCGGATGCGGCGGATCACAAGGATGACACGTTGACCATCGAGACCAGCGAAGAGACCGTCTCTTGGGGCGAGATTGAGAATCTGCTTCCCCAGAAAATTCTGGCCGAAGTAGAGGTAGAGATGGAGCAGGAGCCACAGGAGCCACAAGAGCCTGACGGCAATGACAGCAAGGATACCACCGGTGAAGATACGAATACCGATAAAGATACGAATACCGGTGGTACAACAGGTGAAACAGATGATAGCAATAAAACAGATGATGTCAATGCCGGTGAAAACGCCGATACCGAAAGCGACACTGACGAGGAGACAAACACCGGGAATACCGGCGATGTAACCTCCAGCAAAGACGATCCGGCCGGTGCTGGTGACGGGACTCCCGGCGAAATCGAGACGGAACCCGCCGGCGGCGTGACTGACGGCGCCGAAATCAGCGTCAACAGCCAGACCGCCGCGGCCCTGGCCCTGCCCAACACCCTGTATTTGGTGGAGGGCGACGGTCAAAACAGTGCCCCCAGCGGTGACGGCGGGAAGCAGACCCAAACGATCCCCAATGTCAAGATTGACGTCACTTGGACTAAGAAGGATACGGTTTCGAATGGAGAAACTCTGACCGCAAATGTTTCTGATGAATTTGAATTTAATGAGACTCTTCCCGAGCTCCAAATCACTGTGAATCTTCAGAAACCCACCGCCAACCCGATGTTTACCGTTCAGTATTATGCCTATCTGGATCTTGCAAAGACTGACGATCTAGGCGGGTATCTAAAAATAATTGACACGAGCGGTGGAAATCTTCCTAAAAATGGTGGGGATATAGAGGAAAAACATTTTTATCTAGACGATGCAGGAAATGGAAAACGTAAAATTAAGACAGAAGAAAAACTGACAAAAGTCTATGAGGATCATTCCTTCCCATTTCTCGGCTACAATGAGTTGGAAAATATTAACCGTCTGTCCAAAAACCGCCATTATGAGCTTGTTTCAGTTTGGGTTTTAAATTCAGGTGCTTCTTCTGACAGTATTAGTTCCACTGATTGGACTATCTATGAGCCCGACAATGTTCATTTTACCAATGATCCAGAAGAAGAAAATGATACAACGGTCCTGGTCACAAAAGATACTGTGATCCGACTGGTCTATAATCCGACCACTGGTCCGTATAACAATGCAGTCAATTTCTACGATTATGACATCACCAAGGATGGAAAGACGACTTGGGATGCTACACATGGCGCTTATGGCATCAACAGCGCCGAAAATTATAGCGGAAGCGGTGCAAAGTTTGCTTTCGGAAATGCCAATACAGGAACCGGATTGGCAAACGAAAGCTGGAATGGTAATACTTTAAATCAATACAACCATAGTGGAGAAGGTTACGATGGCTGTACCTTTGGGTTAGTCACAGGCTTGGATCAAAGCGGAAATATTCAGTATGCATCCGGTGTCGATGCGCCTGATCTGTTTAATGGTGGTGTCGCAACGGGAAAAACGGCCCATGATAACTGGAAATTAGGCTTCAACCGCGTGGGTGACACGTACACTCTGACATCGGTAAGCAACGATCGGCAAGAGAGTGTTTTAACAGGACTTGAGTATTTTAACAATCCGGTCACTGGTACAACCGTATATGATCATATTTGGACCAACAACTTCTGGCCTATGGACGGCAACCCTGGAAAAGATAGGCTGACCGGAAATTACCAGAATCGCGGAGAATACCAGGGCTTTGATGGAACGAAGCTATATCCTCCCAGCGATGATGGAATTGCCCACAACAACATGTTCGGCATGCAGTACGCCGTCGAATTTACCCTGACCAAGGACTACCGCGGTCCCCTGGAGTACTACTTCTTCGGCGACGACGACATGTGGGTGTTCCTGACTGACCCCGATGGAAACAGCAAGCTGGTGTGCGACATCGGCGGCGTCCACAGCTCCGTAGGCGAGTACGTGAACCTGTGGGATTACATCAACAAGGGAAGCGAAGGGGAGTATATCCTGACCTTCTTCTACACTGAGCGCGGCCTGTCCGGTTCTACCTGCTGGATGCAGTTCACCCTGCCCTCCGTGTCCTCCGTCACCCCCGGCCAGAGCACCGGTTCCCTGACAGTGGAGAAAAACTTAGTTGACGAGAGTGCGGGCAGCAATAAGACGTTCGAATTTACGCTGAACCTGAAAGATGAAACCGGTGATGCGCTTATACATCACTATCCGTTTATTCTCAGCGATGGGAACAGCGGAAATATTGGAGATGGAGATTCTTTTACCCTGAAAAATGGTGAATCCATTACCATCCGCGGTCTACCCCTGGGAACCCAATACACGGTAACGGAGACAACGGACAGCAGTGCGGGCTACGAGGTGACCTATACTGGCAATAATGGCACCATTGCCGCCGGTGCTACTGCCGAAGTTACCGTCACCAACACCGCCCCAGGTAATCTTACCGTGAAAAAGAGCGTTGTTGGAGAAGCCAGCTCCGATGCAGATTTTACCATTACAATTACATTGAATGATTCTACTATCAATGGAAAGTATGGTGATGTAACATTTGCCAACGGTGCTGCCACTGTAACGCTGAAGAATGGAACATCTGTAACTGCCACGGGTCTGCCCGCTGGAATTGACTATACCGTGGAAGAAACGAAGGAGAGCAGCGCCGGTTACAATGTGACCTATACTAGCGAGAATGGCACCATTGCCGCCGGTGCTACTGCCGAAGTTACCGTCACCAACACTGTGCCAACCCCGGACCCGGAGTATGGTAAACTCACCGTAACCAAGTATGTCACCGGAAATAACGCAAGCACGAGTAAGGAATTTACCTTTACAGTTGAGCTGAGCGACAAAACTGTAACTGGTCCATATGGCGACATGACATTTAACGGCGGTAAGGCCACCTTTAGACTCTGTGACGGGGAATCTGCCACCGCTATTGACCTGCCCGCTGGAATCACCTACACCGTGACAGAGGCGGAGGCCGACCAGGACGGTTATGACACCAGCTGCACACACGCCAGTGGCACGATTCCGGCAAACAGCACAGCTGAGGCCGTATTCACCAACCACCGCGACAAGGAAACCCCGCCGCCCCCGCCCGACGACGATGACGACGAGGGCAGCCTGACCGTCACCAAGACCGTCCAGGGCACCGGCGCGGACGTAAACCGGGAGTTCCGCTTCCGGGTGAAGCTGGACCAGAACATCACCGGACAGCGGGGCGGCATGTACTTTAAAAACGGCGTGGCCGAGTTCACGCTGCGCCACGGCGAGCGCGCCACCGCCACCGGCCTGCCCGAGGGAGTGAAGTACATTGTCACCGAGCTGGACGCCAATGAGGACGGCTACACTGCCAATATGGTGTCCGATTCCGGCGAGATCGAGGCGAACCGCACGGACCGGGTGGAGTTTGTAAACAGCTTTACCCCGGACAATCCGCCGGACAATCCCCCCGATAACCCGCCTGATAACC
>UMHQ01051557.1_pt1 | contig 19667 bp, 17 predicted proteins | sample 1965531 | NCBI WGS metagenome assembly UMHQ01 (sample SAMEA4836098, study PRJEB28245) | human gut metagenome | biome: gut microbiome; material: fecal sample | place: Denmark | collected 2008
ACACGGAGGCGGAGGCGGAGACGGGAACGGGCGTGCGGCGCGGCGGGTGCCGCTCTGGCGCTACTCGCGTTCGGGGCGTTTCCCGGCGGGTTGTGTTGCGGCAGGCCGTTTCGGGTCGTCCGGTTTCCCGGGCCGGTAGTTGGGGTTGTGGAAATCGACCGGCAGGGTGAACTTGACCGGGACGGGTCTGTCTGCCTGATGCCCGGGTATCCAGCGCGGGGATTTTTTCAGGATGCGGAGCGCCCGGCGTGAAAGCTGGCTGTCGGGGCTTCGGAGGACGGTGGGCTGGATGAGGCGTCCCGTGGTGTCGATCACGAACGAGGTGATGACCCGCATGGTCTGCCAGGTGGTATCTCTGCGCAGGCGTCTCGGGGTTCGCGTCCGGGCCTGCACCCATTGGCGGAACTCCTTGTAGTAGATGTCCCCCTCCCGGAATAGGGGCATGACCTCTGCGACAAGGAAGGCGCCGTCTGCCCCGGGTGTGTTGACAGCCTCGGATTCCGGACGGGAGGCGGAACCGTCCCCCTCCCAGACGAACTCCTCGGCAAGGACCTTCGTTGTCACCTTTGCACCTCTTTCGGTGGCGCTTCCGTCGGGGCCTTCCGGCTCCCCAGTTTCCGCATCGTCCATGAGGGAGTGTACTGTTGTTTCGACCTTTTTGGCAGAGCCGGTGTACGGTGCCTTGTGTACGATGCCGTAGGCCGTGACGACGATATGGTCGAACTCCTCTGCCGAGGGGGCGTCCGGGGCGAGGCCCGTGGGTTCGTTGTCCGATGCGGTTGTGCCGCGGATATTGTCAGCCGGAACGGCGTCGGGAAGGGGATTAGGGTATTCGGCGTCTGTTGCCGTGTTGTCGGCCGGGTCCGGCAGTCGCGGGTGACTGCGGACTTCGGCTCGGTGGTCGGCGGATGGATTGCCGGCGGGCGCGGTCTCGGTGGCGGGTTGCTCTCCGGCTTGTTTGTCGGCGGTGGGCGGTACGGTGCCGTCGGCAAGCTGCACGGCGGGCGGGAGCTCGCCGACGGGGGCCCGGTGCCAGGTCATGATTCCGGCCGTCAGGAGGAGCAGCACGGCGGCTGCCGCGGCCGTGCGTTGCCGGATGCGGCGCAGGCGGCGTCTGCGCGCTTCGCGGGCCGCGCGTTCGGCGATGCGGAGCCGCAGCGATTCGATCGCCTCGCGGTGGTCGCCGGGCGTCTCTTCCAACCCCTGCAGGGCCTCCGCAACGAAGGGGTCGCACTGCGCCTCCAGCTCCAGGTCGTGGGCGTCGCGCCCGCGGCGGTCGCTTGTCAGGTAGTCGGTCGGTTTCATGGCAGTTTGTTTCGGAGACAGTTTTTCAGGTTGCGTTTACCGTTCTGGATGTAGCTTCGGATGCTCTTCAGGTGCCACGACGTCGCGGCAGCGATGTCGGCATAGGAGCAGTCGTCGAAGAAGAAGAGCCGGATCGACTGCCGCTGCGTCTCGGGCAGCCGCTCCAGACATCCCGCAAGGGCCTCGGCGATCTGCTGCCGGCGGTTGCCGTCGGCGAGCAGGGCGGCAAAGTCGCCGTCGTCGCCCAGTTCGCGCGGCAGCTCTGCGGGCGGCTTCTTCCCGGCCTCGCGCAGCCGCATGAGGCAGAGGTTGCGCGCGACGGTGTGGAGCCAGCTGCGGAAGTTGCGGATCGGCTGGCGGGGCACCTTCACGATCAGCTCCTCGAAGAGCTGCATGACGGCATCCTCGGCATCGGCCCGGTTGCGCAGGTAGCGCAGTGCCACGCCGTAGACCAGCTCCGTGTAGCGGAGGTAGAGCGAGGCGAGGTGCTCCGGACAGCCGTCGGCGCGGTAGCGGGCCAGCAGCTCGTCGTCGCATGCAAGGGGTTCGGTATGTTCGGCGGTTCGCATGGCGGGAGGTATCGAACAGTAAAGTTATCGTTTTTTTTCGGACGGTTTGTGTATTTTCTGCCGTCGTCGCATCTTATGGATGCAACAGTTGCTGAAAATACACACGTTCAACCGAAAAAAATGGCATTCATGAGACCTTTTCTGAAAAATTCGATCCTTGCCGCCCTGCTGGTTGCCGCAACCTGCGCCGCGGCACAGCCCGCCGAAGGAGTTTCGGCCTCCGAAGAACCCTCCGCACGGGAGGCGACCGACCGCCGCATCGCACGGCTCGACGAGGCGATCCGGCAGGTGGAGCTGACCCGCAACCGGCTGATGTGGAACACCTACCTCGACTATGCCGAGCAGGGGCGGATCACACCCGACGTGATGGACTATCCCGGGCTGGACTACGAGCGGCTGCGCGACACCGTCCCGGCGATCGATACGCTGGGCTGCCGCTACACCGCAGCGGCCGAGGCCTATACGCAGGTGCTGCGCACCGATTCCGAATACGAGGCGATCCATCAGGAGTATGTGGCGCTGAAGGGGGTGTCGGACCGCGACCGGCAGGCGGAGAATAGGATGCGCTACAACCTGCTCTACGACCGCCTGCGCCGGAACAATCCGGATTACGTGCCGGCCTGGGAGCGGATGAACGAGGCCAAGCGGCAGCGCAATATGGGCATCCTGCGCTACCTGGTCGAGAGCCATGCGGCTGCGGGGCGGGTGTTGCCGACCGATCCGCTCTTCCGGAAAATTTCGATGGTGTACACCATGCTGCGGAACCGTTGCCCGGAGATCGCACGGCTCGACGTGGAGCTTGACGCGCTCTGCCGCATGCGCCGGGAGCTTTGGGAAGCGGCGTTGCGCGAGCGCTACGGCGTGCCGGAGCCGTGACGGGCGGTCCGTTTGACGGAAAAGCGAACGGCGGAATCCTCTCGGGGGATTCCGCCGCTTTGTTATTGTGCGGGGGCGGCGGGCAGCGCCTGCAACACGGCGCGCAACTCGCCGTCGGCAAGCAGCAGGAGCAGCGGACCGTCCATGTCGTAGTGGGTCGTGGTCTCCAGCGCCTCGATGAAGGACAGTTCGTCGGAGCCTTCGGGGCAGGCCATGCGCGTTGCGGCGACGGGACCGATGTGCAGGGCGCGGCTCTCGTCGGTCGAGTAGGTGGCCGCGAGGCGGTTGCAGTCCCCGACGCCCGCCAGGCGGTTTCCTTCGGCGAGGAACGTGACGGTGAAGCTCCCCTCGGCCGGGCGGATCGTGCGCCCTCCGAGCTGGATGAGCTGCCACTCGGTGCCGACCAGCGGCCGGCGCGTGCGTTTCTGGTAAGAGCGGCAGGGGCAGCAACTTACGACCAGGGCCGCAAGCAGCGTGAGGAGGGTGAATTTCGTCAGTCGTTTCATCGTGTGTTTTTCTTCTCGGGTTGTGCTGCAAATATAGGGAATAAATCGTATCTTTGTTCGATCGTTGCTCCGGCGACGGATCCCCGAACGGAATATACATATATATAATAATAGGAATCTCATGAAAAAGATCATCGCATCCCCGCTGGCCCCGAAGGCCGTGGGCCCCTATTCGCAGGCCGTGGAGGCCGGCGGCGCACTCTACATCTCCGGACAGCTGCCCGTCGACGGCGCTACGGGCAAGATGGCCGAAGGCATCGAGGCGCAGACGCGCCAGTCGCTCGACAACCTCGGGCACATTCTCCGCGAGGCGGGCTACGACTACTCGAACGTCGTGAAGACCACCGTGCTGCTGCAGTCGATCGGCGACTTCGCCGCCATGAATGCCGTCTATGCCGGATATTTCACCTCGGAGATGCCTGCACGCATCTGCTTCGAGGTGGCCGCCCTGCCCATGGGCGCCCTCGTCGAGATCGACGCCGTGGCCGTCAAATAGCGGGTCACGCACCCGAGGCGCATTTGAGTGGAACAAATGCGCCCTTTTTGTCGTTTGTAGATAATTTGTCGATAAAATCAGTCGGGCGCGCTGGTTTTATTCACGGAAAAGCGTCAATTTTGTAAGACAGGCCCAGCCTGTCCGGTTGGAAAGATGGAGAAAAAAAAGAATACGATGTCAGAAACGAACAAGACGAACGCACCGCAGAAGGTCGATTACAACGAGGCGGTCGCCGAATCGAAGGTCTATTTCGACGGCGACGACCTGGCGGCCACGGTGTGGGTCAGCAAGTACGCCCTGAAGGACTCCTTCGGGAACATTTATGAGAAAACACCCCGCGAGATGCACGAACGCATCGCCGCGGAGATCGAACGCATCGAGCAGAAGTACCCCTCGCCGATGAGCCGCGAGCTGGTATTCGAGCTGCTCGACCACTTCCGGTATGTCATTCCGCAGGGCGGTCCGATGACCGGTATCGGCAACAACTTCCAGGTGGCGTCGCTCTCCAACTGCTTCGTCATCGGGCACAAGCATCCGGCCGACTCCTACGGCGGCATCTTCCGCATGGACGAGGAGCAGGTGCAGCTCATGAAGCGGCGCGGCGGCGTGGGGCATGACCTCTCGCACATCCGCCCCACGGGCAGCCCCGTGCTCAACTCGGCCCTCACGTCGACGGGTATCGTCCCCTTCATGGAGCGCTACTCGAACTCGACGCGCGAGGTGGCGCAGGACGGCCGCCGCGGCGCCCTGATGCTCACCCTCTCGATCAAGCACCCCGACGCCGAGCGCTTCATCGACGCGAAGGTCGACACGGGCAAGGTGACGGGCGCCAACGTCTCGATCAAGATCGACGACGAGTTCATGCGTGCGGCGATCGAGGGGCGCAGCTACCACCAGCAGTTCCCGATCAATTCCGACCACCCGAAATACGAGCAGGACATCGATGCGAAGAAGCTCTGGGAGAAGATCATCCACAATGCGTGGAAGTCGGCCGAGCCCGGCGTGCTCTTCTGGGATACGATCATCCGCGAGAGCGTGCCCGACTGCTATGCCGACGAGGGCTTCGTGACCGTCTCGACGAACCCCTGCGGCGAGATTCCGCTCTGCCCCTACGACTCGTGCCGCCTGTTGGCGCTCAACCTCTTCAGCTATGTGGACGACCCCTTCAAGCCGACGGCGAAGTTCAACTTCGACAAGTTCCGCGAGCATGTGGGCTATGCCATGCACATGATGGACGACATCATCGACCTCGAACTGGAGAAGGTCGAGCAGATCATCGCCAAGATCGAGGCCGATCCCGAGGACGAGGATGTGCGCCGCGTGGAGCTCGAGCTCTGGAAGAAGATCCGCACGATGGCGCAGAAGGGCCGCCGCACGGGCCTCGGCATCACGGCCGAGGGTGACATGCTCGCGGCGCTGGGGCTGCGCTACGGCTCGGACGAGGCGATCGCCTTCGCCGTGGAGGTGCAGAAGACACTGGCGCTCGCCGCCTACGGGGCGTCGGTGAAGATGGCTGCCGAGCGCGGTGCCTTCCCGATCTACGATGCCGCGAAGGAGGCCGGCAACCCGATGATCGCCCGCATCCGCGAGGCCGATCCGGCCCTCTACGAGGAGATGGCCAAGGTGGGCCGCCGCAACATTGCCATGCTGACGATCGCCCCGACGGGTACGACGTCGCTCATGTCGCAGACCACGTCGGGCATCGAGCCCGTCTTCCGCACGGTCTACAAGCGGCGCCGCAAGATCAACCCCTCGGACCACGACACGCATGTCGACTACGAGGACGAGACTGGCGAAAAGTTCCAGGAGTACAACGTCTACCACCACAACTTCGTCAAGTGGCTCGAGGCGAACGGATACGACACGTCGAAGCTGGCGACGATCTCCGATGCGGAGCTCGACCGCTGGGTGGCCGCCTCGCCCTACTACAAGGCGACGGCCAACGACATCGACTGGGTGGCGAAGGTCAAGATGCAGGGGGCGATCCAGAAGTGGGTCGACCACTCGATCTCGGTGACGGTCAACCTGCCCAACAACGTCTCCGAAGCGCTCGTTGCGGAGGTCTACCGCACGGCGTGGGAGTGCGGCTGCAAGGGCGTGACGGTCTATCGCGACGGCTGCCGCGACGGCGTGCTGCTCGACAAGAACACGAAGAAGGGCAAGAAGTGCGAGGAGCATCCCGGACAGGTGGCCAAGCGTCCGCGGTCGATTCCGGCCGATATCGTGCGCTTCAAGAACGGCGCCGAGGACTGGATCGCCTTCGTGGGGCTGCAGGACGGGCGTCCCTACGAGATCTTCACCGGTAAGATCGAGGAGGATGCCATGTACATCCCGCGCAAGATCACCAAGGGTTACATCATCAAGGTCCGCGAGGAGGACGGCTCGAAGCGCTACGACTTCCAGTATACGGACCGTTACGGCTATACGAACACGATCGGCGGCATCTCGCGTCTGTTCAACGAGGAGTTCTGGAACTACGCCAAGCTCATCTCGGGCGTACTGCGCCACGGCATGCCCATCGAGAAGACCGTCTCGCTCATCGAGTCGCTGCACCTGGACAGCGAGTCGATCAACACCTGGAAGACGGGCGTCTGCCGCGCGTTGAAGCAGTATATCGTCGACGGCACGAAGTCCAAGGGCAAATGCCCGAGCTGCGGGCAGGAGAACATGGCCTACCAGAACGGCTGTCTGACCTGCATGTCGTGCGGCTACTCGAAGTGCGGATGAGGCCGCGCGGAAGTTTTCGCGACCCTCGAAAAAGACCTGGACGCTGTGTTCCAGGTCTTTTTTCGGCTGTTTTGTAATTTTTTTTGAAAAAAATGAATGGTATTTGCTGAAAAAGAATTATCTTTACCAACGAATATGTAGGATCGCCTCTGTGCATATCAAAAACGCTTATGAAAAAATTATTCTTTACCATCGTCCTCGCTGCCTTCGCTACCACTGCGGTCTGGGCCGAGGATACGCCCAAGAAACCGAGTTTCGCGGGCTTCGTGACCAATGGGTTCTGGGATAACTGGGAGATCTCGGCTGGTGTCGGTGTCGGTACGGCATTGACCAACGGCGGGAACATGGGTGCCCGGAGCGAACGGATCGGCTTCGAGGGCAATATCTCGCTGACGAAGTGGATCCATCCGGTAGTCGGACTGCGCGGCCAGCTGCAGGGCGGCAAGTTCAAGAACTTCGACCCGTCGCTCGGCAAACTGTCGTGGCCTTACATGTTCGCTCACGGCGACCTGTTGGTGAACTTCTCAAACTGGGTCGGCGGATACCGTGACGACCGCGCCTACTATGCCGTACCGTTCGTCGGTATGGGTTACATGGCGTCGAACTTCACGGACGACAGCCAGGCCGACAGCCACTCGGGCGCACGCAACAACTTCGCCTTCACGGCCGGTTTGATTAACAAGTTCCGCGTGTCGCCGTCGATCGACATCAATCTGGAACTGAAGAGTTTCATTATAACGTCGCGCCTCTGCCCGGCCCAGACAAACGGTGAGTACCTGTTCGGACTGAGCGCAACGGCCGGTGTGACCTACCGTTTCAACAACCGGACTTTCCAGCGTGGCGTGGCTGGCTATACGCCGAAGGACATCCAGGCCTTCCAGGATGCCGTGGCTGACGGCAATGCCGCTCTGGAGGCATCGCTGGTGGAGAATGCCCGCCTGAACAAGGAGCTGAAGGCTGCGAAGGCTGCCGCCGAGGCCGAGAAGAGCGCTGCTGCGGCCGCCAAGGTCGAGGCTGCGAAGGCTGTTGCCGAGGTTGAGAGCGTGAAGGCTGCATCGCCCGCGTCGGTTATCCTCTACGACTATAGCATGTCGAAGCTCACGGCCAAGGAGAAGACCCGTCTGGATCTGATGGCCGACCTCATCAAGAGCGGTCCGAAAGATCGGGTCTATACGATCGAGGGCCATGCCGACCAGCAGACGGGTACGCCTGCCGGCAACAAGCGGGTGGCCGAGAACCGCGCAAAGCACGTCTACGAGTACCTCGTGAAGTGCGGTGTGAACCCCGACCAGCTGACCTACCAGGGTAAGGGCAATGAGGACGGCCCGTTCCCGGCAGTTCAGAAGGCCAACCGTGCGGTCATCATCAAGTAGCCATATCCGTGAAGGCGGTTCCGGAGGGCGCTCCGGACCGTCGGACGGAAAAGAAAAGCAGGATCCGAAAGGGTCCTGCTTTTTGTGTTGCCGGAGGGCTGGTGTCCGATGGAATACGTTACCGAGGAATGCTATCGAATGATGACGGCATTGACTATCCGCACGCCCGAGCGGCGGTTGATCTCCTCCTTGAGGGCTTCGCGTTGGTAGAAAAGCTCCTGGCGCAGGACGCTCGAGCGGATGCGGACATGGAGAATGTGCCGTTCGAGCCGCAGTTCGGTGGTGTCGGCCGCGGCCCGCTCGCCGACAATCTCGCGCCACGTGTCGGGCAGCCGGCCTTCGGCCACCTTGGCCGCGACGTAGGGGCGCTTGAAAAACTCGTCGAGCAGTTCGCCCATCATCATGGTTTTGGTCCGTCTCATCGCGTCTCTTCCTTTCCGCTGTTGTCGGCGTCGTGCGTATTCGTGTCCGCGGGGCGCCTGGTGTCGGGTCTGGTGGCTGCGGGCTGCGCTTCGTCCGCTTCGCCCGTCCCGTCCGCTTCATCTGCTCCGTCCGCTTCGTTCAATCCATCCGATCCAACCGATCTGTCCGACTCTTCCGATTCATCCGGTCCTTCCGACCCTCCTGGCCCTTCCGATCCGTCCGACTCTTCCGAAGGGCGGGTTCCGGTTGTCCCGGAGACCGTGTCCGGAGATTCCGGGCTCTTTTCGGCGGCCGTTGCGCCATCGGGGGGGCCGCTTATCGCCCGGGCGTCCCCTTCCGGGACAGAGTGGTCTGTGATGGTGCCGTTTGAAACCGTAAAGAGGGTGTAGCTGCCCCCCGCCCGGTCGAGGATCGTCCGCAGGCGCGTGGGGTTGCAGTCGGTGATGAAGATCTGCCCGAAGGCGTCGTCCGCGACGAGGCGGATCAGCTGCTCGACGCGCCCGGCGTCCAGCTTGTCGAAGAGGTCGTCCAGCAGCAGGATCGGCCGCTCACCCTTCTCGGCCGCCACGATGGCGTACTGGGCCAGCTTCAGCGCAATGAGAAAGGATTTCTGCTGCCCCTGCGATCCGTATTTGCGCAGGGGGTAGCCGCCGATGCGCAGCGTCAGGTCGTCGCGGTGGATGCCGGCCGTGGTAAATTCGTTCACGAGGTCCTTCTGCCGCGCGTCGTGCAGCACCTCCTCGAACGGCCGCTCGTTCAGCTCCGACCTGTAGAGCAGTTCGACCTGTTCGCGATCGTCCGACAGGCGCCGGTAGTACTCCGCAACCAGGGGTTGCAGCCGCGCGGCAAACTCCCGGCGGCGGGCGTGGATGCAGTTGCCGTGTTCGACGAGCTGCCGGTCGTAGATCGCCAGCATCGTCTCGTCGGGCTGCATCTTGAGCAGGCGGTTGCGTTCGGCGAGCACGGCGTTGTAACGCATCAGGGCCGTCAGGTAGGCGCGGTCGAGCTGCGAGATGAAGGCGTTGAGGTAGCGGCGCCGCTCGTCGGCCGCATCGCTGATCAGGGCACTGTCCGCCGGGGAGACGATCACCGCCGGAATCAGCCCCACGTGGTCCGCCAGCCGGTCATACTCCTTGCCGTTGCGTTTGAGCACCTTGCCGCCCTTGCGCGAGAAGGAGCAGACGACCTGCTCGCGCCGCCCCGCATCGGAGCTGTAGCGCCCCTCGACGAGGAAGAAGTCGGCCCCGTGGCGGATGCTCTGCCCGTCGGTCATCTGGAGCGACGATTTGCACATCGACAGGTAGTAGACCGCATCCACGACGTTGGTCTTTCCGGCGCCGTTGTCACCCACCAGGCAGTTGATGCCCGGGCAGAAGGCGAGCTCCTCCTGGGTGATGTTTTTGAAATTGAGCAGCGAAATTTTCTCCAGGTACATAGGACAAAGGTACAAAATTTCCGGACACGGCATTGTACATTCTGAATAGTTTTGTATCTTTGCAGACTATCATACGGAACATAAACTAAAAACACGACAATTCATATGGCAAAGGAGCAAGTCGCCGGGCAGGAGAGCCTCGGCGAAGCAATGAACAAGACGGAGCTTTTTTTCGAGGAGAACGGTCGTAAGATCGGTTACATTTTCCTCGCCCTGCTGATCCTCGCAGCGCTCATCTTCGGGTACCGCTCGCTGATCGTGCTGCCCCGCGCGGAGAAGGCCGCCGAGATGATCGCCGAGGCGCAGTACCGTTTCGAGGCCACGACGCCCGATTTCGAGCTGGCGCTCGTGGGCGACGAGAACGGCGCCGGCTTCCTCGACGTGATCGAGAAGTACGGGTCGACCCCCTCGGGCAACCTCGCCAAGCACTACGCCGGCATCTGCTATTTGCGTCAGGGCGACCTGGAGAATGCAGCCAAGTACCTGGCAATGTACTCCACGGTAAAGGGTGTTCCGGGAGCGCTGGTCAACGCCCAGAACTACGGCCTGCAGGGTGACGTGGCCGTCGAGCAGGGCAACTACGCTGCTGCCGTGAAGTTCTACGAGAAGGCCGTTGCGGCTGCGGACAACAACCTGACGGCTCCGCAGTACCTGCGCAAGGCCGGCCTCGCCGAGCAGGCGCAGGGCAATACGGAGCGTGCCGCCGAGTTCTACCAGCGGATCCTCACGTCGTATCCCGCCTCGATGGAGGCCCGCGAGGCCGAGAAACTGCTGGGCAGCGTGCTGAAATAAATTCGACACAGTAGCATGGCGACCAGAAACCACAACCTTTCCAAGTTCGACTCTCCGCTGCCGTCGGCCGCCGACATGCGCTTCGGCATCGTGGTGGCCGAGTGGAACCGCGAGGTCACCGAGGCTCTGCTCGAAGGGGCCGTGCGCACGCTGCGCAACGCCGGGTGCCCCGACATGAACATCCAGATCAAGTATGTCCCCGGAACCTTTGAGCTCGCCCTCGGTGCGCAGTTCTTCGCGGAGTATACCGACGTGGATGCGGTCATTGCGCTCGGATGCGTCATCCAGGGCGACACGCGCCACTTCGACTTCATCTGCCAGGGGGTCACGCAGGGAATCACGCAGCTGCAGATCCAGTGGAACATGCCCATCGCCTTCGGTGTGCTGACCGTCAACGACATGCAGCAGGCGCTGGACCGCTGCGGCGGACGTCTCGGCAACAAGGGCGACGAAGCGGCGGCCACGGCCATCAACATGGTCAAGCTGCAGATCGACATGGAGGCTGCCTCGCCCGACCACGAACCCGACCGGCGCAACATCAACTGACCCCGGGGCCCCGAAAGAGGGGGGGGGAAAGCGAAAGGCGATCAGAGGGTGAGAGAGAAGTGAAATCCGATCCGAGGAGAAGAGGCGAAAGAGGGGTGAGAGAAGCGTGAGATGAGAGGTAAGAGGTAGAAGAGAGAGAACGAGAGAGGTAGAAGAGAGAGAAGGAGAGAAGATCGGAGGAGAGATGCGGTCGCGAAGCAAACGGCAGTCATCGAAGCGTGCTGCCGGTGCGTCTCGCAGGCAGACCGGAGAGGCAGCACAGGAGAGACAACATCAGGAGACATCCATATCCGGTCCGATAAATGAAGCGGGCGTTGCAACAGCAACGCCCGCTTCCTGTTTGTCCGCGGAAACACTCAGAAGAGCCCGAGGTTGTCGAGGAAGATCAGCAGCAGCACGGCCGGACAGATGTAACGCAGCAGGAAGATGAAGACCCCGTAGATGCGGAATTTCAACTCGCCGTGGTTGGTGATCTGCTCCCTGAGCACCTTGCGGTCGAGCCGCCATCCGACGAACAGACAGGTGAACAGCCCGCCCACGGGCAGCAGGATGTTGGCCGTGAGGTAGTCGAGCGAGTCGAAGAGCGTCAGCCTGCAGATCGTCCAGTTGTCGAGCGCGCCGAGCGAGAGCGATGCCACGGCGGCCAGCGCCAGGGTCGCGAGTGTCGTGGCCCAGGCGGCGGCGCGGCGGCTCATGTGCCACTCCTCGTGCAGGTAGGCCGTGACGACCTCGTGCAGCGAGATTGTCGAGGTGAGCGCCGCAACGACCAGCAGCAGGAAGAAGACCGACGACCAGACCATGCTCAACGGCATACCGTTGAAGATGCTCGGCAGCGTGATGAAGACCAGCGAGGGCCCCGACGTGGGGGCGATGCCGACGCTGAAGACCGCCGGGAAGATCACCACGCCGGCCAGCACGGCGACGAGCGTGTCGAGGATCGTGACGTTGAGCGCCGTGTGGCGCAGGTTGGTCTCCGGCTTGAAGTAGGAGGCGTAGGTGACCATCGTGCCGATGCCGATCGAGAGCGAGAAGAAGGCCTGACCCAGCGCCACGAGGAAGGTCTGCGGCGTGACCTTCGAGAAGTCGGGACGGAAGAAGAAGCGCAGCCCCTCGCCGCCGCCCGGCATGAGCAGCGAATGGATCGACAGGGCGATCAGAATGACGAAGAGCAGCGGCATGAGCAGCTTGGCCGAGCGTTCGATGCCCTTCTGCACGCCCAGCTCGATGATGAAGTGCGTGGCCAGCACGAAGAGCGACGTGTAGAGGAGCGGCCGCCACGGGTTGCGGATGAAGTTCTCGTAGACGCTGCGGTACTCCTCGGCCGTGGTGTAGCGCGCGAGGTCACCCGTCAGCGAGTGGACCATGTACTCGGCCGTCCAGCCCGAGACCACGAAATAGAAGCCCAGAATCAGGAAGGCCGCGATGACGCCGTTGTAGCCCAGGAAGCTCCAGCGGCGGTCGAGTGCCTGATAGGCCCCCACGGCATTGCGGTGCGAGGCGCGCCCCACGGTGAACTCCGCGATCATGAGGGGCAGGCCCAGCAGCACGACACAGAGGATGTAGATCACGAGGAAGGCCCCGCCGCCGTTGTCTCCCGCGACGTAGGGGAAGCGCCAGATGTTGCCCAGCCCCACGGAGCTGCCCGCGGCAACCAGCACGGCGCTCATCTTGCCACCCAGCGTGGCGCGTGTGTGCGAGTGGTGATGCATAAACCGTCCGTTTTAATATGAAAGCGGGCGGATGCCGCACGGACACCCGCCCGCCGTTGTCTATTTTTCGAGGATGACGCGGACGCTCCGGAGCTTGCCTCCGAGCGGCGGCGCCAGTTTGGCTACCGTGCATTTTACGTGCCGGATCGCGGGGAAGCGGTCGTAGAGCGCCTCGATGATGTTCATGGCCACGCGCTCGATCGTGCGCTGCGTGACGGCCATCTGCTCGCGCACGACGCCGTAGACCTCCAGGTAGTTGACGGCCTTTTCGACGCTGTCCTCCGCGGCCACGTCGCCCAGCTCGGTTGTGAGCTCCAGATCGACCCGGAAGCGGTTGCCCACCTTGCGCTCGAGTTCGTAACAGCCGTGCAGCGCCCGGAACTCCATGCTGTCCAATACGATGCGGTACTCCATGCTATTCGGCGATCACGAGGTAGTAGTTCTTCTTGCCGCGCTGCACGAGCAGGTACTTGCCGGCGATGAGCTCCGCGTCAGTCACCGCGCGCATCGCGTCCGCGACCTTCTCCTTGTTGAGCGACACGCCGCCGCCCTGCACCAGCTTGCGGCACTCGCCCTTCGAGGGGAAGACCTGCGTGAGTCCGGCGCACAGCTCGACGAACGGCACGCCGGCGCCCTCCAGTTCGGTGCGGGCGATGCGGAACTGCGGCACGCCCTCGAAGACCTGCAGCAGCGTCTGCTCGTCCAGGCGCCGCAGCGCCTCCGACGTTGCGCCGCCGAAGAGGATGGCCGACGCCTCGACGGCCTTCTCGTACTCCTCGCGCGAGTGGATCATCGTGGTGATCTCCTCGGCCAGCCGCTTCTGAAGGATGCGCAGGTGCGGCGCCGCCTCGTGCTCGGCGATGAGCCCCTCGATCGTCTCGCGGTCGAGCAGCGTGAAGATCTTGATGTAGCGCTTGGCATCCTCGTCGCTGACGTTGAGCCAGAACTGGTAGAACCTGTAGGGCGACGTGTAGCGCGGGTCGAGCCAGACGTTGCCGCTCTCGGTCTTGCCGAACTTCGTACCGTCGGCCTTCGTGATGAGCGGGCAGGTGATGGCGTAGGCCTCGGCCTCGGGGCCCAGCTTGCGGCGGATGAGCTCCGTGCCGGTGGTGATGTTGCCCCACTGGTCGGCGCCGCCCAGCTGGATCTTGCAGTTCATCGTCTCGTAGAGGTGCAGGAAGTCGTAGCCCTGTACGAGCTGGTAGGTGAACTCCGTGAACGACATGCCGTCGCCCTCGCCGTTGAAGCGCTTCTTGACCGAATCCTTGGCCATCATGTAGTTGACCGTGATGCACTTGCCGATGTCGCGGATGAAGTCCAGGAACGTAAAGTCCTTCATCCAGTCGTAGTTATTCACCAGCCGTGCGGCGTTCGGGGCGTCGGAGTCGAAGTCGAGCAGCTTGGCCAGCTGCCGCTTGATCGCCTCCTGGTTGTGGCGCAGCGTTGCCTCGTCGAGCAGGTTGCGCTCCTGCGACTTGCCCGAGGGGTCGCCGATCATGCCCGTAGCACCGCCCACGAGGGCCAGCGGGCGGTGTCCGCACAGCTGGAAGTGCTTGAGAATCATTACGCCCACCAGGTGGCCGATGTGCAGCGAGTCGGCCGTGGGGTCGATGCCCAGGTAGGCCGTCGTCATCTCCTTTTCGAGCTGTTCCTTTGCGCCGGGCATGATCGTGTGGATCATGCCGCGCCATTCGAGTTCTTCGATGAAATTCTTGGTTGCCATTATGTTCTTCTTGTTGTTTTTCGTGTTGTTATTCCACCTCCAGGTCGAGGGCCTTGCGGAGCTCCGCCACGAGCGGATTCTTCTCCGTGAGGTATTTCACCCGGTCCTCGAGCCGGATCGGGCGCGTGGCCCGCACCTGTTCGTTGACGGTCACCTCCAGTTCGAGCGCCCCTTCGATGCCGGCCAGTCGGGCGATGCGCGTCAGCATCGCGGTGCGGCTGCGGAGTATCTCGTCGCGCAGCTCTGTTGTCGGAACGCTCACCGAGAGGGTGTTGCCGCGAACGGTCATCAGCTCGAAGGCCGCGACGAAGCGCGGACGCCGCTCGCGGATGAGCTGCAGAATGCGGTCGCGGGCCGCCTCGAGCTTCTCGGCACTGGCCGGGTCGATCACCGGTGCCGCTGTGACGGCCTTTTCGGCTTCGGCCGGGTCGCTTTCCGGAGCTCCCGCCGCGGCGATCATCGCCGAAAGCGACGTCCCCGAGACAAGCGGCCGGCGGGCGGTTGCCGTCCGGCGGGCCGTTCCCGTTGCGGTCCCTGCTGTGGCAGCGGGCCCAGTCGCTGTCCCCGTTACGGTTGCGGTTCCCGTTGCTGCCCCCGTTGCGGTCCCGGCAGTTGTTCCCGTTGCAACGCCCGTCGCAGCCTTTGTTGTTGCTCCCGTTGCCGGACCTGTCGCTGCGGCGGAAAGCTCCGTTGCAGGGGCCGCTGTTTGTGCTGCCGTCGGTTCCTGCGTCGGGGCTGCCGGGGACGCGGCTTCCGCAGCCGGAGCGGCCGGGGCCTTCGCGGCTGCCGCGGTCGTCGGAGCGGCCGGGCCTGCCGTTGGCGGAGTTGCCGTCGGGGCGGCGGGCCGGGGTGTTGCGGTGGGGGCCGGAGCGCCTTGCGGCGCCGTCGCGGGGACGGCCGGGCGGGGCGTCAGCTCCGGGAGCGAGTACTCCGCGGAGGAGGTCAGACCCTCATTTTTTTTTTGGCCGAGCCCGGAGATCTTCATCAGGCCCAGCTCGACGAGCAACCGTTGGTTGGACGATTGCCGTATCTTTGCGTCGAGTTCCGTCAGGATCGAGATTGCGCCAAACAGAAACCCGACCTCGCAGGCCTCCGCCTGCGCGCGGTATCGTTCGAGCAGCGTGCCGGTCATCTCGATCAGCCGCAGCGTCTCGGGACGCTTGGCCATCAGCAGGTCGCGCATGTGGCGGTTGAGTCCCGCCATGAAGGTCTGCCCCGAGAAGCCCTTCGAGAGCACCTCGTCGAAGGCGACCAGCGCCTCGACGTAGTTGCCCGCAAGGAGCCGGTCGGTGATGCCGAAGTAGGTGTCGTAGTCCAGCACGTTGAGCGTCTGGGCGACGTGGCGGTAGTCGAGCGACGTGCCGCAGAACGAGACGGCCTTGTCGAACATCGACAGCGCATCGCGCATGCCGCCGTCGGCCTTCTGTGCGATGAGGTTCAGCGACTCCTCGTCGGACGTGATGCCCTCCTGCGAGGCGATGTAGCGCAGGTAGTCGACGGCATCCTCCACACGGATGCGGTTGAAGTCGTAGATCTGGCAGCGCGAGAGGATCGTCGGGATGATCTTGTGTTTCTCGGTCGTCGCGAGGATGAAGATGGCGTGTGCGGGGGGCTCTTCGAGCGTCTTGAGGAAGGCGTTGAAGGCTGCGGCCGAGAGCATGTGGACCTCGTCGATGATGAAGACCGAGTAGCGGCCCACCTGCGGAATGATGCGCACCTGCTCGATGAGCGTGCGGATGTCCTCCACGGAGTTGTTCGACGCGGCGTCGAGCTCGTGGATGTTCAGCGAGCGTCCCTCGTTGAACGAACGGCACGACTCGCACTCGTTGCACGCCTCGGCGCCGTGCGGATGCAGGCAGTTGATGGCCTTGGCGAAGATGCGGGCGCAGGTGGTCTTTCCCACGCCGCGGGGTCCGCAGAAGAGATAGGCATGGGCCAACTGTCCGCGTTCGATGGCGTTTTGCAGGGTCGAAGTGATGTGCTTCTGCCCGACGACCGAACGGAACGTGGCGGGACGGTATTTTCGTGCGCTGACGATGAATTCACTCATAGTAGCGCAAAGATACCGAATTCAAAATTAAAAACTAAAAACAGCAGGTTAAAAATTGAGGGAAAAGCGGCCTTTCCGTGTTTCTGCGCGCTCCGGCACTCGGGCAGCGGCAGGCAGTCGCCCAGGATGTGCTGGAACTCGTCGGTGAAGTTCATGCTGGTGCCGGCGGCTGGTGTGAAGGTCATCTCCCCGAAGACGGGCCGGCCTTCGACCTCGTAGAAGTCCACGCGCACCATGCGGAATCCGGCGGAGAGGCGCTCGGCCGCCTTGAGCATCTCGTCGAGCGACTCGGGACGCGGAATGCGCTGGCGGACGGGGGCATCGCCCGTGTGACGGACGTAGCGCCCGAGGTCCTCCCACGTGCGCGCGTCGTAGAGCTCCTTCTTGGCGTGGCTCGGGGTTGTGCGTTCGTAGCAGACCTGGCAGTAGCGGGGTTTCCCGTCGAAGCAGTAGAACTTGTAGTCGACCAGCGTGCTGCCGAAGGCGGGATCGGCGGGCAGCAGCCGCTCGGCGATGATGCGGGGCTTGATGGCCAGGTAGTGCCACTCGCCGCTCTTGCGGCCGAAGCGGTGGCGCATCGAGTCGGACATCCTGTGCAGGATTGCCTTCCGGTTGGCCGTCTTCCGGTTGCGGACCAGCACGATGTCGCCGTAGCCGTTGTTGGGCTTCATGACGAAACTTTCGGGCAGGCGCGGATCGTCGAGGTTGATCTCCTCGGCCGAATGCCATACGGCGTAGAGCTCATTGAGCATGTGTCCCAGTCCGCACTGCTTGACATACTCGCGCACGCGGTACTTGTCGGCCAGCTCGGACCAGCGGCGGTCGTCGGCATGCAGCATGAGCCACATGACCTTTTCGTTGAGTGTTTGCGGGTTTTCGAGGTCGGGCTCCTTGCCGAATTTCTCCTTGTAGCGCAGGCGGAGCAGCTTCTCCCGGTTGGTGTATCGGTAGCAGGCTTTGCGCAGAACGAGCCATTCGTGGCTCAGCCAGGCGCGGAGAGTAGATGATAGATTCATGTGAGCGTGTTATTCCGGGTCCGTTTTCGGTTCCACGCGGTGCCGGTCGTGTCGGCTGCGGCGTCTTGCCGGACCCGTCGCTGCGAAGGTCCCGGTGAGGATGCCGGTCGTCTTTCCGTCCTGTATTTTTCAGGTCACTTTTCGGTGGCGTGGGCGGTGGAACACGGGTTCGTGTCCCTGTTCCCGGTGGTGGAATCGTTCTGACGCTGCAAAGATATCCATTTTGTCAGGAATAACGAAAAAATGAACAGAAAAAAGCGGAATATGACCGAATTGGGCCCCTTATCGCGCCTTCCCGCCCGGCAGCTCGACCTGCCTGAACCGGGCCGGAACAGCGACCCGGACTTTTTCCTGTTTGAAAGCGGGTTATATGAATTTTATGCCTATTTTAGCGCGGAGAACCGATGCCGTCCGGGACGTTGCGCGCACGGACCCGGTCGGGGTGCGGTTCTCCGATTGTCGAACCTTCAAACGATTCGTATCATGAGAAAACGGATGATGACCGGAGCCCTTGCGCTCCTTGCATTGCTCCTTGTCGGAAGGGCGGAGGCCCGCGAGCCCGGCACCTTTCAGTTGAGCACCCACATGCTGGACCTCTCGCAGGGCGCGCCGGCGCCCGGTGTGGCGGTGACGCTTCGTGCGCAGGAGCCCGACGGCAGCTGGCGCGTCGTGGCCGAGCGGCGCACGGATGCCAACGGCCGGATTGCCGACCTGCTGCCCCACGGCGTGCCGGGTGCGAACGACGGCCTCTACAGGCTGCGTTTCGAGACCGAGCCCTACTTTGCGGCGCAGGGGCTCCGCTCGATCTATCCCTATGTGGAGGTGACCTTCCGCATCGAGGGGGACGGCCACTACCACATTCCGATCACCATGTCGGCGAACGGTTATTCGACCTATCGCGGCAACTGATCCGATCCGCAGGGGTCGGGCCGCCCGCGGCGTTTGTGCCGGACGGCGCGTTGGCGCGGTGCCGCAGCGGGTACGGGGAGCTTCGGCTCCCCTTTTTTTTCTGCCTTTTTGGCGCGATGTGTCAGCTGTGTAGTGACAATTTATGACAAAATGTGATATATTTGTGTCGAAATGTCCGGATTGCAGGTGTGGCAGGCCTTTTGCTCCACCTGAAGTCGAAACACGAACAAACGACAAACAACACGGATATGAACATCAACACATTAACCATCAAGGCGCAGGAGGCGTTGCAGGCAGCGCTGACCCTTGCGCGGGAGTGCGGACAGCAGTCTGTCGAACCGCTCCACATTTTGAGCGTGCTGATCCGCGATGACGATTCGCTCTCGACCTTCCTGTTGGGGCGTGTCGGCGTCAACGTCCGCGGCCTGCGCGACGAGGTGCAGCGCGCCGTCGGCCAGCTGCCCCGCGTCGAGGGCGGCAACGGCGAGCAGTTCTTCGCACAGGAGAGCTCGCGCCTGATCCAGCGCGCCGTCGACTTTACCAAGACTTTCGGCGACAAGTATGCGTCGGTCGAGCACCTGCTGCTGGCCCTCGTGGCCGAACGCGGGCAGGCGGCCGATCTGCTCAAGCGCCACGGCGCCTCCGAGAAGGAGCTCGTCGAGGCCATCCGCACCTTCCGTCAGGGTGCGACGGTCGACTCGCAGACCGCCTCGCAGGAGTTCGACGCACTGGGCAAGTACGCCATCAACCTCAACGAGCAGGCACGGTCGGGCAAGCTCGATCCGGTGATCGGCCGTGACGAGGAGATCCGCCGCGTGCTGCAGATCCTTTCGCGACGCACGAAGAACAACCCGATTCTCGTCGGTGAGGCCGGTGTCGGCAAGACGGCGATCGCCGAGGGCATCGCCCGCCGTATCATCGACGGCGACGTGCCCGAGAACCTGAAGTCGAAGGTGATCTACTCGCTCGACATGGGTGCCCTGATTGCGGGTGCCAAGTACCAGGGCGAGTTTGAGGAGCGGCTGAAGGCCGTCGTACAGGAGGTCGTCCGCAGCGAGGGCGAGATTCTGCTCTTCATCGACGAGATTCACACGCTGGTCGGTGCGGGCAAGTCGTCCGGCGCGATGGATGCGGCCAACATCCTCAAGCCGGCCCTTGCGCGCGGTGAACTGCGGACGATCGGCGCCACGACGCTCGACGAGTTCCAGAAGT
>UMHQ01003653.1_pt1 | contig 19612 bp, 18 predicted proteins | sample 1965531 | NCBI WGS metagenome assembly UMHQ01 (sample SAMEA4836098, study PRJEB28245) | human gut metagenome | biome: gut microbiome; material: fecal sample | place: Denmark | collected 2008
TTTACAAGTAAACAAAGTTAGGGCTAGATTGACTGCACTTCGCTATGCTACGTTCCGCTCAAGATGACGTGTTGGGGGCTTTCCTTTTCTAACTTATATGACGTGAATTATTTTGTTTTCTATTCTTTTTTAACTTCCCCAACAAAAAATAATGGAAACACTTTGATTTTTTATCTCATAGAATTGACATACTCATTTTTTCTTATCTTGATACCTTTTTTTCAATGAATAACTTTGCTTTTTGCTTCATTTCTGCTATTTTGCTCTCCTTTCTCGGCATAAAAAAAGGAAGTATCTGCTTTTTGCTTTTACTTCTTCGTTCATTGGATTTATTTGATTGTTTCGCTTCTACAAACTGGAATTTATTGAACTTGATTTTAAAATTACTATGCTACAAATTCGTTATCTCAAATACTTCTGTATGAATCCATTTATTATTAATTTGCAAATCATTTTCTATAATCTTACTAAATGTAAACCCATTTTTTACAAGTACTCTCTTAGATGCAAAATTATCTGTCGCTGTTCCAGCAATAATTTTTTTTAAACCATAAATATTGAATGCTTTATCTAAAACAATTTTAACTGCTTCACTTGCATAACCTAAATTAGTATAATTTTCTCCAATTCTATATCCAAGTTCAGCCATTTTTTTATCATTTTCAAAAACAATTAAATTGATTCTTCCAACAATAACACCTTGAAAATCTCTTATAAGGTGCATGTAAACTTCGTGATTATCTTGTTCAACTAACAATTCATTTGTAATTTCTTTAAAACTCTCTAAATCAAAATAGTTAATCGGTCTAGGAAGTAAATTCTGCTCAAAATACTTTTGATTTTCTTTTTCAAAAAAATATATATCAATACTATTTTCTTTAGACATCAGTTCTAAACTTATCATCTTAAATCCTCCCTCATATTTAGCTAAATTTTAACTGGGATTATCAAAAGGACTAATTTGTCATACCTGTAATGAGCATCCCATATACATAAATATCAGTCTATTAACCTTTGTTCCAGTAATCCTTAACAAAATGAGCCTCTCGACTCATACCGATGTTACTGCACAATTTAGCAGAAGATATGTTTCGAGCATCCAAATTCGCTTACATTCTATGAACATTATATTTTTCAAACAACTCTTTTACTACTGCTTTTACAGATTCTTTTGCATAGCCTTTTCCAAAAAAAGTTTAGATTAAAAACAAATTCTATTTTAAATATTTCTATTTTATAAAATATCGATTTCTATCAATATAAAGTTATAAAATATCAATCATATTTAAATTTATTGTAACATAATAGACATATAATTTCAAATAATTATACTATCATCATTTGTTAAAAAAGTAGAAAAATCACTTAAATAATCAGAATATAAATTATAAACTAAATAAAATAAATTCTAGGAAAAAAAGTAATTTTATCTAAGAACATTATTGTCTTAACGATAACAAACTCTTAAAGTTTTATTAAATCGGAGACAAAAAATCAATAAAAAATTTAATTATCGCTTAAAATATGGTAAGTATTAAGGGATAATTGTGTATTTAAGGAAAAAAATATAATAAATAGATTTACTATTTTATTTTTTAAAATAAAATCAATAATTCAAATAATGTTTCTTTTAGAAATATAAACAAGCAAAAATGTATCGTAGATATATAATAATATTGAATTTCCCTAATTTTTATTCAAGTGAAATAGACTATAAAAGTTGTTTTAAAAATTACAGGGCTTTATGAGATTTCCAGCGCAATTGTATCTAAAGATACAATTACCCCGTCAGCCCTAACTTTTGTTGTTTATGAATAAACAACAAAAGTTAGGGCTAGATCCACTCCGTTTCACTCCAGTCGAGATGACGTGTTAGGAGCCTTTATTCACATAGAATTATGACGTGAATTATTTTATTTTTTATGCAATTTTTAAATTCATTTTTTTAAATAATATTTGATGATTATCTACTTTTAACGTCTAGCTATTAAACGAAGGTACTTTCCTTATACGTCATCTCGACTGTAACGAAGTGAAGCTGAGTGCAATGGAGAGATCTCATACTTTTGCTTCAGCAAAAGTAAATGTATCGTAGATACATCATAATTAAATTCATATATTCCCACACAAAAAATCAACGGCTTTCCGTTGATTTTTCTCCTAAATTTACATATTTAATTCTTCTCTAAATTTTGCAAGGGCTTTTTTTTCGAGACGACTTACTGTCATCTGGGAAATGTTTAGCTCTTTTGCAAGGGCAACTTGTGTTTTTTGTTCAAAATATCTTCCAAGTATTATTTGTTTTTCAACTTCAGTTAGTTTTTCTAAAGTTTTTTTAATAAAATCTTGATTGTCAACAAAGTCAAATTCTTTGTCTTCTTCTCCAACAATATCAATTAGGTTTGTATCCTTGTCTTCACTATCTGAATTTTCAAAACTTTGATCTAATGATTGAGGTGTATAAACTTTACTAGCTTCCATAATTTCCAACACTTCTTCTTCAGAAAGTTCTACATAGTCTGCAATATCCTTAATTGTTGGAGTTCTTCCAAGCTCTTGTGTTAAATGATATTTTGCATTATTAACTTTTTTAGAGTTCTCTTGTATTCTTCTTGGAACCCGAATTACCCAACCTTTATCTCTGAAATATCTTTTTATTTCTCCAACGATAGTCGGCATAGCGAAACTTGAAAATTCAAAGCCTTTTGAGATGTCATATCTATCTATAGCATAGATTAAGCCAAGACTTGCAACTTGGAATAGATCATCATAATCAATTCCACGATTTACATATTTTTTAGCTAAAATTTCAGCCATATATAGATTTTTTTCAATTAATTTATCTCTAAGTTCTGGTGTGGGATTTTCAAAATACTCTTTAAATAGAGCTTTTATTTGTTCTGAGTCCGGTTTGTTATATACCTTTTTCATTTTTTTATCCTTTATTTTTAACTAAAAGTACACTATTTTCTCTGAATTCTACTTTATCAACTAAATTTTCCAAAATTAGTAAAGCAAATTTATTTTCTTCTTTTTCTTGAATTCCTAAAAGGGAAATGTCAGGCATTACTTCAATTTCGATTTTATCATCAAAGACATCCATACTGATTTCAAAAAATTCACTTTCATCTACAAATAAATTTACAACTTCAGAAATTGAAACTTTTAAATCTTCGATATTTTCAATATCCATAGAGATTGTATTAGCTATGGAAGAGATTGAAAGTCTTAAAGTTGAAATGTATTTTTTTTCTGAAGGAAATTTTACAAATATTTTATCCATAATTACCCCTCGATTTCAAAAACTTTATCTAAGTCAGTTATAAGGAAGATTTTTTTGATATGTGGTTTTAATCCTGTAATAACAAGTTTTTCTCCCTTTTCTTTTATATGTTTGTAGATACTTATAAAAGCACCGAGTCCCGTTGAATCAATATATGAAAGATTTTCACAATTCACTGTTATTTTTTTTACTCCTTGAACGGAATTAACTTTTTCTTTAAATTCTTTATTGGAATTTATATCCAAATCGCCTTGTAAATCAACAAAAAGCAATTCTCCGTCTTTTTTTAAATCAACTTTTAATTCCATAGCATCTCCTTATTCAACATCATTTACATATTTTGCAACTGCAACAATTTTATCTTCATCTTTATTTACATCTTTGATTATAACACCTTGCGTATCTCTACCTTTTACTGGTATATCTTTAACAAGAAGTCTTATAATTCCTCCACTTTGTGCAAGTACGATAATTTCATCACTTGGATTTACCATTTTTGATGAAACTACAAAGCCCGTTTTATCAGTTACTTTATAAGTTTTAACACCCTTTCCGCCTCTGTTTTGCACTTTGTAATTTGAAGCTAAAGTTCTCTTTCCATAGCCATATTCAGAGATTACAAGTAGATGTTTTCCTTCAGAAGCAAGATTCATTGAAACAACTTCGTCGTCTTTATCAAGTTTAATTCCTCTTACACCCTGTCCTGTTCTTCCTATCTCTCTAATATCTGAAAGTTCAAACTTAATCGCAAGTCCTTTTTTTGTAACCAACATAGCTGAATCTTCAACTGTTGAAACTCTAACTTGGATTAATTCGTCATCGTCAACTAAATTAATCGCCTTCATTCCAACTTTTCTAATCGCTTTGAAAAGTTCAACAGATGTTCTCTTGATTGTACCTTTCTTTGTAGCCATAATCAAGTATTCATCAGATCCGGCATCTTTTACTGGAATTACTGCATTTACTTTTTCTCCGTGCATTAATTCTAAAAGATTTATAATATTTTGACCTTTTGCTTGTCTTTTTCCTTCAGGAATTTCATAAGCCTTTAGTTTATAAACTCTTCCTTTATTTGTAAAGAATAAAATCAAGCTATGAGTTGAAGTTACGAAAAGACTGTCAACATAGTCATCTTCTTTTGTAGTAAGAGCAACAACACCTTTTCCACCTCTGTTTTGTACTTTGTAAGTATCAGAAGGAATTCTCTTAATGTAACCTTGTTTTGTAAGAGTTATTACAACATCTTCTTCTTTGATTAACTCTTCAATTTCAATTTCATCAAAATTAGGTTTGATTTCAGTTCTTCTGTCATCGCCAAATTTTTCTTTAATTTCTATTAATTCTTCTTTGATTATATTTAAGATTAATCTTTCATTTCCTAAAATTTCTTTAAGTCTTGCAATTTCTTTAATCAAAGAGTTATATTCATCTTGTAATTTTTCTCTTTCAAGGCCTTGAAGTCTTCTTAAACGCATTTCTAGGATGCTTTCAGCTTGAATTTTAGTAAAACCGAAGCGTTCCATAAGTTTTTCTTGTGCGTCTGAGTAAGAAGCTCTAATTATCTTAATTATTTCGTCGATATGATCAATCGCTTTTAAAAGTCCTTCGACAATATGTGCTCTGTCTTCGGCTTTTTTAAGTTCAAATCTACAACGTCTTGTGATTACATCTCTTTGATGTTCAACATAATGTCCGATTAATTCCTTTAAAGTTAAAACTTTAGGTTCACCATTTACAAGTGCAAGGTTTATTACCCCAAAAGTAGTTTGCATTTGTGTATGTTTATAAAGATTATTTAAAATAATATTTGGATTAGCATCTCTCTTTAATTCGATTACAATTCTAATCCCTTTCATATTACTTTCATCTCTAAGATCCGAAATTCCTTCAATTCTCTTATCTTTGATAAGCTCAACAATCTTCATAATCAAATTAGTTTTATTAACTTGATATGGAATTTCTGTAACTATAATTCTAGTTTTATTATTATGTTCTTCAATATTTGCAACAGCTCTTACAGTAATTTTTCCACGTCCTGTATGATAAGCTTGTTTAATTCCTTCAAGTCCCATAATATATGCACCTGTTGGAAAATCAGGACCTTTTACGAATTTCATAAGTTCATCAACGGAAATGTCGAAATTGTCGATATATTCGCAAGTTGCATCAATTACTTCATTTAAATTATGTGGTGGCATATTTGTAGCCATACCAACTGCAATACCAGCAGCACCATTTACCAAAAGATTTGGAAATTTACTTGGAAGCACAACCGGTTCTTTTTCATTTTCATCATAGTTTGGAACGAAATCAACAGTGTCTTTATTTATATCTCTTAACATTTCAAGAGCAAGTTTTTGCATTCTAACTTCTGTATAACGAGGAGCGGCAGCACCGTCTCCGTCAATAGTACCGAAGTTACCTTGACCGTCAACAAGAGGATAACGCAAGTTAAAATCTTGCGCAAGTCTAACTGTTGCATAATAAATTGCAGAGTCACCATGAGGGTGATACTTACCCATTACTTCCCCAACAAGTCTTGAAGATTTTTTATAAGGCTTGTCCGGTAAAAGTCCAAGACCTTGCATTGCATAAATAATTCTTCTATGAACAGGCTTTAAGCCATCTCTAACATCAGGCAAAGCTCTCGCAACAATAACACTCATGGCATATTCAAGGTATGACTTTTTCATTTCCTTTTCAATATCTACATCGACTATATTCATTTTATTTTCTATATCAGCCATCTATTCCTCCTATGCGTCAATATTTTCAACATATTTCGCATTTTGTTCTATAAATTCACGTCTCGGTTCAACCTTATCTCCCATAAGAGTTGAGAAAGTTTCATCTATTGACACAAGTTCTTCATCATCAATATTTACTTGTAGGAAAAGTCTGTTTTCAGGATTCATAGTTGTTTCCCAAAGTTGTGCAGGATTCATTTCCCCAAGACCTTTATATCTTTGAATTCTATGTGAATCACGACCAAGTTCATCTAAACTTGCTTGTAACTCTTCATCAGTCCAACAATATTTTACAACCTTAACACCTTTAATAATTCCATAAAGTGGTGGTTGAGCTATATATACATGACCTTGTTCGATTAATTCTTTCATATAACGATAGAAAAATGTTAAAATCAAAGTTCTAATATGTGCACCGTCAACGTCAGCATCGGTCATTATAACTATTTTTCCATATCTTAAATTATCTAAGTTAAAATCTTTTCCGATTCCTGTTCCAAAAGCAGTAATCATTGATTTTATTTCTTCATAACCTAAAATCTTGTCAATTCTTGCCTTTTCAACATTCATAATCTTACCTTTAAGTGGTAAAACTGCTTGGAATTTACTATCTCTACCTTGTTTTGCAGAACCACCCGCAGAGTCCCCTTCGACAAGATAAATTTCATTTACAGAAATATCACTTTCCTGACAGTCGGATAATTTACCGGGTAAAGTCGTATTGTCAAGAATGGATTTTTTACGAGTTAAATCTCTGGCCTTTCTTGCAGCTTCTCTCGCTCTTGCACTACTTTGTGCCTTTTCTATAATAATTTTACCAACTTTTGGATTTTCTTCCAAGAAAGTCATCAAATTATCATATAAGAAAGTTTCAACGATACCACGACTTTCACTATTTCCAAGTTTTGCCTTAGTTTGTCCTTCAAATTGTGGATTAGGAAGTTTTATTGAAACAATTCCGGTAAGACCTTCTCTTGTATCGTCCCCTTGAAGATTTGCATCCTTATCCTTAATTAAATTGTATTTTCTTCCATAGTCATTTAAAGTACGAGTAAGAGCAGTCCTAAATCCTACTAAATGGCTTCCACCTTCAGGTGTATGGATATTATTTGCAAAAGTTAAGACATTTTCGGAATATCCGTCTGTATATTGCATAGAAATTTCAACTTGTGAATCACCTCTTTGTCCTTGAAAATAAATAACTTCACTATGAAGACTATTTTTATTTCTATTCATATACTCAACAAAAGATTTTATTCCACCTTCATAATGAAAAGTTTCTGTAAAATCTTCTCTTTCATCTGTAAAAATAATTTTAACACCTTTATTTAAAAACGCCATTTCTCTAAATCTGTTTCTTAAAATTTCTTTTTCATAGATAGTTGTATCAAAAATTTCAGAATCAGGTTTAAAAGTTATTATCGTTCCGGTTTCTTTTGAAGTACCTACAACTTCAAGCTTTGAAGTAGCATTTCCCCTTGAAAATCTTTGTTCATAAAGTTTTCCATCTCTTTTTACATTTGCAATAAGCCATTCTGAAAGAGCATTTACAACAGAAACCCCAACTCCATGAAGTCCCCCTGAAACTTGGTAAGCATTGTTATTGAACTTACCTCCGGCATGTAGAATTGTCAAAACTGTTTCAAGTGTTGATTTTCCTGTTTGTGGATGCACTTCTACCGGAATACCGCTACCGTTATCCTCAACTCTTACAGAATTATCTTCAAAAATCGTAACTGTAATTGTATCACAAACTCCTGCCAAAGCTTCATCTATACTATTGTCAACAACTTCATAAACTAAATGGTGAAGTCCCTTTACTCCGGTTGAACCTATATACATACCAGGTCTAAGTCTAACGGGTTCAAGACCTGTTAAAACCCTAATATCTTTCGCCCCGTAATTTCTAATTTTTTCCTTACTCATATTTTTCCTTTCTCATTTTTTCCATTTCTATAACATTTATATTTTTATATCTATTTACAAAAGATTTATCTGTAGTCGTTATAAAGACTTGATTATCCGTTAAATATTCCAAAATTTCATATCTTCTGTCTTCATCCAATTCACTGAATAGATCATCAAGTAGAATAATCGGTTTCACTCCCTTATACTCTTCAAAAATATTTTTTTGACACATCTTAATCGTAATTATAATATTTCTCTTTTGGCCCTGTGAAGAAAAGCTCTTCGCATCATTTCCATTTAAAATAAATTTAAAATTTTCCTTATGAATACCAAAACTTGTAATTTTATTTTCACTATCAATTTTATAGGACTTAGAAAAATTTTCTAAAATTTCCTTTAAACATTCATTTTCCGATCTTTTATGATTTGATAAAATTGATTCATACTCTATGTAAAGAGTTTCTCCCGATAATTGTTGATGAATGAAATTTACTTCCTTATTTATCAAATCAATCAGCTTTTTTCTCTCCATGCTTATTTCATAGCACAAAAGAGCAAGCTTCTTTGTCAGCGCATTCATCTCCTGCTTATAAAAACTGGATAAATTCATTCCCTTTAAGAGTAAATTTCTTCTAAAAATGACATTTCTATATAAATTCAATTTTTGTTTATAGCCCTTTGTCATCTTCATAATAAAGCTGTCAAAAAAATTTCTTCTAAAATTCGGACTTTCAGTGATAATCTTAAGCTCATCAGGGAAAAATCCGATAACATTTGAAAAGTCATAAAGCTCATTTACACTCTTAATCTTAATATCATCAATTTTAAAAACTTTTTTCCTATCTTCGGTATATAAAAAGGAAATTTTATTTTCAAATCCTTTTTCTCTTACAAAAGTATCAACTTTCGTAAAACTTTCTCCAAAACTTATAAAATCTTCTTGTTTTGCCTGTCTAAAACTTGACGCAACAAGAGAAATGTAAATTGCCTCCAAAACATTCGTCTTTCCGATTCCGTTTTTTCCGACAAAAACATTTATATTCTCTTTAAAATTAAAAGAAATATCTTTTAAATTTCGAAAGTTGGTCAAATGTATTTTTTTAACTATCAACTCTACCTCTTTTTAACAATCAAATTTACTTCTTCGTCTGCCAATACCTTAACAGTCATTCCGTCATAAATTTTTCTACCACGTCTTGTTTCAACTTCTCCGTCAACTAAAACCAATCCTTCAGAAATAAAGAATTTAGCATCAGCTCCAGTTTGAACAACAGCTGCATATTTCAACAACGAATCCAATTTTATAAATTCGGTATCAATAATAATTTCTTCCATTTTAAACTCCTAGTATTGAGAATCTTGCAACAAAACAGGTAAAACTAAATAAGTATAATCTATATTTTCATCTTCAGGTCTTATGATACAAGCTCCTGCTCTGCCGTTAAATGTAATTTCAACAAAATCCTGTTCTATTGTCTTTAATCCCTCTAAAACATATTTTGAATTAAAGGCTATCTTTAAATTATCTCCTTCTTTTTTGATGTCGATAATATCTTTTAAATCTCCAATTTCAGATGAGCCCTCAACTAAAATACTGTTATCATCTATTGTAAAAGTAACTAAATCTCCTTTTTCCGCCTTGTAGATAATATTTGCTCTTTCAATCGCATTTATTAAATCACGTCTTGCAACAGTAACCTTTGTCTTATGTTCATAAGAAAACAGTGCCTTGTAATTCAAATACTCTCCATCAATTACTCTTGTTGAAAAGATTGTATTTTCAAAAGTGAAAATCGCACTACCTTTTACAAGTGAAACTCCAACAACAGAACCTTCAGGAACAATTTTTGAAATTTCATTTAAAGCTCTTGGTGGAATTATAACTTTTTTCTCAATATCTTCCTCTATTTTAAAACTTCTCTTTGCAATTCTATGTCCATCAAGTGCGACAAAATCTACATTTTTATTTTCAATTTCAACATCAACACCATTTAAAACTATTCTATAATCATCAATTGCTGCTGCAAAAATAGTTTGTTTAGTCGCAACTTTAAGCAAATTTTCTTGAACATAAAAGTCCGCTTTATTTTCAAAAGTTGGAAATTCAGGATATGAATAAATATCCATTGCAATTATATTGAATTTCGCATTTTCACTTTGAATAAAAACTTTCTCTCTATCAACCTTTATGTATACCTCATCATTAGGTAATTTTCTTACTATATTAGAAATCATTGAAGCATTAAGTAAAACTTCTCCCTCTTTTTCGACCTTACATTCAGTTGTAGTTTCAATTGCAAGTTCCAAATCGGTTGACTTTAAAGTTAATCTATTATCCTTTGCAATAAATAAAACTCCTTCTAATATTGAAGTATTATTTTTTAAACTTATAGCCCTTAAAGATATATTTATCAAACTTAAAAGTTCATTTTGCATTATCTTTATTTCCATAATTTTCTCCTTTTTTCACATATAAAAAAATATATAATTTAGTAGTAATAGTAGTAGAGGCTGTGGATATCTTAAACAACTCTTTCAAATGTTTAAATTACAACATTTACCTAACTGTATAACTACTGTATAAATCACAAAATAATTCCAAACTTATGAACATATTAACAATAAAAAAATCTTATAAAGTTATCAACAACTTATCAACAGACTTATAAACAGTATAAGTTGAATAACTAAAAATTTCTTTAAAAATAATATTACATTTTTGTAATATTAATCTTCCAACATTTTTTTTATGTTTTCTATATCCTGCTTTACAGATTCTGTCGTCTTTATTTTTTCATCAATCTTTTTAACACCATGCATTATGGTAGTATGATCTTTTTCAAAAGCTGAACCTATATTTCCCAGAGCACAGTCTAACATATTTCTACAAAGATACATTGCAACCTGTCTCGGATAAGCAATTGAATTGGCTCTGTTTTTTGAACTCAAATCGGAAACTTCTATTTTAAAATACTTACTTACAGTTTCTTTTATCAAGTCAATATCCAACTCTCTCCTATTTAGCTCATTAAGTTTTTGAGCTAAAATTCTCTTTACATAATCAACAGTCATCGGAGCATCTTGTTTCAATTTATAATGAGCCAAAACATTAATTAAAGCTCCTTCCAGCTCCCTAATATTTGTCTTTATATTCATTGCAATAAATTCTAAAACTTCATTTGAAAGAGCTATCGGCTCATACTTTACCTTATCCTGTAAAATAGCCATTCTCGTTTCAAAATCCGGAGGCTGAATATCAACGGTTAGACCCATATTAAATCTACTCTTAAGCCTGTCCTCAAGATTTTTAATCTCCTTCGGAGGTCTATCTGATGAAATTATAATTTGCTTATTTCTGCTGTATAATTCATTAAAAGTATGGAAAAATTCCTCTTGAGTTGCAGTTTTTCCTGCAATAAATTGAATATCATCTATAAGCAAAACATCCACATTTCTATATTTTTTTCTAAATTCGGATTCTGAATTTTGATTTTTATCCCTAATTGAGTCAATCAAATCAATTGTAAATTTCTCACTACTCAAATATAGCACCTTGCAATCAAAATTTTTATGAATTTCATGACCGATAGCTTTCATAAGATGTGTCTTTCCAAGTCCGGAATTTCCATAAATGAAAAGAGGATTGTAAGTACCGGCAGGATTTTTTGCAACTGCCTCAGCTGCAGCCATAGCAAATTCATTATTCTTACCTTTTACAAAATTATTAAAAGTAAATCTATCTGAAAAAGTTAAAGAATTGTTTGAAGAAGAAATTTTCTTTAATTTCCCTTTTTTTAATCCTTTTTCACCGGATTTAGAAAAAAAAGAAGCTTGACCCCTTGAATTTTTTATCGCTTCCAAATAAATTTCATCAGTAGCAACAACAGGTAAAAGCTCAGTTTTTTCTTTAATTATAGGAAAAAGCTGATTATTTATCGCATCTTCAATATAATCTTTAAAATGTCCATTTATAAAAGTTTTAATATAATTCGACTGACAAAGCACCATTAACTTATGATCCTCATAACAAATCGGCTTTAAAACTTCAATCCAAGTCGCAAAACGACTCTCTCCAAGCTTATCTTTAAGCTCATTGCAAACCTCAAGCCATAAGCTGTCAACCACTATTTCATTCTCAAACATAAATTACTCCCCATACTAAGTTATTAACATATTTATCCACAGTGAATAAAATTTTAGAAATATTGAAATTTAAACATTTATATAGTATTTTCTAAAAAATATTTAAACAATTTAAAAAGTTATCCACATTTTTTAAAAAATTATATTGTTTAAAAAATAAATTGTATTTTTTCAACTTTTGTTAAATTGAAAAATATTTATTAAAAATTAATAAACAATTTATCCACATATTTATTCTACTTATCCACATATTACATTTTTGTAAAAAATAATTTGTAGATAATTTTCTTGAAAATTTTTAATAATTATTTAATATTTAAAAAGATTTTAAACATCTTTTCACAGTTAAATTATACCAAAAATCCAAAAAAAACTCAAATTTATTGCATTTAATGTGCAAATTATTGTAAATATATAAACAAAAATATTACGTTAAAAATTTTTGCACAAAAAATCCGCTTGCAAAAAGCAAATGGATTAATTTTATATTAAAATTTCTCTATTACAAATATCATCCACAATATCATCGTGAGAAATTATAAAAATAATTTTATCTTTTGATATTTCTTTTATTCTGTTGTAAATTTCAACAGAACTTTCTTTATCAATGCTTGAAGTGATTTCATCTAATAGAAGTATATCAACATCGGAATTAATTGCTCTTGCTAAAGCAATTTTTTGTTTTTCTCCACCGGATAAATCAGCTCCTAAGTTAAAAATATCAGAGTTCAAATCTTTAGATGAGAAGATAGTCTTTAAAAGCGGATCTTGTTTTAAACTGTCAATTTTATCCTTATAATTTTCAATTCCAAAAAATAAATTATCCTCTAATGAACCTTGAAATACATAAGCATCCTGTCCCATATATTCAATTCTATTCCTTAAAGCTAATAAATTGTATGAGTTTATTTCTTTTCCATTAATAAAAATACCGTCATTTTCTCTAAAGCCAATAATTGATTTTAAGAATGTACTCTTTCCTCTACCGGAGTCTCCCTTTATTCTAATTATATCTCCTTTTGAAAATTCTCCGACAATATTAACATCAATACTATGTGTAGGAAGTTTTAATTTTGAAATATTAAAGGAAATATTTTTTATCTCTTCAAGATTATTTCCATTATAAACTTCACTCATCTTTTCTAAATTGTCCTTAAATTCTTTGGCTATTGTGAAATTTCTTTTATTTAGTTTTGAACCGACAAGAGAACTTAATGTATTAAAAAATGTTGGAATTAAAATCATAAGTATCATCAATGAAAAATAATCATGTCCAACAAAGGCAAAATTATAAACCCCATAAGTTAAAATAACAGTTTGAAAAATTGAATTAATACTTGAAATTAAGGTAGAAGTACTTACAGCATACATATTCACATCAGACATTGAGTTGTAAATAGTATCTACAGTATCACTTAAATAATTTTTAATAATATCAGGATTGGATTTTTGTTTTATATATTCAGTATTTGAAATGACGGATAAAACTTTTTGCCAGCCGGTAGTAACCTGTAATTCCATATTTCTGGACTTTTCCAATAGCACTTTATTTATCTTTGCAAATCCTAAAATATTTATAGGAATGACTACTAAACAAGCGAAAAATATGTATTTATTAATAATTAAAATCCAAATAGAAACAACGACCATAACAAGTGAATTTGTTATTAATTTGATATTATCACCTGTGATAAAGAGATAAATATTGTTAACACTCATTATTGTCTTATCCAAAATTTTCATTATTCCTTCGGAAATTATGTAATCATATTTTAAAGTTAGAATATTTTTTAAATAGTCGAAAAAATTCTCTCTATTTAACTTTCTTGAATAATGTTCTTTTATTACAATAAATAAAATATTTATTATCATAAAAACAGCCATAATTATAGATAAAAGTAAAATTCTATAGATAGTAATTCCCTCTACACTTTTACTCCAAATTTGAACCATAATCGGTGCAATCAGGCTAAATACAACTGACACTAATGACAAAATTATCATTATTACTAAAAAACATAAATAACTCAAAACAAAATCCTCCCTATTTATAAAAATTATTTTGAATATTATTGCATTATATGTAAACTATAAAATACAGTCAAAAATATAAAAAGAAAAAAGAATATTCTTATTAATTTTCTAAATGTATAATTATTTTTCATTTTTTATCCTCCAAAAACTTTGTAAATATAATCTTTTATTTTCAATAAATTCCAATATCACTTTAATCTAATGGTATTATTTTTTTATTGAAATATAACAAGTAACTGATACTATCCGTTCGCCTATGTTTATATCAATCCTTGGATGACTTTCTTTAAAATTTTTTTCCATTTAAGTTACCACCATTTAATCATCTCTCTATTTCTTTGACTTATCCTCCAAACTCTTAATACCTGTATTGTTCAGCTTTTCAATTGACAGCAGCTGAGTTCTAGCAAGTTTTCTAAGTTCTATCATTCTTTCTTTTTGATTTTAAATTTTGATATAAGCTCTAAAACTCTTGTATTACCTTGACTATTTGCCACTGTGATTATTATGAAACGAAACCCAAAATTTTTTTAAATACCTTTTATCATTTTTATATTGTTGTATCGTGTTCCATCCTTCAAAATGAAGGCATTAGGAGTTTCTCCAACTTGTATGAATCCAATTTTCTCATAAAGAGCCCTTCCTCTTTCATTACCTGAGAAATAATCCAGTTCAATTTGGGAAAGATTCCATTCCTTAGCTTGCTTTTCAAGACAAATAAGCAACTTCTTTCCTATTCCTAAGTTCCAGAATTCTTTCAGCACAGAAACAGCAACATTCCCTCGATGGCACATTTTCTTTTTTGTCAGTCTTGTAATCATGCCATTTGCAATTAGTCTTCTATCCATTTCGACAACAAGCATAAGTGTATTATCAGATTCATTAAAGCCTTTTATCATTTTTGCTTCCTCTTCTGCAGACATAGTTATTTCTTCTGGATAAGAATACAAGAAATCAGATTCTCCCATAACAGTCTTCAAATATTCAACAGTTTCTGCAGCATCCTTTACTTGAATCTCTCTAATTTCACAGATTCTCCCATCTTTTAGTTCAAATTTTTCTGGTGTGTATTTCATATTTATCCCTCACATAAATCTCAATATAACTTTAACTTAATGATATCATCTTTTTTGTTGAATGTAAATACTTATATTCTGAATTAAAATTTTTGTTCATTATAGGTATAAAAATTTGTAATTTTTTTATATTTTTACTTGACAATTATACTTAAAATAGCTTATAATCTATGGTAGTGTTTTATTAAATAACCTAAAGGTGATTGTAATAAGGAGGTGTCATCTATATTATGAAAAGAACTTATCAACCGAATAGAAGAAAAAGAAGTAAAATTCATGGTTTTAGAAAGAGAATGAGTACAAAAGCAGGTAGAGCTGTATTAAAGAGAAGAAGACTTAAAAATAGAAAAGTTTTATCAGCATAGGCCAACGTTAGTGTGGCCTTTTCTAAAATTCAGCTTTTTATTTTTTATTTAAAGTTATTATACTTTTCAATTTAGATATTTTTTGTTGTAAGTATGATGAATAGAAAGATGATATATGAATAAGGAAATTAGATTAAGAAAAAATAGAGAATTTCAAACTGTTTATAGACGTGGAAAAAATTTTTGGAATAGAAATTTTACCATTTTTATCCGACCGACAAATAGGAAAAAAGTTAAGTTCGGTGTTTCCGTTACTAAAAAGTTTGGAAAAGCAAATAAACGTAATTTGATTAAGAGAAGAATAAAAGAGATAATAAGACTTAATGTTTGTGATTTAGGATTAGGTTATGAAATGGTAATTTTACCGAAAAAAAACACTTTAGAAATTGATTACATTGAACTTGAGAGGTCTTTGTTAAGACTTATTAATTTTGCTTTAAAGAAGGTTTTAAATTGAGAAAATTAATGATTTTATTGATTAAATTTTATAGAAAATATATTTCCGGTCTTTATGGACACGGGAAATGTAAATTTACTCCGACCTGTTCGGAATATGCGATTTCAGCATATCAGAAATACAATTTTTTTAAAGCAAGTTTTTTAGTTATTTGGAGAATTTTAAGATGTAATCCTTTTGGAAAAGGTGGGTATGACCCGCTAAAGTAGGAGGAATGAATGGCATTTTTAAGAAATTTAATGGGATCTGTATTGAAATTTATTTATGAAGGAGTTGCTTCAATTTTACCTAACGAACCTTCAAGTATTTCATATTTAGCGATTAGTATTATTATAATTTCAATAATTTTTAAGGTTGTACTTTTCCCAATATTTTTAAGTAGTATAAAAAATCAAAAGATTCAGGCAAAGTTTGCTAAGGAACAACAAAAGATAAGAGAAAAATATAAACATGATCAACAAGCTATGAATCTTAAACTTATGGAATTTAATAAAGAGCATGGAATTAAACAACTTGGCGGTTGTTTGCCTATGATTTTCAACTTGATTTTAGTTTTAGCAATGTTTGCAGTAATGAGAGAGCCTTTGTTATACATTTTTGGGGATGCAAATGCGAATGTTATGAAAAATTTCCTTTGGATTAAGGATTTATCAGCACCGGATCCTCTTTTATATGGACTTCCTTTGATAAATGCAGTTACTCAATACATTTATCTTGATTTGAGTAATAGAGATCAAAAGGATAATCCGGGTGCAAAGTCTATGGAAACTATGAAATATATATTTCCTTTTATAATATTTATTTCAGCCAAGAGTTTCTCTGCTGGTCTTGCACTTTATTGGGCTATGACAAATATTGTAGAAATTTTATTGAGATTAGCTTTGACTGCTTACGAAAATAAAAAAATGAGTAATCAGTAGAAAGGAGCAAAAGATGAGTGTTATAAAATCAGCAAAAACTGTTGAAGAAGCTGTTAAACTTGCATTGAATGAATTAACAGCTGATATTTCAGATGTTGATGTTAAAGTAATTGAAAAACCTAAGAGCGGTTTTTTGGGCTTCGGGTCAAAAGATGCTTTGGTTGAAGTTACATTAAAAGACGAAAAAGGAAAAAATATTAAAGAAAATAAAGATAGTATCGAAGAAACTTGTTGTAAGGATGAAGTTTTCGTTAAAAGTGATGATTTAAAAAAAATTGAAGACTTTTTAAAGGATTTAATTTTAAAAATGGGAGTTGACGGTGAAATAACTTCTGATGAAGATGAAGAAGCTGTTAATTTGTATATAAACAAATCTGACGATTTTAAGGCTTTGATTGGAAAATCCGGAGAAACTTTGGAAAGTATTCAATATATTGTAAGTATTTTTGCAAGAAGACATACTTCTTTGGAAAAGAGAGTTTTTTTAGATATAAATGGATATAAGAAGAGAAAAGAAGAATCAATCAGAGAAATGGCAATGACTTTTGCTAAAAAATCTATAAGATATAAAAAAGTTATGAGACTTAGACCTATGAATGCTTATGAGAGAAGAATTGTTCACTCAACTTTACACAATATGAAAGGTGTATTTACAGCGAGTGAAGGTGAAGAGCCACATAGAAAGGTTGTTATCAAACCTAAATTTTAATATGCAATTATAAAGAACGTTTATTACGTTCTTTTGCTTTATTGTGGAACAACAAGGTTCTTATAGAAGGAGAAAATATGGAAAATACTATTGTTGCTATTGCTACTGCTACAGGTGAATCAGGTATTGGAATTGTAAGACTTAGTGGTGAAAAGTCGATAGATATTGTAAAAAATTTTTTTAAGCCTTATGATAAAAAAGAAATAGATGAAAAATCCAATAGAATGATGAAATATGGACATATTTACGATAAAGATGAACTCATTGATGAAGTTATGGTTTGTTTTATGTTTGCACCTCATACATATACGAGGGAAAATATTGTTGAAATTTTTACTCATGGGGGTATTGTATGTCTTAAAAGAGTTTTGAATTTATGTCTTGAAAACGGAGCAGATCTTGCAGAAAAGGGAGAATTTACAAAGAGAGCTTTTTTAAATGGCCGTCTTGATTTATCTCAAGCTGAAGGAGTTATTGACTTAATAAAGGCAAAGACAGAATTTTCTCATAAGAGTGCAATTAATCAACTTGAAGGACATTTGAGTAAGAAGATTAAAGAGTTTAGAGAAGAACTTTTAGATATTTTAAGTTTTGTCGAGTATTCTATCAATTTTACAGAAGATATGCAGGAGGAATTGCCTTTTGATAATGTAATTTTAAAGACTGAAAAATTAATGGCTGAAATGGAAGAATTACTTGGAGAGTCTAATAAAGGAAAAATTTTAAAAGACGGTATTAACGTTTCGATTATCGGTAAGCCTAATGTTGGAAAGTCTTCCCTGCTAAATAGAATTTTAAGACAGGAAAGAGCGATTGTAACGGATATTGCAGGAACTACAAGAGATTTGATTAAAGAAGACATTGAGCTTTCAGGAATTAAGTTAAATATAAATGATACTGCAGGAATCAGAGATACTGCTGATGTCGTTGAAAAAATTGGAGTACAAAAATCTATCGAAGCAAGTGAAAACTCGGACTTAAACTTGGTACTTTTCGATATTTCAAGAGAACTTGACGAGGAAGACGAAAAGATAATAAATCTTTCAAATACGACTAAATCTATTGGAATTTTAAATAAAGTAGATTTGGATAAAAAATTGAATGAAGAAAAATTGAAAGAAAAGGTAAATTTTGAGTTAATAGAAATATCCGCTCTAAAAAATGAAGGAATTTCAAAACTTGAACAGGCAATTATAGATATGTTCTTCGACGGCAAAATAGAAATTAAAGACAAGGCTTTAATCACAAATGTAAGACATGAAAATAGTCTAAAGAGCTCATTAGAATATTTAAAATCTTTCTATGCGGATTTAAAAAATATGGTGCCTATCGACTGTTGTGAGGTTGATTTAAGAAGAGCTTACGAAGTGCTTGGAGAAATAATCGGAGAAAATATTTCTGAAAACATCTTGGATAATATCTTTTCAAATTTCTGTATAGGAAAATAAAGACGGTGAAAACCGTCTTTTTTTGTGGGAAAATTCACGTCATAGTATTTTGAATAGAAAAACTCCCAACACGTCATCTCGACTGGAGCGTTAGCGGAATGGAGAGATCTCATAAAGCTCTATGCTTATGAAAAAATTTTTCATAGTCGATAAAAATTTAATTAAAAATTTTTCTAAAATTTCTAATAAATATAATAATATTCAAATATAAATAATATTAGAATATTTATGTATTGAATGTATCTACGATACATTACTTTTGCTAAAGCAAAAGTATGAGATCTCTCCATTTCGTTTACGCTACAGTCGAGATGACGTATAAAGGAAATACCTTCGTTTAGTAACTAGACGTTAAAAGTAAATAAAATTCAAAAATCATTTAAGCATCGCATATAAAACAAAATAATTCACGTCATAGCACTTTGAAGAGAAATGTTTCTAACATGTCATCTTAATTGTAGTGTAAGCGTAATGAAACCAGCCATAACTTTATTAAAAGTTGCATATAAAACAAAATAATTC
>UMHQ01016439.1_pt1 | contig 19572 bp, 16 predicted proteins | sample 1965531 | NCBI WGS metagenome assembly UMHQ01 (sample SAMEA4836098, study PRJEB28245) | human gut metagenome | biome: gut microbiome; material: fecal sample | place: Denmark | collected 2008
GACCTCTGTGTCATCTTATGAGGGCGGTTGCGGATTTGAGGATAATTCAACATATAGAGATTTTTTAATTGTTTTTGCCGCACATCCAATTACATTACAATACGGTCAATACAAGTTATTTAACACACAATATACAACATCGATATTTTGATAAATTATTTTTTATATTTACCTTTGAACAGTTTCCAATATATGGAAACCGTTGCTGCGGAGTGAACGTAGGAAATTTACTTTAAGCGGCAACTTTTATTGCCCCACGCCCGCATGGGCAGGGAGCATAAGCAAACGACCCCTTCGGGCGTGGGCTTTGTGTTATTGCTTAAGGGTTTCCTACGACCTACTCCGCATAATACAATGCTCCGTCCGTTTTTTTTGACAACATATTAAACAATAAAAAAGATATACTATCTTTGCAGGTGAATAATATAAAGGGAATAACAACATACAAAGGACAAATCCGCTGAACTGAACGTCGAACTCGCAAATCACGTTTCTCTATCATGCAAGCGGCTTATAGTTCTCGGTATATACTATGTGGTATTGCCGTGGGCGTAAGGACCGTTATTGATAGAGAGGCATTGCGAGGCCCGACGTTCAAGAATGGCACCTGCGTCCTTTTTTATGAGATACAGAACTATAATGAAAATAATAACAATATTCAAAACTTGCTACAATAAAACTGGAGGAAGCCCAATCAATAATGCCGTCGCTGGCACTTGTCAAATGTGCAGGACATTCAACCAGTTTGTGAGGGACCGTATCAGTGTGATACGGTCCCATTTTTCTTCTCAATCATTGATATCAGATGATGATATTATCCTCGATACTCCAGTCCAGTTCTTTGAATACGCATTCCCATTATAGGTAACGGAGTCCAAAAATGCGCCATTGCCTATCTTTAATAAAGCAGGCAAAGGATCTTGTTCCGTTTTGATACGCAAATCCTTCGTAAAAATTGCTCCCATACCATCAACTCTGGATTGTGCAGAACGATTGTTAATTTGCGTCAGTGTAATAGGATTATATGCAGCATTCAAATTTGGTATCATCTACATCAATAGTTCCGACAATACTCGGAGTTTTTCTATCCATATTGAATCCAGGATGATCTGGAATTTGAGGTTCTTCGGTGTCCGGATTTTCTATATCTGGTCTTCGGGATCAGGGTCTTCGAATCCATCTTGAAGAATATCATCATATGTTATCGTAGTTCCGGGGCCACCAGATGTCCATGATTTAGGATAACCATTAGATGGAATACTATCTCTTGACACTATAGCATTATCATACGCTCCTTCGGCAATCTTTTGAAGAACAGGCAAAGGATCCTGCTCGGTATGAAGACGTAAGTCATAGGTTTCTATTGCTCCCATACCATTTATTTTTGACTGTTCAGATCGATATTTAATATATCTTAATGCAATTATATTATATGCTTGATCCAAATCAATTGCTTGGGCAGACCACATATCATTTGTCCATGGAGAGTATGGGAGAGTATACAAATTCATACCATATCCTGCGTTCCATCCATAATCAATACACGGAATCGTTGTTGTTGTCAAATTACATGCTTCCCCAAAGTGGTAAACAGATATCAATTTATGCTCATTCGGGAATCGTTCATCGAGTTCATCGCGTAATTTAACAATAAGACCGTCAAACGAGCCATTAACTGCATCAGGGAAATCTGGGTTTGTACCATATCGTGCCCATCCATCATCAAAATTTATCCCGTCAAGACCATATTCTTCGACCGCCCACGCAAGAATTTCAGTAAATTTTTGTTGATTATCTTCTGTTAGATTTGCAACGCCAACTCCTTGCCAGTCTCCGAGTATGGACAACAACACCTTTGTTCCATCTTCTCGCAATGGTTGAATATATTTAAAATGTCCGGTTGTTGTCGAATCAGATGTTGGGACAAGCATTTCAGTAACATTGTCATTCAAATAAAGACAGGGTTCAGAACCGAATGCATGGATGTTAGCTGCAAAAATCACAACAACATCAAAAAAAGGTTCATCATTCATGCGATACAACATAGTATTGCGTGGATCTGTATCATTCACTTCGATATATGCAACAACTTTCGGCGTCTTTTCTCCATAGGCACGAGTCACGGGCATTTCAGTTTCGTTCAACAATTCCTTTTGGCACGAACTCGCAAATACCACAAGTATTGTCGAAAGGAGCATTGCTCCTATATTGATTCCTCTATTCATAATCACATAATAGTTGAAATAATGAAACATATTATTTAATCTATATCGTCATAATTTATGACCGTTCCAGAATTCCCTGACCAGTCCTTTGTATAACCGTTTGCGGGCGTACTCAAGCGTGTAACAGTATTGGAATAGACCGCAGTCGCAATTCTCTGAAGTACGGGAAGAGGATCGCATTCTGTGTGATTTCTCAAACCACATGTCAGAATTGCTCCCATACTGTCATTTAAGGTTTGTGCGCAGCGTGTCGATATTTGATTAAGAATAAACATACTGGAACTACAAAGCTGACTTAAATCAATTGCTTGCATTTATGTTCATTAGGGAACCGCTCATCCAATTCATTGCGTAATTTAATAATCAACCCACTGAATGAGCCATCCACAGACGATGGAAAATTAGGATTTTCTCCGTAGTTTGCCCACTCATCATCGAAATCGATACCATCAAGGGCGTATTCTTCGACAGCCCATGCCAAGATCTCAGCAAATTTTTGCTGATTGACCTCCGTCAGATTTCCGACACCTACTCCTTGATGATCTCCGAGAACTGAAAGCAGAACTTTTGCTCCATCCTGACGTAACGGCTGAACGTACTTGTAATGTCCGGTAGTTGTCGATCCTGCATCTGGAATAAGGATCTTCGTTACGTTGTCATTCAGCCACAACTGTGGTTCCGACCCATTTGCACGAATGTTTGCAGCAAAGATTGTTACTATGTCGATAAACGATTCGTTATCCATCCGATATAACATTGCATTGAGTGGATTGGTATCGTTTACATCAATGTATGTTACAATTTTCGGAGTCTTATCTCCGTATGCCCGAGTTTCTAAAGTTCTAACAGCATCCGTAGTATTGAGATTATTTTGGCAGGCTGAAAAAATAATGAACACGATAAGAACAAGGGAAACCCATATATTTCCATGACGTCTCATAGCAATAAGTTTTTAAGGTTCATATTAAATAAAAAGCCGCACACCGTTTGGAATGGTGTGCGGCAGACAAATGCCGTCGCTGTTCGCACTTGTCAAATATGCAGGGCAAGCACCATCATAAGTTTAGTCGATGTCGTCGTAGTTGATAGCGGTGCCAGTCGTTGCCGTCCAATCCTTGGTATAGGCGGTGCCGCTTCGAGTTACCGAACCAGAGAATGCACCTTCGCCGATCTTCTGAAGGGCGGGCAGAGGATCTTCTTCCGTATGAATACGCAAATCATAGGTCATAATGGCACCCATTCCATCTTCACTTGATTGCTGTGATCTATTTTTGATTTGGGCAAGTTCAATAATGTTATAATCATAATCAAGATCAATAGCTTGAGCAGACCATTTCGCATTCGTCCAAGGAGAAGTTGGGTAAGTATACAAGTTAGATCCGAAACCAACAGTCCATCCATAATCCATATCAGCTACAGCCGCAGCAGAAAGATTCACAGCATCGTTGTAATGATATGCAGTTATTAACTTATGATCATTCGGGAAGCGGGCGTCAAATTCATCTCGCAATTTAGAAACAAGGCCATTGAAAGAACCATCGACAGAAGATGGGAAATTGGGATTTTCTCCATATTTCGACCATTCATCGTCAAAATCGATACCATCAAGATTATACTCTTCAACCGCCCATGCAAGTATCTCGGCGAATTTTTGCTGATTTTCAGGTGAAAGATTGGCAACCCCAATACCCTGATGGTCACCAAGAATCGTAAGCAAGACCTTGGCTCCGTCCTGACGTAACGGTTGAACATACTTGTAATGTCCGGTAGTTGTAGACCCTGCATCGGGGACAAGTAACTTTGTAACATTGTCATTCAACCACAACTGAGGTTCGGTTCCATTGGCACGGATGTTCGCCGCAAAAATCGACACAATGTCGATAAAAGGTTCGCCGTCCATACGATAGAGCATTGCATTGAGAGGATTAGTATCATTTACCTCAATGTAGGCCATCACCTTCGGAGTCTTGTCTCCGAATGCGCGTGTTTTAGGAACGACAGTCCCTTCCATTTCGGGTTCCACCGCATCGTTCGCACATGAGATCATTGCAACTGCTGTAAAGAACGATGCAAAAAGAATCAAAAAACGTTTCATAATACAAAGTTTTAAATTAGTTAATAGTTTAATTTATGATGCTTGCCTGCATACTACCAATCCTTCGCAAAGGTATCATACCCTGTTCCACTACCTGATCCATGATAAATTCCAGGGATACGTTGCATTACATTATATAAACATTTTTCAGAGATTGTTTCATCATATTGAAGACACGCAAAAAAACTTCCAATCATACCAATACATCCTTGTTCTTGAACATTAGCTTGCGGTAAAGGTAAGTCTTCAAAAACAATTATATTATTGGTCCGTTCCAATCCCCACATAATCGTATTCAACATCCACAAATCCAAGTCTTTATCTTTTCTCAAAACAGACCCTTCTGGATAAAATGGCACATTGACCGTTCCGTAACAACTTTTATCCAATCCAGGAATGGCTTTACGGGGATGCACCTGCGTAAACATGGATGACTGATTATACGGATCACAAAATACAATCGGCTCGTCTTGCGACACATAACCATGCCAGGCATAGTCTATATAGTCGCCGACGGCGATGCCGCTCATAGCCTCAGTATCCCAGAAATATTCGGTCGGTTCCTCGTGGTCCACGACGGTCAGCAATTTGTCGGGCATCGCCTCGCGCATCGCCTTGATGAGTTTCGGGTAGGAGGTGGTGTTCATGGCGGGCATTCCCTCCTTGCCGTAACCGGTACCGCGGTCCCACAGGTTTATGCCGTCGAGGTTGTAGGTTTCGACAAAGGATTTAACCTGCAACACGAAGTCGGCAATCTGCGCATCGGTCATGTTGCAGAAACCGATTCCCTTACCGGCGCCCTCGATGCAGACACAAATTTTCCGGCCTTTGTCCTTCATCGGAGCAATGTATTTGTCCGCATGTTCCAACGTATAGAAGAGATCGGAAGTCGGAGCAAAAATCACCCGTTGCGATGCGGCATCGTAGTCTACTTGAGCAATTCGCAGCACAATAATATTACCTAATGAAGCCTGCGTTGTGGTCTTAAATTCATCTTTCTGTACTGTTTCCAATGCCACATAATCTGCATAATGGGCTTGCACCTCGCTGGTATTGACATAGAAGACCGTCATCCACTCCGTATCGAGCGGAATTTCCCATGAATTGTCTCCCTGCTGGAACATATTTTCATCGAATTCCCGGACGGTAATGCCGTAGTAGAGAATCTGACCTCCAACAGCATCCGCATCGGTTTGGAGAGACAGCGGTAACAAATAGATCCCAGGCGTGAGTCCTTCAACCGAAAAGATGATTTCAAGTGGGTCGGATGTTGTCTTCCCGGCCGCCACGGTCAGCACACCGCCGTTGCTGACCGACACATTGGCCGCTGGAAGGGGTTGCAGGCTGGTCTGATTGGCATCATTATAGGATCCAACCAGCGACAAGTCAGGCGACACGGTTACCGTGACTGGTTGCGAAGTCGCCATGTTAAGCCTATAATAGACTTGATCGGCAACATCATCTTCGTAGCCTTCGACCAAGCGCACGGGAATGCGGTCCCGCAACGACCTACCGCTCCGTAAGGTTCCGGAAACCGTTTCAAGCGCCTCTCCATCGGGTTCCTGTCCGGCTCCATACGATATGGGTTCCTCCGTACAGCCAGCGAGGAGCAGGGTTACTGCGCATCCAAACGCAGCACCCCGAAACAATCGAATAAATCCTGTATGTTTCATAATGTTCCCTTTCATGATTATTCTTTGTTGAGTTGCGGCACCTCGATGCCCGAGGGCCATTCGAGATCGAATTCCGCCACGCCGTCGTTGCCGTTCCCGGTCCAGTCGCGGATGACGTTGCCTTCTCCCTCGTCGAATTTCCAATAGCCGATCAGACCCGGCGTCTGCGGGTCGACGTCGTACATGTTCTCCCAGATCTCCTGCTCGCTGCGGGCCACGTTCCAGACGCGCACCTCGGTGATGTCGCCGTTCAACTGGCGCGTGTCGTCGTAGGACTTCCCGAGGAAGAACTGCCGGAAATTGCCCCAGCCCTTATATTGCTCGTACTGCGAGGGGTTCTGCAAATAGAGGTCGTAGAAGGCCCGGCCCGCGAGGTGGAAGGGGGTCGAGGCGGGGTTGCCGAGGTCGGTGCCGCGGCTCTGCAACTGTCCGTTGACGTAGATGCAGACTTCGCGCGTGGCGTAACTGTACGTCGCGGCGATGTGGTACCACTCCCCGGCATTCAGGAGTTTCGATTCGTCCTTCTTGGGAAACTTCCCGAAGCCCGGAGTATTGGCCGAGTCGCCCGTGCCGTCGAACTGCAACTGCTGACGCGGGAACGACGCATCGCCGATGCGCAGCAGCAGGTAGTTCTCGACACCCATGATGGTCGAAATCTCGGAGTGTTTCGAGAAGTCGTCGACGCGGATAATGGCCTCGTAGGTCACGGCCGTGAGGTTGTTGAACAGGTCGCTCTGCGGACCCGCCTTGTCGAGAGTCGGGAAGTTGATCCAGTTGTCGCGCAGCGACGCCGCCGAGGTGATCGCCGACGAACGTTTCACGACGTAGTAGGCCGTCGCGGAGCTTCCCAGCAGCGAGACGCCGCCGCTTGCGCTGCGGATCGTCACCGGAAGCAGGTAGGTTTCGTCGATCGGAAGTTCGGCCACATCGCCCGAACCGTCGAGATTCTTGAGCATCAGAGACAGCCGATCCGAAATGGTCTTTCCGGCAGGGATCGTCACGGTATTCTCCGCCAGTTCGTAATACGCCGCGTCGAGCATGGTCCACGACGTTCCGTTGCATGCATTGTAATCGGCGACAAGAGCCGGCTCAACTTCCACTGTTACCTGAACATCCTGCGACGCCGGATAGCTCATCACAACCGAGAAATCGCGTTCGAGCGTCGGGAGCGTCTTCTTGAAGGTCGTCAACTGGGTAGCGTCCGCCTCGGCGACATCGAGGTAAACCACGTTGTCAAATGGCGAGCGATTGTCATATTCGTCATTCTTGCAGCCCGCAGCGGCTACCGCCGTCGCAAGGAACACCAAAGCATATTTTTGCACTCGTTTCATGGCTGGATTATTTTGCAGGGTTCAACAACTGGATGGCGGCCCGAGTCGAAGCGTAGATAATTTCGCTGCCGAAATAGTCCGTATTCGCATCATAGATACACAATCCGCCCAGCGGGCCGAGTTCCGGAATGCGCAGGGCAAGGGCCGAAATGGCATCCGAGGCCGTCTTGTCCTCATCGAGGAACTCATATTCGGTCATCGCGCCCAGCAGCAGCCGGTCCGCCGCGACGTTCTCCATCTCCAGGGCCCGCAGGACCTGCAGTTTCAAGTCGCTGGCGTTGTCCGTCTCCCGGGTGTCCAGCACAATATAATCGACCTTCGCACGCTGTTCCGCAGTCAGGAACTGCGGGTCGCCCTCGAAGAAGAGTGTCAGCGACTTGCCCGGCCCGGCCACGGCTCCGAACTTTTCCAGAAACAGCGCCGCTACCGTCTGTTGGGCTGTCTGCGAGGCTTCGTCGCCGTAGGACGGGAGCCCCGAGAACGAAAAGCCGTCCAGACCCAGTTCGCGCACCCGGGCCACAACCCCGTCGAGGTAGTCGGTCAGCGCCGCGAGGTCCTTCCATTCGGCACTCCGCGCCGCATAGTCCACGAAGTAGAGCACCCGCGTACCCTTCTCCTTCAAGACCGCCAGGTCCTCGGCGTCGTAGGCCGAGAAGTGGTCGGCATTGGTCAGCGAGACGGCATCCAGCGAGTCGGGAAGGCTGCGCAGGCAATCTTTCTCGCTCGTGGGGGTAGTCGATCCGTTCTCGAAGCTCGCCACAACGAGCGTGTGGTCGCTCGCCTTATAGGCCCGCAACGCCGCCGTATATTGCGCCCACAGTTCGGGATTCTGCTCCGAAGGCCGCACGGGCTGCTGATCCACAGGCTCCATCTGCGTCCAGTCGCTGCACCCCGCGGTGAGCAGCAGCATCGCCACAACAGGCAGGTATATTCTGATCTTTTTCATAGTCCGTTATTGTAAAGGTTTGACATCCCACCAGACCCGCACGCCGCCGTTGTCGCGGCCGCCGAGCATCTCGATGGCCTGCTGCAGGTGTACGGGATTCTCCGTGTACTCCTCAACCGGATAAGGTATGCGCCGCAGTCCGTAGCGCGAATCCACCGTGCCGCCCGACTTGTTCTCCACAACGGGCAACAGCCGCGGATAGCCCGTGCGCCGGTACTCCGACCACGCCTCGATCCCCAGCGGGAAGATCGCGATCCATTTCTGCGTGATGATCCGTTCGAGGTTCCGCTCGCGGACCTCCTCCGTGTCGCCCGCCTCCCAGGCGATCGAAATGTCGCTTGCCGGAGCGTCCGCCGAATATTCCGACATCGGGTCGATGTATTTCGCGGGCTTCGCCGTGCTTGTCACATAGCTCTCGGCGCCCGAAGCCCCGCGCTCCTCGAACGACAGCGCAATGGCATCTTCGTAGAGTTCCTTTGCGGCATCCAGGCTGCCCCAACGCAGTTCCCACTCCGCGCGCAGGAACGTCGCCTCCGCAGCGTTGAACCACAGGTAGGGCGAAGAACTGCTCACGATCTGGTTCGAGAAGGCATTGACCATCGTCGACTTGTCCCGCGGGTCGATGCCCACGCGGATGCCGTAGTAGTCGCTCTTCTTGTTCCACGTCCCCTGCGTGAACATCGCCGCACGGCGCGGGTCGTTGTAGCCGTTCATGTAGCTGATGATGTCGGCCGCCACGCGGTGGTCGCCCCAGTCGTTGTAGATCAGCGCCGTGCGGTTCTCCGGGGCGTGCATCATCGCATTGTCGGCGTTCGCCGTGATCACCCCGTCGGCTATCGCCTCTGCGCCCTTCGCCTGCGAAACGTCCGGCTTCACATACGACAGCCGCATCGCCATGCGCAGTTTCAGCGAATTCGCGTACTTGATCCATTTCAGGATGTCGCCGTAATAGACATAATCGAACTTGCGGAAGGCGTCGGCCGAGAGCTGGTCGTTGGCGTGAAGCACCGCCAGCACCTCGTCCAGCTCCTCGAACATCTTCATGTAGACCTCCTCCTGCGTGTCGTAGGCCACCGTCAGCGACTCGGCCGAGTCCTCGATGACCTTCGAGTAGGGAATCGGGCCGTAGGTGTCGGTCATGCGGTGCATGATCGCCACGCGGAACAGCTTCGCCAGGGCGATGGCCACCTCGTCGTCCGTGTTGTTGATCACACCCCGGAAATAGGGATAGGCCTCCTGCATGACGATCACAAAGGGCCATTTCAGCCAGTCGGCCGAGGGGTTGAAGGTCGAGAACTTCTCCTTCCAGCCGTCGGGCGTCTCGCCCATGTAGCCCGCAAAGGCGTTGCCCGTAAGCGATTCGTTGAACTGATAACGGTGTTCCTGAACCGGAATGACCAGATTCTGAAGCCCCCGGATATTGGTGCCGATCTTGTAGTTCTCGCGCTGGAGCTCTTCGTTCGTCGCCTCGCTCGGATTGCGGTTGATCTCGTCGAAATCCCCCGTGCAGCCCCACGACAACAGCAGCAAAGCTCCGAAAAGCGCATTGATAATATGTTGGATTCGTTTCATAGGTTTTCGGTTTTAGAAGGTGACACGAAGGCTGAAACCCAGGCTGCGCAGCGACGGCACCATGAAGTAGTCGATACCCTGGTAGTTGTTGCCCGTCGAGGCGATCGCCTCGGGATCGAACGGCGCCTTACAATAAATCATCCAGAGGTTGCGGCCCACAAACGATACATCGATCGAGCAGACATCGCCGAACCAGCGGCGCGGCAGCGTGTAGCCCACCGAGAGTTCCTGCAAACGGAAATTCGTCGCCGAATAGGTGTAGTAGTGCGGCAGTCCCGACTGCGAGGCGATCGCCGCGTACCACCGCTGCGGATCCACCATCTCACGGCCGTTGATCAAAACGCCTCCGGCATCGCGTGCCGCAGCCGACGTCTCCGAAACCCCGAACAGGTCCATGTTGGCCTGCGTCGCCGAGTAGCAGATGCCGCCGATGCGTCCCGTAAAGAGGATACCCAGATGTGCCCCCTTCCACGCGAAGTCGTTGCGCCACGCCACGTTGTAGTCCGGGAGCACCGAGCCGAGGTAGATCTCCTCGCCGACGTCCGTCGTCACGAAGTTGCCGTTGCGGTCGACCTGGATATAGCCGTTCTCGTCGTATTTCAGGTTCGACGTCGTATAGAGGTCGCCCATCGTACCGCCTTTTTTCAGAATATACTTCGCTTTGCCGAGGCCCTTGATTTCGAGGCGGTCTTTCAGCGGTTCACCGGTCATCGGGTCGCACATGCCGTCCATCAGATCGAGGATCTCGTTGCGGTTCCAGGTGAAGGTGACGTTCGTATCCCACGAGAAGTCGCGCCAGGCGTGCCCGTAGCCCAGCGACGCCTCGACACCCGTGTTGCGCACGCAGCCCGTCTGAACGTACATGCTCGAATAACCCGACGAGGTGGAGACCGTCGGCTGGAAGGTCTGGTTGCTCGTGTCGGCCAGGTACCACGAGGCGCTCAACCGCACGTCGTTCCACAGCCGGGCGTCGAGACCGACTTCCCAGGTCTTCGTCCGCTCGGGATAGAGCTGGCCGATCTCGCGGAAGGTCGTAGGCAGCCACTGCTGCGTGGTTTCGTCATAGGCGTAGGTCGGGGTTGTCAGGAAGCGCGGGAAGGGAATACCCACCGACGAGAACGACGCCCGGAGTTTCAGATAGGAGAACGCATCCGGCAGGTCGAAGGTCGCCGTCGGGATCCACGAAAGGCCCACCGAGGGGTAGAAGAACGACTTCTGCGGCGACCCGGCCAACTGCGAAGCCCAGTCGTTGCGGCCCGTCAGGGTCAGGTAGAGCATCTGTTTCCAGCCCACCTCGACCGAGCCGAACAGGGATTGCGTCTGCTCCTGCCAGCCCCACTTCTGGGCGCGGGACTTCTCGCGGTCGAGGTCGAAGACCGTGAAGAGGTTCGGAACCCCCGAATCGCGGATCGGCCCCCGGTACGACAACTCGCGGCTGCGCACGTCGTTGATCGAGGCGCCGACATTCGCAACCAGCGACCAGTCGTCGCCGAAGGTCTTGTTCACGTTCGCCATCACGTCGGCGTAGATCTGCTCGTCGGCATTCGTGATCTCCGTGTAGTGGCCCTGCGAACTGCCCTCGGTGATCGTCGTGTTCGACGAGGCGTAGAGCTTCTGCGTATAGACCGAATTGGTGTTGTCGATGCGGGCGCGGCCGCTGACGTTCAACCACGGCAGGATGTCATACGACAGCGCAGCCGAAGCCATGTAACGTTTCTTGTCCGTGTCGCGCGGGTTGCGGTAGGCGATCCAGTAGGGGTTCTGCATCCTCAAGTCGCCGCCCTCGCCCTGCGGCCAGTACTGCACACTGATCCGACGCGCCTCATCCCAGCGCTCGAAAATCTTAACGGCCTCGAAATCATCCCCGCGCGGGAAGAGGTAGGCCGAGACGATCGGGTTCGAATAGACACCCTGGTTGATCATGTTGCGGTCCTTCTGCACGATGTAGCTCGCACTGACGTCCAGATGCAACCGATCCTGAAGAAACTGTGTCGAGTTGCGGAAGGTGAAGTTGTAGCGGTCGTAGTAGTTGTTCGGAATTATGCCGTCGGAATTGACCGCCGCGGCCGAAAAGTAGGTCTGGTTCCTGTCCGTGCCGCCCGACAGCGTGACGGCATTCGTATAAACGTGGCCCGTCTCGAAGAAGTCGTCGGGCGTATAGCCCGTACGGGCCGCATCGGAGAGTTTCGGGCCCCAACTGTAAACCGGAGAGCCCGACACGGAACCATAGCTGCCCGTGCCGTAGCGGTTCTGGAACTCCGGCATCACGAACGGTGCCAGAAACTCCGTCTGACTGGAATAAGTTACTTTGAACTGCCCGGCCTGTCCCTTTTTCGTCGTGATCATGATGGCGCCGTTCGCCGCACTCGATCCGTAGAGGGCGGCAGCCGAGGCGCCCGTCAGCACCGAGATCGACTCGATGTCTTCGGGGTTCAGGTCGGCAATGGCCTCCGTCGCGCCGCGCGAGTCGAACTCCGTACCGCCCCCGCCGCCGACGTTGTTCATCGGAATGCCGTCGATGACGTACAGCGCATTCGAGGATTGCAGGATCGACTTCGTACCGCGCATGACGACCTTCGAGGCGCCGCCGACTCCCGACGACGAGGCGTTGATCGTCACACCGGCCACCTTGCCCGTCAGCGAATTCATGAAGTTGGCGTCCTTGACCATCGTGATGTCCGACGGGGCGACCTGCTGCACGTTGTACGAGAGGGCTTTCTCCTGACGTTTGATGCCCAGGGCCGTCACCACGACCTGTTCGATCTCCGAGGCCGCCTCGCGCAGCGTCACATCGAAGCGAGTACGCGAACCGACTGCCACACGCGTCGTCTCATAACCCAGGTAACTGATCTCAAGCACCCGTGAAGCGGCCGGAGCCGGGACTTCCAGTTCGAAACGACCTTGAGCATCGGTAGAGACACCCACGGTCGTTCCCTGAACGATGACCGAAGCCCCGACAATCGGCTGGCCTTGAGGATCCACCACTTTGCCGCGGACAGATACCGGATCTCCCGACATATCCGTTTTTTTCGTTACAAGAATCGACATACCCTCAATTGTGTAGTCGAGTCCTGTCCCTTCGAAAAGACCGGGAAGAATTTGTGTAATGGTTTGATTTTCGGCATCCACCGATACGATAATACGCCGACTGTCGATGTCCTTATTGAATAGAAACAGATAGCGCGATTGCTTCTCTATTTCATGGACCACCTGTTCCATAGACACATTTTCCATATGAATTGTGAAACGGGCGGTCTGCGCCTGCGCTCCGCGGATATGGAGAGACAAGCACATCAGCAGAATGACCTCAAACAGATTCCGGATTTGGCAGAATCTCGTTTTATTCATACTTTTGTGAAATTAAAGGTAATAGATGTAGTAAGGTTAGTTTTATTCTCTGTTACCGGCCTGCGGATATGCAGATCCGCAGGCTTTCTTTTTCCAGAGAATCAATGGTTTCAGGTTCTCATTGTCATTTTATCATAGGCACTCTTTTTTCCCGAATTATACAATACGTTATTCTATCGCAAGTTTATTTCTATTTTATACGAATGATGTTGTGCTCCTCATCACGCTCATAGGTAAAATCCGACACATGCTGCAACACCCGAAGCGCATGATCGATGCCGTCCGAAATGCGGATCTTGCCGCTGGCGAATTCGATCGTCGGAATCTTCTCGCATTCATACACGATCTTGACATCATATATTCGTTCGAATTTGGCCATCAGTTCCTCGAAAGAGATCCCCTTCATGCTCAAAATGCCCTCCGGCCACTGCATGGCCACAGGATCGTTGTTGTGAAAAACAAGAAGATGACCATTGATGAGATTGACCACCTCGTCGGGATGGAGAATCACGTTTTGGTCGCCCGACGACACCTTCACCTTGCCTTCCAGCAATGTGGTTGAAAACAAGGAACGCGATTCATCTGCGACGACGTTAAATTTCGTACCCAGCACCTCAATCCGGGAGGCAAAGGTCTCGACGATGAAGGGACGGTCCGCATCATGCGTTACGTCGAACATCGCCTCGCCGGAGATCCGCACCCGGCGTATCCGGCGGTCGAAGACCACCGGATATTCGATCCTCGAACCGGAATTGAGCCATACATGCGTGCCGTCGGCCAGGTCAAGACTCACACGCTGGCCGGCAGGAGTCTCAAAGGAGGTGATTTGAGACGCCATCTCCTTGTAAGTATGTGATCGCATCCAATACAATCCTCCAGCGAAAAGGAGTAGAGAAGCTGCTATACTAACCGACCATCGCGCCACTTTGCGAGGTGTCCAAATTCGTTGAGGCGGTTTCTCCGCCGCTCCAATCACCTGATGGACCAGCATCCCCTCAAAAATGAACCGGACCCGGTCGATGTCGCGCTGGTGGTTTTCAGGATCACGCTGGTACCATTCCTTCATTTGTCTCTCCTCGTCCGGAGTGCACGTTCCGGTCAAATACCGGTATATTACCTCGTCTTGCATGTCTGTTTCAGTTTACGTTCTATATATAATATGAATAAGGGTGGGGGGTACTACACTAAATTTTGCATTTTTTTGCAAATAAATTTTTTTAGTTAATTTGCAAATTTATTTATTAAAAATAACTACCTAAAATACAATGAATTACAAAAACATCAATAAAATTGTCGTTCATACTTACGTCAAGAAAATAAATTTCATTTTTATCCAAATTGTCTTAACTTTGTTTTTCGATTATGGATATGACAGCCACATCCCATCCCGGCATCGACTTTACATTCGATGAACTCGGCAAGCATTTTTTTGCCAACATCGGAGCATACAAATTGCTGGCATATTCTTATGTGCGAAATAAAGCGGCAGCAGAAGACATCGTATCGGATTGTTTCCTCAAACTGTGGGAACACAAAAACAAACTGGATCCCCGTAAAGGCGACTACCGGATGTATATCGTGCAAATTATTAAAAACATCAGCTATGAATACATCCGAATGAACAGCATCCATGCGAAAATTCATGGCAACATTCAGGACAATACGGAATGGCAGTTCCAAATCAGCCTCCGATCATTGGAGAATCACGAGATTGAAGCCCACCTCTTTTCGAACGACGTGGAAAAAATCATCCGGCGCGAACTCGGCAAGATGCCGGAACTCCGGCGTGAGATCTTTTCCGACAGCCGGTTCGGGCTTATGACCCACAGGGAGATCTCGGAAAAATACCGGATCCCGCTCCGCCGGGTGACGTGGGAGATTACCAAAGCCCTCGACACGCTGAAAATCGCCTTGAAGGATTACATGCCCGCATACATGCTCCTGTTCTATTTCATGAACAGAAAATAAAAATGAGGGAACACTATTCGATTTACATGTAATTGCGATAGACCATGTAAATTCCAACAGTTTAATGTTCCCTCATTCCCGGACTTCATGTCGGGTACATAAAGTCGGGAAGATTCATACAGTATAAATTCACAGATGCGCTGTAAGGCTATCAGTGTAATTCCACATATAACTCAATATATTATTCTGAATTATTCTCTACCTCTTTGTGCAAACAAACAATTTGCACTATTTATGTTATCCACATGCAAATATAGAAAATTATCCAGAAAGTATTCGCGAATATGTATAAATATTCGAATTCGGTGGTTCTTTTGCATTGGTGGTAAAGAAAGCGCGATATTACACAAACCAGGAATTCGTTACCAGTATAGGGCAACGAATTAAAGAATTGCGTAAGGAACACAATCACTCTCAAGAATATCTTATCGAGAAAGTAAAATTAAGTATCAACAGCTACGAAACAGGTGCGAAGATTCCAACACTGATGTCAATATATAAGATCTGTGAGTTTTATAAGATATCAATCAGCGAGTTTTTTGCTCCAATAAAATATCCAACATTAAACAAATGAAAAGGGACAATACCTTTGTATTGTCCCTTTATAATTTAAATCATAAAAGCATAAAGAAAGTTTCCAATTAAGGAAACTTTTATTATATTTGCAAAAAAAGATATGGGAGCAAAGATTGAAGAGATCGGGAAACTGATCCGTAAGGAGCGGAACAACCTGGGACTGACACAAGATGAACTGGGACAAAAGGTCGGAGTTGGGAAAGCACAGATCTCTAAAATAGAGAACGGGCAGGGATCACGAATCAAGACCCTGACAAAAGTTTTGGATACACTGAATCTTACGGCAACAGTCGAATTGGATGCCGCAACGGTAATCAACAAGAAACTGATTGAATATGTTGTAGCAAACATCAGTGAATTCGCAAAAAAATATGAACTGACAATCCGCGAAGCAAGCAACTATCTGAATTTGCACAAAGGACTGAGTTTTCTGGAACAGCACTACGATGCCGAGCACCTTCTTTCCATCGATGATAGTGTAGAGGATCTGGCTCGGGTATGCTACAACAACGGGGGAGGATTGCGATGAAACTATACCACGGATCAAACATTCTCATCAGGGAAATAGATTTTTCCCGATGCAGGCCATATAAAGATTTCGGGCAAGGTTTTTACTTGACCGAAATCGAAGAGCAAGCCACGAAAATGGCCAAAAGAACGGCAACGATCTATGGCGGCGAAGGAATCGTCAGCGTATTTGAATTTGACAGAGAAGGTGCCTATGCCGATAAAGAGTTATCCATCAAGGAATTTACAATTCCGAATGAAGAATGGGCTCTCTTTGTGATGGGAAACAGGGACCGAAACAGTAAGCATCCAACACACCATTTCGACATCGTAATTGGCCCCGTAGCAGATGATGAAATGGCAACTCAATTCAGATATTTCAAAGATGGAATCATTAATCTGGAGAAATTAGTATCAAAAATACGTTTTCATAAAGTCTCTTCGCAATATTTCTTTCATACGGACAGAGCCATTAAATACCTCAAGCCTTATGAATGATAAAAAAATCGAATATCTGATCGAAGGGATCAGTAAAGACATCATCGTCTATTTAATGGAAGACAATGGCATGAAAATGACCGATGCCATTTCTGTATTCCACAATTCGGAGACATTTGCGAAGCTCTCCGATCCGAACACGGGACTTTACATAGAGAGTTCGGCCTATGTATACGAGATTTTGAAAACGGAATTAAGAATGGGGAAAATCTCGCAGGAATAAACAAAATAGCATTATAAAACACATTCGAAAAGTTTTTTATTACATAGAAATTCGTTATCTTTGAAACGTAAAATTTGGCGGACAAATATCAGACAAATGACGACACAAACGAGTGTCCAAATCATGACTGATCCATGATGCCAAACCTATAAAACACTGTAACAAAGCTAATTATAGCTAAAAGTTGCGATCCCAGCGGGTTCACCAAAAGAGAGGAAAGTCGCGGCTTTCCTCTCTTTTTTGTGCCGGGACCCGAATGCCGTTTTCCGCCGTACACCGCCGCAACCCGCCGTATGCCTGCTGTCTCCCGTCTTCCGCCGCACGCCGCTGCATCCTTCCCGCATCTCGCCGCACGGCAAATTTTTCCCCGTGATTTTGGATTGCCGAAATAAAACGATATTTTTGTATGCGCAATGCGCAAATGCGTAAACTGAACCATTAATTCTCATACCTATGTGTAGAGCCCTTATCATCGGTGCGGGTGGCGTCGGAACGGTCGTGACCCAGAAGATCGCCGCCAATCCCGTCTTCACGGACGTGATGCTGGCCAGCCGTACCAAATCCAAATGCGACGCCGTGGCGGCCGCCATCGGCGGCAACCGCGTGAAGACCGCCGAGGTCGATGCCGACAACGTGCCGGCGCTGTGCGAGCTGTTCCGCGCCTTCAAGCCCGACATCGTCGTCAACGTCGCCCTGCCGTATCAGGACCTCACGATCATGGACGCCTGCCTCGAGTGCGGCTGCAACTACCTCGACACGGCCAACTACGAGCCCCGCGACGAGGCGCACTTTGAATATTCGTGGCAGTGGGCCTATCAGGACCGCTTCAAGGCGGCGGGCCTCACGGCGATCCTCGGCTGCGGATTCGATCCGGGCGTGACGGCCATCTTCACGGCCTATGCCGCCAAGCACCACTTCGACGAGATCCATTACCTCGACATCGTGGACTGCAATGCCGGCAACCACGGCAAGGCCTTCGCCACGAACTTCAACCCCGAGATCAACATCCGCGAGGTGACGCAGAAGGGCCGCTACTACGAAAACGGTCAGTGGATCGTGACCGAACCCCACGAGATTCACCGCCCGCTGCACTATCCCGGCATCGGCGAGCGCGAGTCCTACGTCATCTACCACGAGGAGCTCGAATCGCTCGTGAAGAACTATCCGACGATCAAGCGTGCCCGCTTCTGGATGACCTTCGGGAAGGAGTACCTCACGCACCTGCGCGTCATTCAGGACATCGGCATGGCCCGCATCGACCCGATCCTCTACAACGGCGTCGAGATCGTGCCGATCCAGTTCCTGAAGGCCGTGCTGCCCGATCCCAAGTCGCTGGGGGCCAACTACCACGGTCAGACCTCGATCGGCTGCCGCATCCGCGGTGTGAAGGACGGCAAGGAGCACACCTACTATATCTACAACAACTGCGACCACGAACAGGCCTACAAGGAGACCGGCACGCAGGCCGTCTCGTTCACGACGGGCGTGCCCGCGGCGCTGGGGGCCGCCATGTGGGCCAAGGGGCTGTGGCGCGGAGCCGGCGTCTTCAACGTCGAGGAGTTCGATCCCGATCCGTTCCTCGCGGAGCTGGGCGAGCAGGGGCTCCCGTGGCACGAGCTGTTCGACGTCGACATCGAGGTGTGACGTCGCTGCCGTCGGATTTCCTGCACCTCCCGGTATCCCGCCTCCGGATTCGGAGAGGGCAGCGGAGCAGGAAACTTCCGGCAGATCGTTGTCCGATATGCGGACGGTCCCACATGGGGCCGTCCGTTTTTTATGTGCCGTGCGGGGCGGAGGAAGTCCCCGTGAAGGCGGGCCGCACCCGAATTTAGGTATTTCTACTGACCGCCGGAACGGGAAAATCCGCTACCTTTATCCTCAAAAGAGAAATACTGCCCGAACATGCGATCAGAAGAGACTGTCACGCTGGCTGCCCGTTACGATGAACCGTGCGACACGCGCGCCGACTACGGGACCTTTTTCGATGAACTGCTGACCCTCGCCACCGCCGCCCCGCTGGGCCCCGCGACGGGCGAGCGGATCCGCGACTATGTGATGCCGTGGCTCGAGACCCACCCGCTCGGGTCGTTCGACCGCTACTCCGACCGCAGCTATGTGCGGAGCTACCTCGGGCGCTGCCCCCGCACGCACTGGGAGGCGCTCGTGATGAGCTGGAAGCGCGGCAATGCGACGACCATCCACGGACATCCGGCCTTTGCGGGCTACCACTTTGCCGACGGGGTGTTCCGTGTCGAGATCTTCGAGCCGGTGACCGACCGGACGGCCCGCCGCGTCGGCGAGCGGATCATCGACCGACGCGAGTGCCTCTTTGCCGTCGGGGCGCCGGGGCGTTTCGACAACCACCTGCATCGGATCACCTGTCTGAGCGAGACCGGCCACAGCCTGCATGTCTATTCGGACGATGCGCTGCGGGGTGTCACCTTCACCGAGGCGGAGTAGGGACCGTCGCCCCGCCGCAGGGCCCGGCGCGTGGCCGGGAACTCTCCGCGGCGCCTCTTTGAACGGCCGGGAGCCCTGCACGGCGTCTCTTGAGGCGGCCGGGAGCCCTCTGCCGCGGCTTTTTGGGCGGTCGGGAGCCCTGCACGGCGC
>UMHQ01059240.1_pt1 | contig 19552 bp, 22 predicted proteins | sample 1965531 | NCBI WGS metagenome assembly UMHQ01 (sample SAMEA4836098, study PRJEB28245) | human gut metagenome | biome: gut microbiome; material: fecal sample | place: Denmark | collected 2008
AGCCTGATGCTCTCCCGCAAACGGATATGCAGAGGCTTTCCGGCATCCGTTTCCAGCGTAATCACCCGGGGGCGTTTTCTCAGCCGCATAAGCCGGAGCTGTGCCACAGTCCCTTCTATCTGCAGCACTTGTCCCCGATCCGCTCGGTAAAACAGCCAGCCGCCGTTAAAAACGCACCACAAGCCGAACAATGCTCCCGGCAGTATAAGCAGAGCGTCATTGCCCATAGCCGCCAGAAGCATCGTTATCAGCAGCAGCGCGCATCCCCACAGGCAGCGCCGCATTACCTCCCCTCGGATGACGGGCGGCAAGGATTTGTATTTCTCGCGCATACCGGCCTCACAACAGCACAATGCGTTTCTTCTTCACCAGTGTGAGAACGGCGCTTACCGTTGCCGCAAGCGCGCTGCTCTTTTCCATTTGGGCCTCCAGCGCACCGTCTTCAATGTTATCTGCACAGTAGATCGCCTCAACCAGCCGCTGGCGGTTGTCTTCGCCCAGATACCCTGTCTCAGGCTTCAACCCCAGCTCAGAAAGCCGAACCAGCTCCGCTGCGGTCAGCCGCAACCCAGCCAGCGTGAGCCAACGGAGCGTATCCTTTTCCCGCTCGTTCAGCCCCATGTAGGAAAACCGCTTTGGATAAGGCGTAAGGATACAGTTGCACAGCGCCCGGAATACGTCCAGCGCATAGCGCTCCCCGGGCTGCGCCTCAACCAAACCCATCGCCGCCAGTTCCCTTATTCTGGTCTTGCTTCTATATTGGGGACCATGACGCCCCTCCAGCCAATCACGCGCCTGTGTCCCATGAAGCGTCACCGCCCTGCCATGCCGGTTCACTGTGACCGCGCCGCCGTGCCGCTCCTGCAGTAATCCTTTGGATAGATAAATCATCTTGCCACCGCCTTTTCTTATCTTATTTCTGTTACACCGCTCCCTGCGGATTTTTACAACACCTGCATCATCACGACGGACAATGCCACGATCCCGATTGCGCCGATGCAGAGCCAAACGATTTTCTTTATGAGTGCTCCATCCATCTTCTCCATAAAGGCCCCGTCATCCGCTACCGGCGTATCGTCATAATACCCGTCATAGCCATCGTCTTCGGGCTTTACGGTCTCCGCTACAGCAGCGGCAGGCTGACGGCGCGGACCCACAGGCCGCTTCTTTTTCCGTTTTGTCTGCGGCCGCTTCCGCTCCGGTTCAGGCCGCGTTTTTTCGTATTGAACCGGGATCGTTTTTCCGCACTCCATGCAAAATGCGGCGCCTTCCAATAACGAAGCGCCGCAATAGGGACAGTATTTCATCCTGATACTCCTCCTTTTTTTGATTTGCCGCAAGGAGAAGTATCGACGATAGGATTATAACACGGGTGGATTTTCGCGTCATCAGCAGAAACCCGCCTGAAAACTGCCACAAAACTGACATTCTATTGCGCCCATAAGTACCCTGGGGTATACTTGGGCCATGAAGTATCCAAGCCATCCTGTTGGGGAAGGCGCAGTTTCCACGTCACACAGCGTCCATAGGCATACGCCTTTGGGCGCTTTTTGCTTTTCCAGGGAATACCCCCTGTGTCAATAGATATCAACCGAATAAGGAGGTGAATGAAAGGATTGCCCATAGCGGCAGGTTTCGCGGAGCGCATATGCGGTCCGTTTTTTTGTGCTCAATATTCAAAGAGAGGAGTAATCACTATGACAAATACCCAACGTGCGCTCAGCGAAGCCGAATGTGCTTTTGCAGAATCGCATCACCACATGGTCATCAACTACCTGAAGCGCAGACATCTGCCGGAAAGCGAGTTCTATGATGCGGTCATTGACCGCTATCTCCGCACCGTGCAGCTCTACTGCACGGAGGCGAGGCTCCGCAGGTACAAGTTCAAGACCATCCTCAACAAAGCCCTGGATTGGGCGGTCAAGGACTACTGGCGCCGCCTCTATAACCATGCGCAGCGGTTTGTGAGCCTTGATACCGCCAGGGACGAACATGGCACGCCGCTGCACGAAATGCTTGCCGATGCCATCGTCACCGATGAACAGGCTTGCGGCAACATGACAGCGGACGACTTGATGCAGGCTTTGTCCGACTCACAGCAGGAAGCGATCCGGCTCAGGCTGGATGGATTCTGCCTTGCTGAAATTGCGGAGCGGCTCAGGCTTTCCATGAGCGAGGTGGAATCCCTTTTCCTGGACGCCCGTGCCATGCTCGCACCGGTGTCTTAGACCATGAAATACTACTTGCCCGATAAAGACCCGGCACTGAAAGAGATGGCGGCCATATTGGAGCGCGTCAGCTACAAGCATGGGATATTTGACAGCTTTTTCAACCTGATGGAGCTGATAGCGCTTAGCATCAGCACCCTCTGGTCCGGCGAGGAGCGGGCGGAGCGGCTTAATGCATTGGAGAGACTTTTATCCCGGCTCAGTGCGGAGGAAAAGACGAGCTACTTCCAGATGGCCGAGCTTTTGAGCAGCGTAATTACCAAGCGCAAAGATGCACCCAATGATGTATTGGGGAAGCTGTTCCATGCCTTTGGCCTACACAATAAGTGGAGAGGACAATTCTTTACGCCGGATCATATTTGTCAGTTCATGGGCATGGTATCCGGCTTACCCAACGAGGAAGAACTCAAGAAAAAAGGCTACGTCTCAGTAAACGATCCATGCTGTGGCTCTGGAGCCCTGCTGATCGGGTATATTCATGCGCTGAAAAGCCAGAACTACGACCCTGCCAATCGTGTTTTCATGGTCGCGCAGGATATCGACATCCGCTGTGTCTGGATGTGCTACGTCCAGTTGAGCCTGTATGACATCCCTGCTGTGGTCATCCATGGTAACAGCCTTGCGCTTGAAGAACAGTCAAAGTGGTACACACCAGCTTGCCTTGACTTTCATCCGCAAAAGGAAGGAGATGAACCGAACAGTCCGAAGGACGAAACATCCGTTGCTTAAAAAACAAATAGTGAAAAGGAGTTGATTGCATGACAGATGATTGCATAGCCCGCATGAAAGCGCTTATTCCCCGCATCCGGGAGGCGGATACCGCTTATTACAAGCATGATAAGCCTATCATGACCGATCGGGAGTACGATGCACTGTATGACGAACTGCTGGCGCTGGAGAAAAGCACGGGGATCGTCCTCTCCGGCTCACCCACCCAAACCGTGGCGGGCGAGGTACTGGAGGGGCTAACCGAGGTTGTGCATACCCGACCCATGCTTTCTGCGGCAAAGACCAAATCCATCGATGAGGTCATACATTTCATAGGCGGCCGACCTGCTCTGGTGAGCTGGAAGCTGGATGGCTGTACGCTGGTGCTCCGCTATGAAGGCGGCAGGCTGAAGCAAGCCATTACCCGTGGTGCAGAAGGCCGCATCGGCGAGGACGTCACCCATACCGTCCGGGTCATGGGGAATGTGCCGCTTACCATCCCCCACTCCGGCGCCATCGAGGTGCGTGGTGAAGGCGTGGTGAGCTGGGAAAACTTCCATGCGCTCAACGAAACGCTGGAAGAGCCGTACACCCACCCCCGGAGCCTTGCGTCCGGCAGTATCCGCAAGCTGGACGCCGAACTTATCCGCAACCGGCGGCTGGAGTTCATCGCATTTGATCTGGTAGCCGTGTCCGACCTTACGTTTACGCGGAAATTCGATCAGATGCGTTTCCTTAAAGCGCAGGGCTTTGATGTAGTGCAGCACATGGGCGTATATTCGGATGAATCCGAACTGCGCACGGTCATTGACTGGTTTGCCCCGGAGAAATCCAACTATCCCGTGGATGGGCTGATTATCGAGTTCGATGACATCGCCTATGGACAAAGCCTTGGCGCAACAGGGCATCACGAGAACCGGTTGATCGCCTTGAAGTGGGCGGACGAGCTGTATGAAACCGAGTTTTTGGGCTTTGAGCTGGCGACGACCCGCACGGGCATGGTGTCTGTGACCGGTATGTTCCGGGATGTAGTGATCGATGGCGCAACCGTCAACCGGGCATATCTCCACAACCTCGATATTGTGGAGGGCTTTGAATTGGGGATTGGCGACAAGGTGAAAATCTATAAAGCCAACCAGATCATCCCCCAGCTAGCCGAAAACATTACCCGTAGCGGTACGGCTCGGCTTCCGGATACCTGTCCCTGCTGTAAAGGCCCCATAACGGTTAAGACAACCTCTGGCGGGACACGGTTTTTGTACTGTGAGAACACCGACTGCCCCGCAAAGCTGGTGGATAAGTTCGTGCATTTCTGTGAAAAGACCCGCATGAACATCGAAGGGCTCTCGGCCAAGACGCTTGAGGTGTTCATCGACCGGGGCTGGATCACCAACTTCGGCGACTTGTACGAGCTGGAACGGTATCGTGCTGAGATCGTCCGGACTGAGGGATTCGGTGAAAAGTCCTTTGCCCGACTTCAGGCCAGCATCGACAGAACCCGGCGTTGCCATCTTAACCAGTTCCTTGCGGGCTGCGGTATCCATACGGTTGGGCGCACAGCCAGCAGAGCTATTTCCCGTCATTTTAGCGGCGATTGGGACGCCTTTGAAGCTGCCATCCAATCCGGCTTTGACTTCACTTCCCTACCCGATTTCGGCCCCACGATGCAGGAAAACATCTATGCGTGGTACGCAGACCCCGCAGCACAGCAGCTGTGCCGGCCTGCGCTGAAGCATCTACATTTCATTAAAGAGGAGGAACCGATTATGAGTAACACCAACAACCCCTTTGCCGGCAAGGTCGTCGTAGCCACCGGCAAACTCCAGAACTACAGCCGCGACTCCATCGAGGATAAGCTGCGTGAGCTGGGCGCAAAGCCTGGCAGCAGTGTCAGCAAAAACACGGATTTCCTGATCGTCGGCGAGAAAGCGGGCTCCAAGCTGGCAAAGGCTCAGAAGCTGGGCGTACCCACGCTCACTGAGGAGCAGTTTGAAGCGATGCTGGCCGGGTAATCCGGTGCAGCGGAAAACACAAGAATAAATCAGACAGGAGGCGTAATTATGCAAACCAATCTTGCAGTCGTAACACCCGAGGAAACCAGCCTTTTTTCTCAGTTGGCTGAATTTCACAACAACGAGCGTACCGCCCGTGAGATGAACGGGCTCCCCATGACCTTCGACCGCATCAAGCCCCCTTCCTCCGGCGGTACGTCCTTCGAGGTGCCTGCCATCGAAGGGGATGATACGGAAACGGTCAAGACCTTCAGCGGCGTGATTCTGTATCACCATCCCATCCAGTCCTATTACAAAAAGACCTATACCGGCGGCAAGGAAAAACCAGACTGCGCCAGTATGGACGGCGAGTTTGGCCGCGGCAATCCCGGCGGCGAGTGTGCGGCCTGTCCGCTGAACAAGTTCGGCACCGGCGTCAACGGCTCCAAAGCCTGCAAGGAAAAGCACCGGTTGTACCTGCTCAAGAAGGGTGAGATCTTCCCCATGATCCTGGATCTGCCCACCACCTCCGTGCGTGAGTTCGGCGGGTATGTGAAGCGGCTGCTTTCTAGGGGCATCTTTGTGGATACCGTCATAACAAAGTTTGCACTGAGAAAGACCCAGAGCACGACTGGCATGGAGTTCTCCCAGGTGGTGTTTTCCATGGAGGAGCGTCTGGGCAGCGGCGATACGCTGTTGCTCTCCGATCTGGCCGAGCAGGCCAGGGTCTATGCGCAGACCCTTGCTTTCGTGGATGAGGAGGAACCCGATACCATCCCCGCTGCCTGTGAGCAGGAGACTTATGCGGCTATACCTGGCTACATGGATCGGGAAACCGGCGAAATCTATGAGGCGCCCCCGCAGGAGTAATTCTAAAGGGACGCATATCTAAAGGGGCGCTTCGGCGTCCCTTTGTGTTTTAGAAATTAAGACGCACATGATGGCACAGAACCACTCAACAAACAAAAGAAAGCGAGGATCAGAACATGTTGAAAATGGTTTCTACCGATAAGATTTCCAACCATCCCGACAACCCCCGCAAAAACCTCGGAGACCTTTCCGAGCTGGCCGACAGCATTAAGGCCCATGGCATTTTGCAGAACCTGACCATTGTTCCCGTAACGAACCACCCGGGTTATACCGCCTCGGCGGATGATGCGGAGGATGGCATCGAGTATTATGCGGTGATCGGCAACCGGCGTTTGGGCGCAGCTAAGCTGGCTGGTCTTGGCGAGGTACCCTGTGTGGTATCCGGCATGGATTACCAGGAACAGATCCGCACCATGCTCACGGAAAATATCCAGCGCAGCGACCTTACGCCCTACGAGCAGGCTGCGGGCTTTCAGATGATGTTGGATCTTGGCGAAACTGCGGAGACTATCTCCCAAAAGACCGGGTTTTCCAGCAGCACTGTACGCAGCCGGCTCAAGCTGCTTGAACTGGATCAGGAGAAGTTTGTGCAGGCGTCCCAGCGAGGGGCTACGCTGTTTGATTTCGCTGAGCTTGGGAAGATTGACGATATCAAGCTGCGCAACAGTGTATTGAGCAAGGTGGGAACAAACAATTTCCAGAACGAGCTTCATAAAGCGCTGGATAAGGAGAAGACAGAAAAGGCGTGCGCCGCTTTGTTCAGCCAGCTTGATGTTTTCGCAACAGCCACAAAAAAGACCGAGGGTTTGATGTATAAAACCAGCTACTTTGCAGGGGGAACTACGGCTGTATCGGTTCCGGAGGATGCCGTTGAAACAAAGTATTTCTATGTGACAGAAAGATGGGGCGCCAGACTATACTGTGAGAAAAAGGCACCAACATCTGAGGAAATCGCACAGAAAGAAGCGCGAGAAAAAGAGCAAGCTGAAATCAAAGCGAAGCGTGCGCTTACAGCCGCACTGGAAGACCGTGCCAAACAGCTCCGGAGTAGCTTTGTGTGTAAGCTCTCCAATACGCAGGCAAAGAAAAGCATCTCCCCTATCATCGCGTCTGCCGCCAACAAGCTGCTGGTCAACGGTTACCGATCAGTTGACTATCCTGCAATCGCAGAGCTTCTCAAAGTAAAAACGGATGAAAACAATGAATGGTGTTTTGAGGATATCAGTGAACAGATCCGCAAAGAACCGGAACGGCACCTGCTGCTTATCACCTATGCTCTGATGGAGCCAAGGAACTCACTCTTCGACTGGAGATTTGAGTTCTGCCGCAGTGAAAAATTGGAGGCGCTCTACGACTTCCTCGAAGAACTGGGATATCAGGTATCCGATGAGGAGCGGGCCTTGCTGGATGGAACCCATGAACTGTTCTTCCAGCCCGAAGAGGAGGCCGAGGCCGCAGCGTAACTTGTTCAGGTAATAATCTGATTGCTACTGGGCAGCACGCTTCTGTGCTGCCCTACTTCACTCTCACAAAGTAACAAGAAATTAAATGCAAGAAAGGAGTGCTTTGAAGCTATGAGCTTTCCGAACATGCCCAACCTCCAGCCAGTACAGTGGAAAGACCTGATCGACTTCCGCTGCGTGCGCTGTGGGGCCTGCTGTAAGCATATCAAGCAGTGCGTCATGCTCAGCAGCTACGACATATTCCGGCTGGCAAAGTATTTTGAGAGTACGGTTGGTGCGGATAACGCCATTGCACATGTATGCGAAAACTATACGGATACGGTCATGCTCACAGAGAATTACCCCATCCTGACCCTGCGAACCCAAGGCGAGGATGACGGCTGTATCTTCCTGTGCGAGAACCGTTGCAGCGTATATGCTGCACGGCCGCGTATCTGCCGGCTTTATCCGCTGGCAGCGGAACCGGCGTTTGGGGATACCATGTTCCATTACCACCTTTGCACCGAGCAGCCACACCATTTCAAGGACGGTAAGATACGCGTCAAGGAATGGGTGCGTGATAACTTTCGTTCCGGGGAACAGGCGGCGGTGATTCAGGAACTCAAGCATACGGCGATGATCCATAAGGCGTTGGAGGAAACTTCTCCCGACAGCATAAACCGTATGCTCCCCATAATGATCTACTATCTCTACTTCAACTATGACCTCTACAAGCCGTTCTTTGAGCAATACGAGCGGAACTGTGCGTTGGTAATGGCTTTGCTCAAACACAAACAATGAAAGAGAGGAACGCTTATGTTAATGATGGAAGCCTCGCATTATATGCTGACTCTGATAGAAGCCTTCCGGGCGGATACAGCCTCAAAAGCCTGGAGACAGGAGGCGTCAGCGTGAAGTATATCACGAAAAAAGTCTGTCCCAACGGCTGCAACAAGAGATTTTCCACGACAGCCCATATCATGCAGGAATGGGAAGTTGACGGGAACGGTAATTACAAGGACGTGTTACAGGAATGCCTGGAAGTGACGCACAAGCCGGATTTTGAAAACGTCTGGACCTGTATGGAATGCGGTGAAGAAGCCGTGACTGTTACCGAACCGGACACATCGCCACAGACCCTTCCGCTCAAGGTACGCTTCCCTGGCGGGCTGCAATCCTTCTTTGACGCAAACCTTGGCCCCATCCCCGAAAGCTATTCCGTTGTACCGCAAAAGTGCCGGGTACACAGGCATGCGTATGAGAAAATCCAGCGCCAGCTTGAACGAAACCTGCGCTGCCTTGCCAACGAGTGCGATGTCATCCCATCCGATGAAGAGATCCGGGAATGTGCGGAAAAGCTCATGAAAACATCCGGGCCGCTCGCCGCAGGCGATGTATCCGAACACCACATGGTATTGGATGAAGGATACCTCATAAAGCGCAAGCGCTACATGGGCGTCTTCTTGAAAGAAGAGGCGCTGATGACGAAGCAGGAGGTGCTCGATTATCTCAGAGATGACGAACCCTCTACCCGTTCCATGGACAGCTTCCGGACATACCTTTCGGATTTGCTCGGCATAGACGTCGTTTGGCGGCATATTGTGCCGGGTGAAGAATATCAGAGCGCTTACATCTTTCCCGTACAGGAAGGGATACTATGGCTCCCCTACCACTCCGTTAAGGATCATGCGGAAATAATCGACCTCGACCATGCCGAATTGCTCAACGCAGATGCAGTGGACGCTTTGACAGACGAATTCAAAGCATATTCCGAAGACTACCTTTCAGTCCTGAACGACATCGTTTCCCATTACAAGTAAAACCATATCATCAGGGCGCCGGGTATCCGGCGCTCTCATTAAGTGTGGCGAAAAGAGCGGTATACAGAATTTGAAAAGCTGATGATGTTTTCGGATTAGAGGACGTTATTTGAGAAATACTTGAAAAGTGTTATCATCTATGATAACGTTTAGATGAAGAAGCGGCTTTAGGAGGGAACAAAATGGACCGTGAGGGCATTATCGCCCAGCTTGTAGAAGCACGGCTTGAAAAAGGAATATCTCAGGCAGAGCTTGCCCGTATGATCGGGACGCAGCGGTCCAATCTGTGCCGTTTGGAAAGCGGCGCACAAAATCCATCGCTGGATATGATATTGAAGATTGCTGCGGCGTTGGATAAGACGGTTTCCCTCTCTCTGGAAGACAAGGAGGAAGTTATGAGCAATGTTTACAGCCTCCGCATTTATGATACGGAGCTTTTACGGTTTTCGATGGAAAAACGCGGTCTGGAAGGACTTGTTGCCGAAATCCTGACCGTCAATGAAGAGCATAAGCATCTGTTGCCGCTGGACATGGACTGTACAGAAGATGGCATAGTAAGATGGCTGGAACGCAGGGTTATTCCGAAGAACAGAACCTTTGTGGATGAGATTCTGAAAACCCTCGGTCTGAGTCAAAATGATACTCAGGGCATTATTGATGTGTGTAAGGGCTTATCTCTGAATGACAGCTACTGGATCGTGCCGGATGGGTTTGACGGCAGATTTGAAAAGTATAACCTGTATGAGAACCGGTTTTCTGAGATGTTGGCGCTGGTTGCTTATACCGGCATCGGTCAGAGTCGTGAAGCCTTTACCACCTCTCCTGAACTGACAACCAACGGAATGCTTCCCAAAGCGTGGCGTTACATCAAAAATGATGGTATCTACTTGTACAAGGGCGGATCCAGCGGAGCCTCAAACGCGGGTAGAGAACCGTATTGTGAGTATTATGCTTCTCAGATTGCAGAAACTATGCAGTTGAATGCTGTGCATTATGATTTGGAGAACTGGAAAGGGATTACCGCATCCAAGTGTGCGCTGTTTACCGATACAGACACCTCCTATATCCCCATTGGCAGGATCGTCCGCAGCGGAGGTATTCAGAAATGCCTCGACTATTATGATGGTCTGGGTTCCGAGTTTGGTGAACAGCTGCGCAGTATGCTGGTATTCGATGCACTGATTTATAACGAAGATCGCCACTTTGGGAACTTTGGAGTTCTGCGGGATAATCACACCGGCAAGATCATTGCTCCGGCACCGATCTTTGATAATGGGATTTCCCTGCTATGTTATTCAGGCCGGGAAGAAATCGGAAACTTCTCCGCTTTGGAAGAATACGCCAAAACACGAACCACTCCGTACAGACTCTCCTTTGAAGAAGTCTGCGCAGAAGTGATGGGCGCGAAGCAAAAGGAGCAGCTTCGCAGGATGATCGGCTTCAGATTCAAACGACATCCTTCTATCAACTTGCCGGAGAAACATTTGCAGGCGCTTGAAAAGCTGCTGGAGATCCGAAGCAGAAAATTGATGGCTATTCCCACCAGGACCAAGTCCTCCAAACGGAGTAAAGTAAACACATGATAATAAAAATCATGCCAAAGGCAGCTTGTAGAAATGCAGGCTGCTTTTTTATGCCCGGAAACACTCGAAAATTAAGTGAACATCATGACGGATGGAAGCATCAATATCAAATACTATGCGCCGGAGAACGGCAGCTGATAAAGGAGAGAAAGACCATGCAGCAGAACAAGGGAACAAGTCGAATACTGTCCAGCATCGTATCCTATCCCGAGCGGGGCGACGGCGGAAGCAACCAATATCGGGGCAACTGCTCCCCTAAGCTCATCGAGGATCTGATCAGTTTTTTCAAGCCGGACATGATCTGCGATTATATGTGCGGCAGCGGTACAACGCGGGCAGCAGCGGAGAAATGCGGGATACAGAGCCGAATTTACGACCTGCACAGCGGGTTTGACCTGATGAACAGCGACATTCCCGAGCGGCCCGAGTTCATCTTCTGGCACCCGCCGTACTGGGATATAGTCACATATTCCGATGTGATGTATAAGGCTGCGGAAGTACAGGAGAAGTATGGCTATGATCCCCGGCAGTTTGACCTCTCCCGAATCCATGACTGGGATAAGTTCGTGGATACCATGAACCGGGCCATGCTCAAACAGTTCTATGCGCTGCAAAAAGGCGGCAGGATGGCAATCTTGATGGGCGACATCAAGAAAAAGGGAAAGCTCTATAGCATGCTGGCAGAGATAGCAAAACCGGGCGTGCTGGAAAATATCATAATCAAGGCTCAGCACAACTGTTTCTCTGACAGGACGCAGTATAGTGGCAAGTTCATTCCCATCCTCCACGAGTATGTTATGATTATCCGCAAGGATGATGGCCTGACGATCCCTGTGCTGCTGAGTTGCAGACGCAGCGCCGACATCCGGGATGTGCCAGGCGCTACATGGCGGGACATCATATCAGCGGTGATGGAGCAGGCAAATGAGCCAGTGACTCTCCCCTACCTGTATGAGCGCATTGAACCACATAAGCGGGCGCAGGAAAGCAAGTGGTGGAAAGAAAAGATCCGCCAGACCCTGCAGTACCATCCCCAGGTATTCCATCATACTAGCCGCGGCATATGGGAGCTTAACCGGAAAGCGGGAAGTACCGTGAACATTCCTATCGCTTGCCAGACGTATAGTGATGCCGTATAATTGGAATATAATAAAGACAGACTGATATCTGAGAGATAATATCTGATTTCCCGGGTTGCCGATGCGTTTGAAAACTGGAATAAGGAGTTGCAGAACATGATGTATCCGCTCATTACCATGGATGACAGTTCAGAAATCGTACATTCCGAAATGCAATCCGATGGTAAAGTAAAAGTATATGTTGAAAAACCGGATGAGAAAGACTGCTTCCATCATGCGACCTGTTGGATTCCCGGATACCAGTGGGAAGACGTCCATGGATTTACGCAGAAAGAGGTAGGCGAATACCAAGCTGTAATTGAGTCCCTTTCGCACCTCATTCGATCGCGGCAAGAAGTGATGAAGTGATACGAAAATGGCAAGACTACTTCGGTCAGATTCGGTATTATTGCTGACGCCAAAGCAGCTCTGCATGAACAGATGAACCAACAAAGCGGCACGGCATCAGTATTCAATTAACGGAACCCATTTTTGTTCAGACAGGAGGTGGACAGCATGACATGCAGCAATAACAAGCACAATACCCAATACCGGAAGTGGAACTGTCCACGGGCTCTATAACCCTAATGGACGATAATTTACACGGCGCTTCCGGTAGACTTCGGAGGCGCCTAATTATTTGAGGAGAGCGAATATGATAGAGATATGCGGAAAGTTCAATACCGCCAAGGTATTCACGGATGTGGTGGACGAGAGCTCCATCGCCCAGATCACCCAGCTCTGCAACCAGTCCTTTACGGAGGGCGCCCGCATCCGTATGATGCCGGACGTTCACGCCGGAGCGGGCTGCACCATCGGCACCACCATGACCATCACGGATAAGGTCGTGCCCAATCTCGTGGGCGTGGACATCGGCTGCGGCATGGAGACGGTGCGGCTACGGGAGAGCCATATCGAGCTTGCGAAGCTGGATAAGCTCATCTACAAGGCCATCCCCTCCGGCTTCTCCATCCGGCAGAAGCCACACCGCTATGCTGCGGATATAGACCTGACCACACTGCGCTGCTATAAGGATGTGGATACCCGCCGGGGCGAGCTGTCCATCGGTACACTGGGCGGCGGCAACCACTTCATCGAAGCAGACAGGGACAATGACGGCAACCTGTACCTTGTGGTACATTCCGGCAGCCGGCATCTGGGACTGGAGGTGGCGAAATACTATCAGGAGCAGGCTTACCACCAGTGCAACGGCTCCGACCAGGCCGGTATCGACGCGATGATTGAATTGGGTGAGGGTAAAGCTCTGCTTCGCCGCTGCCCGGCTCATGAGCCGCCCTGCTCCGTGGGGTGCGGACTGGTTCCAATCATCAGCTCAAGGCCGAGGGCAGGCACAAGGATGATGGGGATCAACAGCTTTTCCCCGGCCTTGGCGGATACTGCACCTTTCCTCAATATCATGGCCTCCGTGTCGATGTAGTTGTGGATGGTGGTGAACTGCTCCTCCACATGCAGCCCCATGCCCCGGATCAGCTCATCCATCATGGCCTTGCGGTTGAGCATGGCGTAGCGCTGCATCAGCGCCATGTCGTTAAGATAGTCCTGCATCAGTTCTCCCACATGCGGGACGGAAGCCTGATCTGCGTGGGTAAAGGCAACGAGGCCGAGATGGAGGGTATCTACTCCACCTCCGTCTCTCGGGATACCCTGGACGAATGCCCCATGGCCTACAAGGGCATGGAAGATATCGTAAACAACATCGGCCCCACTGCGGAGATCTTGTCCGTCATCCGGCCCATCTACAACTTCAAGGCCGGTGACGAGGACGCATAACTTACATTACAGCCTGCTGACGATCCGCTGGGCAGCAGGCAAGATATAAGGAGGCACACGATATGAACCGCTTTATCCCACGGGAAAAAATGAGCAAGAAGGAACGGCGCAAGCTGGATCGGACGCAGCGGCAGACCTGGGCAATATCCCCGGTGAGCCGCACCGTCAAGAGCAAGAAGGTGTATGACAGAAAGAAAGCCCGGAGCTGGAACAGCAGCGACGGGGCTTTTTATTTCTCTCCGTTCAATTTGCAATACCGCTCTGCCAATTCAAAACAGATAGCGTCTTCTAAAGCTTTCAAGGGATTGGTGGTCATCTCGTTCAAATGAAAATCCAACTGCTTTCTTAGTTCAATAAGCGCGCCGCCGTACATTAGCCCGGTTTCATGTCGCTTTTGAATATCCTGAAAAGCGGCTGTCAGAACCGCGTCATCCTGTTCGCGCAAAAATGTGCGTATGGCTTGATATGCCTCCCGTGCGCTGCTCATGAGCCATTCCCCTTCATGATTTCTAAGCCTTATGCCACGACTTTCCCCATGACCCTGAGCTCGTCCTGTACACCGACCACCCTTGGCGCATATTCGGGGTTCAGGGATATGAGCGCAATCTGGCCATTGTTATCGCCCAGCTCCTTGCACAGCGCCTCGCCGTTGTGAAGGAATATGCCGATCTCTCCTGGCTCCAGCGTCTGCTGGGGCTTTATGTATATGATCTGGCCATGCGTAAACCGGGGCTCCATGCTGTCGCCAGAAACCCGCACGGCGAAAGTGGCATCCAGCGGGACGGCCTCATCAACTTCAATGAGCTCATACCTGTCGCTGTCCAGGAATTGTCCCGTTCCTGCTGACACCGGCAGGTCGTATAGAGGAATGCTTCTGGTTATGCGTTGAGGCTTGACAGGCTCAGCGAGATACATGTCGCTGAGCTGGAGTAGCTGAAAATATTCCAGCAGCTTGCGGCGGCCCAGGTCGTTGAGCAGTTTGCCTGACTCTGCGCCGCAAAATGTCCCCATGACGTCGTTGACCCCGTAGAGTTGGCACAGCAGAAGGAACTGCCCGGCATCCGGCATCGAGCCGCCAAGCTCCCATTTGGATACCGCCTTGCGCGTTAAAGGGCGGCCATGCTGACGAAAATATTCCGCCACATCCTCCTGTGAATATCCACGCTCTGATCTTAACAATGCCAAAGTCTCCGCGATCTGCATATAGCACCTCATTTCTTATCATAATTGTACCGTGTCTGTACGCTCGTTTCAAGAGCTTTTTAAGAAAAACGCTCCAAATGGAAGCATTTAAGTATTGTATTCTCTTAAAAGTGGCGTTACAATAGCCTTACAGCATACACGGGAGGTACAGCACATGGACAGAACCATACTCCATATAGACATGAACGCCTGCTACGCCTCCATTGAGTGTCTGCATCGCCCCGGCATCCGGCATCTGCCCGTGGCTGTGGGCGGAGATGTGGAAGCCCGGCACGGTATCATATTGGCGAAAAACCAGCTTGCCAAGCAGTATGGTGTCAAAACCGGGGAAGCGCTGTGGCAGGCCCGGGATAAGTGTCCCGGCCTGGTGATTGTGCCGCCAAACTATCCCCTGTACCTGCGCTTCTCCCGGCTAGCTCGGGAGATATACAGCGACTACTCCGATCAGATCGAGCCGTTCGGATTGGACGAGGCGTGGGTGGACGTCAGCGGCAGCACCCATCTGTACGGGAATGGTGAAAAGATCGCCAACGAAATACGGGAGCGGATCAAATTCGAGCTGGGCATTACCGTGAGCATCGGGGTAAGTTGGAACAAGATTTATGCCAAATTGGGAAGTGACTATAAAAAACCGGACGCCACTACGATATTTACCCGCGGCAACTACAAGGAGCTGATATGGCCGCTGCCCGTGGAAGAGCTTCTGTATGTAGGCCGCGCCACCAGCCGCAAGCTGCGGGAACGCAGCGTCACCACCATAGGCGCACTGGCGCAGACGGATCCCTCCTGGCTCCGCAGCTGGTTTGGCAAGTGGGGGGATGTGCTCTATACCTTTGCCAACGGGTATGACGCCTCCCCTGTTGCCAGAGTTGGGGACGAAAGCATCATCAAGAGCATTGGCAACTCCACCACCACACCGAGGGATTTGAAAGATGAGCGGGACGCCAGTATCATCTTCTATATGCTGGCGGAAAGCGTCGCGGAGCGGCTGCGGGATCACGGGTTTATGGGCCGAACGGTGCAGATCAGCCTTAGAGACAACAACCTCTACTCCTTTGAGCGGCAATGCAAGCTGAAGCAACCCTCCTGCCTCTCCGGCGAACTGCACAACGCCGCCATGAAGCTGCTCCGGGCCAACTACAACTGGTATAGACCCTTGCGCTCCATCGGCATCCGGGCGATGGACTTGGTGCCCGCCACCACGCCCATGCAGCTCACTCTGTTTGAGGATCAGGTTCGGCGAGAAAAAGCTGAGCAGCTTGAGCGCAGCATAGACGATATCCGGAGGCGCTTCGGGCATTACTCCGTATGCCGGGCCGTATGTACCATGGACGATACGCTCCACAACATCAGCCCCAAGGATGAGCATACCATCCATCCGGTGGGGTACTTTAAGGCCATGTAGGGAGGTGTGATACATGGAATATAACCCGAAAGCCTATGTAGGCGTGCGCGCTGAGTTCAGCCCGGATGGCGGCTGGCCCATGCCCACCGCTATACATTGGGAGGACGGCAAGGAGTTTGAGATTGACGAAATAATCGATATACGCCGTGCAGCCAGCCTCAAAGCGGGTGGGGCCGGGATACGGTATACCATACGGATAGGGAGCAGACGGACATATCTTTATTTAGAAGAGGACAAATGGTTTGTGGAAAGGCGCTGACGGCGCCGCTGTTGTGACAAGTACACAGCCTTGATATAATGGAAAAAAGCATCAGAGAGGGTGGCTTCCATGGCGGATATACTGGATAGACTGAACCAATCCCAGCGACAGGCGGTGCAGAGTACCGAGGGTTTTGTGCGGGTCATCGCAGGAGCGGGCTCCGGCAAGACCCGGGCGCTCTCCCACCGTTTCGCCTACCTTGTGAACGAGCTGGGTATTTTGCCCGGCAATATTTTATGCGTCACTTTCACCAACAAATCCGCCAATGAAATGCGCCAGCGCATCCATAACCTGACCGGGGATAATGACACCGGCTACATCAATACATTCCATGGCTTCTGCGTATCTATTCTGCAGGAGGACAGCCATGCGGTACAGTACCCAAAGAGCTTCATTGTGCTGGACAATTCGGATATCGACGCCATGCTCCAGATCATCTATGAGGAGCGGGGCCTCACCCTCAGGGATATGACCTTCTCCAAAGCAAGGGATATGATCGAGATCCGCAAACTGTTCAAGGAGCCGGACTACTACCTCGACATGATCGCCCTGCCCTTGGAGGACATACGGCAAAAGTACGAAGCGGCCACGGAGGCCGGAGATATCATATTCTACGGCTATCTCTATCAGGAGAAGAAGTGCTTCGGGCTGGACTACAACGACCTCATCAAGTTCTCCCTCTACATATTCGCCCAGCATGAGGATATCAAACTCAAGTGGCAGAAGCGGCTGGAATACATCATGATAGATGAGTTCCAGGATATAGACGCTCTTCAATACCAGCTCATGGAGGTGCTTTGCGGTTACCACAAGAACCTGTTCATCGTGGGGGATCCGGATCAGACCATCTACACATGGCGCGGCGCCAATGTAAAGTACCTGCTGGACTTTGACAAGAACTTCCCCAATGTAAAGACCGTCATGATGATGGACAACTACCGCTCCACCCCGGAGGTGCTGGCGGTTGCCAATTCCCTCATAGACAAGAACAAGCGCCGCATGAAAAAGGAGCTGCTGCCCACGTTGCCTTCCGGCTCCCCCGTCCTCTGCCACTACGGCGAGACTGCGGAGGCGGAAGCCGCATGGATAGCGGAGCGGATACAGAAGCTACATGAAGAGGGCGTGCCATATAAGGACATGGCAGTGCTGTACCGGGCCCACTATGTGACCCGCTCCATAGAGGAAGCTTTCCTCAAGGAAAAGCTGCCCTATACCATGTACAGCGGGGTACACTTCTTCAACCGCATGGAGATCAAGGACGCACTCTCCTACCTGCGAATGATCGCCTATAAGGACGATCTCTCCTTCCTCCGCATCGCCAATGTGCCCAAACGCAACCTGGGCAAGCGGCGCATGGCATTTTTGCAGGAGCGGGCGGAGGCGGAAGGAACCTCCCTATACCAGGCGCTCATACGGCATTTGGACAACGATCTGTTCAAGGGCACCAAAGCCCGGGCATTTATTTCACTGATCGAGGAGTTCTCACGCAGTTACGAAGGCCGGCCCGTGTCGGAGGTGTTGTCCGCCATACTGAACGAGAGCAGCTATGAGGCGGCGCTGCGCACCGAGGGCAGCCAGGAGCGGCTGGATAATCTGGCGGAGCTGAAGCAGGCAGTCCACGAATACGAGGTGAGCTGCGGGGAGGAATGCACGCTGGAGCACTACCTGTCCCACATCGCCCTGTTCACCAACAGCGATGCGGACAGTGGCCACGACAAGGTAAAGCTCATGACCGTCCACGCCGCCAAGGGGCTGGAGTTCCCCTATGTGTTCCTATGCGGCATGAACGAGGGCATATTTCCATCCCGCAAGGTCAATACTCTTGAGGGCATGGAAGAAGAGCGGCGGCTCAGCTTCGTTGCCATGACCCGGGCGGAAAAGGGGCTCTGCATCTCAGCTGCGGACGGCCGCAACTTCGACGGTTCCCCCCGCTATCCTTCACGGTTCATACTGGATATAGACCAAAGCCTCATCACCTATACCAAACCGCCCCGGGAGGGCCTTATCGCGGATGCCAGAGGGTACATCGACAGCACCACAAGGTGGCTGCCCGACAGTATGGATGACTTCATACTGCCCATAGGCCAGCGGGTGCGGCATTCCGTCTTTGGGGATGGGACGGTATTGGACGTGGACAAAGGGAAATCCGCCCATGTGATACAGTTCGACGAGATGGAGACGCCCCGGAGTATTTCATTCAGGGCTAAGCTGGACAGAATATAAAGAAAAAGGAACGTAAGATATGTGCGGGCGATACTATATTGACGACAACAGCGAATACATGATGGGCCTGGTGCGTGAGATCGCCGCCGGCCCGGATGGGCACAGGTTGATGGACATGAAGCTGGGCGAGATATTCCCCACCAACACCGTGCCCGTCATAACCGGCGAACGGCCACGGCTCATGCAGTGGGGATTTGCCCGTTACAATGGCGGCGGCAAGGTCATCAACGCCCGTAGCGAGACGGCGTTGGAAAAGCCTATGTTCGCCAAGTCCATGCGGGAGCGGCGCTGCCTGCTGCCCGCTTCCTGGTATTTCGAGTGGCAGCGGATCGGAAGCACGAAAAAACAAAAGCACGCCATATCCTTGCCGGACGGCGCGCCCCTTGCTATGGCGGGTGTGTTTCGGGAAGAGAAGGACATCCCCATCCCCGTGTTTGTTATCCTCACACGGGAAGCTGCCCCTGGGCTCAGCCACATCCACGACAGAATGCCGGTGATCCTCTCCCCTGCTGCGCAAGAGGAATGGGTCCGTAACGAATGCGACGTCAGGGCGGTGCTGCACACCGCGCTGGATAGTTTGCAAACCGCACCTGCCTGATGGGCTGCATCGGTATTCATGCAATCGCTCCACAATCTCTGCTCAGGTGGATGTAATTATGCCTGTTGCGCCCTCTCAAAGAGTACACTTTTTGAAAGGTCGCAAAACTGCTTCTTTTCCCTACCAAAATGCCTGCACTTTTACTTTTGAGAGTTCTCAAAACAAGTGCGGGCTTTTTGATAGGGATACGTTGTAAATAGCCTTTGCTGCCTGTATAACATAAAGAGGTGATTTTATGGCAGTTTATGGATACAATCGAACCAGCACGAAGGAGCAGCATCTTGACCGTGGGAATAAGCGGATACAGGATTTC
>UMHQ01008520.1_pt1 | contig 19381 bp, 26 predicted proteins | sample 1965531 | NCBI WGS metagenome assembly UMHQ01 (sample SAMEA4836098, study PRJEB28245) | human gut metagenome | biome: gut microbiome; material: fecal sample | place: Denmark | collected 2008
GCGCTGATTTCATCTTGTAAATCTTGGGGGGATTTTTGTGAGAAAGCATATCCTCTACTGGCTTGGCTATCTCCTGCTGCTTGGCGGCGGGATGGCCGCCGTCTGGACTCGTCTCATCCCCACGCAAAATACGATGACATTCCTGTTGGCTCTGTCCTTTCTGTGGAATGGATGCCTGTTACTGCTGAATCAGAATCCAATTTTTCACGTAGAGCCCAAGCGCCATATGGTCATCTATGGGGTTTCCATCCTCGCACTGGGTCTTGTGTGGATTCCGGTTTCGATGCATCTCCAGGCAAATCAGGGATGGCTTCAGGTGGTGACAGGAATACCGGTTCTGCTCGTTTTATTTGCCGCGCATCAGTATTATAAAAAGAAAGGAATTTGAAGACATGTCTTTTGACGTATTGCAGGAGAAGATCATTAAAACCCAAAACCCCACCGTGGCCGGGCTGGACGCCCGCATCGAGTATGTGCCCGAGCACATCCGCAAGGCCTGCTATGAGCAGTACGGCCTGAACCTGCGGGGGGCCTGCGAGGCCATCTGGCAGTTCAACGTGGGGCTCATCGACGCCCTGTGCGGCGTGGTCCCGGCGGTAAAGCCCCAGGCGGCCTACTATGAGAACCTGGGCTGGCGGGGGATGGAGCTGCTGGAGCGCACCATCCGCTATGCCAAGGGCAAGGGTCTCTTTGTCATCGCCGACATCAAGCGGGGGGACATCGGCTCCACCGCCACCGCCTACGCCGAGGGGTGGCTCTCCGGCGTGCCGGTGGAGGGCGAGGTGTTCAAGTCCTTCGACGCCGACTGCGTCACCCTCAACGGCTACATGGGTTCCGATTCCATTAAACCCTTCCTGGAGGCCGCCAAGGGAGAGGACAAGTGCGCCTTTGTGCTGGTCAAGACCTCCAACCCCGGCTCCGGGGAGCTCCAGGACCTGAAGCTCTCCGACGGCCGCACCATCTACGAGGCCATGGGCGAGCTCAACGAGTCCATCGCCGCCGGCACCCAGGGCAAGTACGGCTTCACCATGGCCGGGGCCGTCACCGGGGCCACCTACCCCGAGCAGATTCAGGAGCTGCGAGCCCGGCTGCCCCACACCTTCTTCCTGGTGCCCGGCTACGGGGCCCAGGGGGGCACCGCCGCCGATGTGAAGCACGCCTTCAATGAGAAGGGCCACGGGGCCATCGTCAACTCCTCCCGGGGCATCATGTGCGCCTGGAAGAAGACGGGGAACAACGGCCTGGACTTCGCCCAGGCGGCCCGGGACGCCGCCATCGCCATGAAGGAGGACATCGGCCAGTTCGTGACCATCCAGTAAGTTCTGCCGGCCGGGCCGCCGGCCGGAGGAGGGGAGGAGTCAGCCATGGCAAGAAACTGTGCGTTCTGTGGAAAGAGCGTGGGATTTTGGGAGCAGGGGACCCTCGTGTGCGGAAATACGGAGCAGACGGTGTGCGGGGACTGCCAGAAGAAGTACGGCGAGCTCCCCATGAAGGAGCGGGTGAAGTACCTGCTGGACTTTGGACAGCCGGAGGAGCCGGAGCGGCTGCGGGATTATCTGTCCACGCCGGAGGAGCGGGCCCAAAAGGCCCGGGAGGCCAAAAAGAGCGGTCTGACCTGCCTGCGCTGCGGGGGCGATATGCTCAAGTACGGCCATAAGCTGATCCCGGTGGGGGAGGAGGGGTTCCTGGGCCCTGTGCTCCGGGACGGCCTGCTGACCCCCTGGATGGAGCTGGACGTGCTCCGGTGCGAGAAGTGCGGCCGGGCGGAGTTTTTCCTGCCCAGCCCCCCGCCGGAGGAGAACCCGGAGCTCATCGAGGAGACGGTGGTCTGCCCCGTGTGCGGCACCGAGCACAGCTCCCTGAGCGGCTGCCCCACGTGTGCCCTGAACTGGGCCAGGGGGAGGCGGCCGGCGGAGACCAGGAGAGAGAAGGAGAAGAGGCCCCCCTGGGAGGGGTAACGCCCCGGACCGCCGCCGTTTGAACCGTTTTGTAACAGAGAATTAGAACTTCCCGAAAGGGTGATGCCAAGTATGAAAGTAGAACGCAAGTGCAAGATCGTATCCAAGGACTGGCTCAACCGCGACGCCGTCTACATGGTGCTGGAGGTGGGGGACATGGTCCGCACCTCCTGGAAGGGGCCGGGCCAGTTCGTCCACGTCAAGTGCGGGGACTCCCTGCTCCTGCGCCGGCCCATCTCCGTGTGCTCCTGCATGGAGGAGGAGCCGGAGGACACCCTGGCCATCGTCTTTGAGGTCCGGGGCGAGGGCACCGCGTGGCTGGCCAACCGCCCCGTGGGCCACAGTGTGGACGTAATGGGCCTGCTGGGCAACGGCTTTGCTATGAAGCCCGAGGGCCGCTATCTGCTGGTGGGCGGCGGCATCGGCGTGCCCCCCATCCGGGGCTGTGCCCAGTATACCGCCAAAAAATCCACCGCCATTGTGGGCTTCCGCTCCAAGGAGAAGGCCATTCTGCTGGACCATCTGGAGGAGGAGTGCGCCAAGGTGCTGACCGCCACCGACGACGGCTCTCTGGGCTACCACGGCTTTGTGGACGCCTTGGTCCGCCAGGAGCTCTCTGAGGACAAGAACTACGACGCCGTCCTGGCCTGCGGCCCCAAACCCATGCTGCGCAATGTGGCCAAGGTGGCTCAGGAGTTCGGCGTGCCCTGCCAGGTGTCCATGGAGGAGCGCATGGGCTGCGGCGTGGGGGCCTGCCTGGTGTGCGCCTGCGACATGGCCGACGGCACCCGGAAGCACGTGTGCAAGGACGGCCCGGTGTTTGATTCCAAGGAGGTGGACTGGGATGCCTGACAAGCAGTTTCCATATCTCCCGGAGGCGGAAAACTTCTCTGGGGACATCATTGGGGGCTCGGAGGACCGGTTCGGCCCCGCCCGGCCTGAACCGGCGGACCGCTCAGTCCGCCCCGCCGCCCCGGAGGAGCACCTGCCCCCGGTGGATATGTCTGTGGACCTGGCCGGGGTAAAGCTGAGAAATCCCGTGGTGGTGGCCTCGGGCACCTTCGGCTTCGGCCGGGAGTACAACCAGTTTTACGACCTGGGGGAGCTGGGGGGTATCTGCGCCAAGGGGCTGACCCTCCACCGCCGGGAGGGAAATCCTGCCCCCCGTATCGCCGAGACGCCCATGGGCATCCTAAACTCCGTGGGGCTTCAGAACCCCGGGGTGGACGCGTTCATTGAGGAGGAGCTCCCCTTCCTGCGGCAGTTTGATACAAAAGTCATCGCCAACATCTCCGGCAACACCCCGGAGGAGTACGGCGTCATGTGCGAGAAGCTGTCTGAGGCCGGAGTGGACATGATCGAGGTGAACATTTCCTGCCCCAACGTGAAGGCGGGGGGACTGGCCTACGGCACCCGGCCCGAGCTGGCCGCCGAGGTCACCAAGGTGGCCAAGGCCCACGCCGGGAAAACCCCGGTGATGGTGAAGCTCTCCCCCAACGTCACCGACGTCACCGAGATCGCCAAGGCGGTGGCCGACGCCGGGGCGGACGCCCTGTCTCTCATCAACACCCTGCGGGGGATGCGCATCGACGTGAACACCGGCCGGCCCATTTTGAAGATGAACACCGGCGGCCTGTCCGGCCCCGCCGTCCTGCCCGTGGCGGTGCGGATGGTGTGGGAGGTGTCCTGCGCCCTTCCCGGTATGCCCATCCTGGGTATGGGCGGGGTGTCCAAGGGGGAGGACGCGGCCCAGCTGATGCTGGCGGGGGCCTCCGCCGTGGCGGTGGGCACCGCCCTGTTTGCCGACCCCTACGCCCCCATCTCCGTCCGGGACGGCCTGGAGCAGATCGCCGCCCGGAAGGGGCTTTCGAAGGTGTCGGAACTCACCGGCGGAGTGAAGCCCTGGTAACTGCGGCGGGGGCATGTCCGCCCCTGTGATTTCTGGTTGGGAGGTCCCGCCATGCTGGAGGAACTGATCATTGATATCCTGCCCCCGATCATCTCCATCTGCGAGCTGATGGGCATTTTCGTGGTGGCGGTGTCCGCCCTCCGGGCCTTCTGGCACTACTGCCGGGGGCTGGTCAGCTGCACGCCCCGGGACGTGAAGTTCGAACTGGCCAACGGCCTGGCCACCAGCCTGGAGTTTAAGATGGCGGCGGAGATTCTGAAAACCGTCCTGGTGCGGGACCTGAACGAACTCATCGTGCTGGGTGCGGTGGTCCTTCTCCGGGCCCTGCTCTCCCTGCTCATCCATTTTGAAATGAAGGAGCACCACACTTGACGGCTCCGGGCGGAGGAGCGCTCCTCCGCCCAGACCGTGTTTCAACGCTTACATAAAGGACTGGAACTCCATATGACCACACTCTATTTGATCCGCCACGCTGAGGCGGAGGGGAATTTATACCGCCGCATCCACGGGTGGTACGACGCCCTGGTCACCCCCAACGGACTGCGCCAGATCGAGGCCCTGGAGGGCCGCTTTGCCGGTGTGCCCGTGGACGCGGTGTACTCCAGCGATTTGTACCGCACCAAGACCACGGCCAAAGCCGTCTACCTCCCCAAGGGGTTATCTCTGCACACCGACCCCGGCCTGCGGGAGGTCCACATGGGGGACTGGGAGGACCGCCCCTGGGGAGAGATCCGGGAGACAGACGGGGAGCGGCTGACCCTCTTTAACCGCAGCGACCCCTCCTGGCGGGCCCCCAACGGGGAGAGCCTGGGCCAGGTGGGGGAGCGGATGGAGCGCACCATCCGGGCCATCGCGCAAAAACACCCGGACCAGACGGTGGCCCTGTTCAGCCACGGCACCGCCATCCGCCAGTTTCTGGCCAATGTCCGGGGGATAAAGCCGGAGGACTGGCACACCCTGCCCCACGCGGACAACACCGCCGTCACCTGCCTGGCCTGGGACGGGGAGAGCTTCCACGTGATCTTCGAGGGGGACAACACCCACCTGGACGACTCCATCTCCACTCTGGCCCGCCAGTCCTGGTGGCGGAAGGGACCCAACAAGGGGGAGGACGTCAATCTGTGGTTCCGGCCCCTGGACCGGGAGAAGGACCGGGAGGCCTACCTGGCCGCCCGGCGGGACGCCTGGATCTCCATCCATGGGGCGGACGTACCCTTTGACGGTCCCGCCTTCTGGGAGGGGGCCCTCCAGGTCATGGACCAGGACCCCTGGGCGGTGACTGCCGTCATGGCCAGGGAGGAGTTTGCCGGGCTGCTCCAGCTCTCCCCCCAGCGCTGCCAGGAGGAGGGGGCCGGTTTTCTGTCCCTGTGCTACCTGACTCCCGCTTTCCGGGGGAAGGGACTGGGGGTCCAGCTGCTGGGCCAGGCGGTCTCCTTTTACCGCCCCAAGGGCCGCACCAGCCTGCGCCTGCGGTGTTCCGCCGCCAATGAGCCGGTTCAGGGTTTCTGCGCCAAGCACGACTTCCACAAGGCCGGCGAGGAGCAGGTGGGGGGCCGCACCCTGGATATTCTGGAGAAGTACATCGGCATGGGCGAGCCGGCCGGCCGGACCGTGTGACGGCGGCTGAACGGCTGTGTGTGCCCTTTCAATAATAGGAAAAAAGCCTGTGGCCGCTGGAAGCGGCCACAGGCTTTTTTATTTACTTATTTTCAGGGTAATCCCGCTGAGCCAGGTCCAGGATGATCTCCACGCACCGGTCGATGCCCAGCACGCCGGAGTCCAGGGTGATGTGGTAGTTCTGGGCCATGCCCCACTCCCGGTCGGTGTAGTGCTTGTAGTTCACCCGGCGGCGAGTGTCCTTGTCCGCCAGCCGCTTCTCCGGGGATTTCTCCGACTCGCCGTACAGCCGGACGATGCGGTCGGCCCGGAAGGGGACGCTGGCGTGGATGAAGGTGTGCAGGCAGTCCTCCCGCTCCCGGAGGATGTAGTCGGCACACCGGCCCACAATGACGCAGGGCCCCTTCTCCGCCAGATCCTGAATGACCCGGTACTGTATGGTCCACAGAAAGTCGGAGGCGGACATGCCCCCCATCACGCCAGGCGTTCCCCGGCCCAGAAATGCGTAGGCAAAGCGGTTTTTCCCGGGGGCGGACTCGCCGCGCTCCTCAATGAATTTGGGATCGAAGCCGCTCTCCAGAGCCACCTGCTTCACCAGCTCCTTGTCATAGCAGGGGACTCCCAGCCGCTCGGCCACGGTTTTCCCGATGGTGCGGCCGCCGCTGCCGAATTCCCGGCTGATGGTGATGATGTTCTTTTTCATGGAAACATGCCTCCTTTGCGCTTCCGGAAGCCCAACTCCCGTATGGATGCCCCTATTATACAACACATCCACCCCTCTGCGCCAGTTTTTTTGTGTGTGGTCCTGAAAAGCCGGCGGATAGGCAGCATTGCTGAAAATGCCCGGAAAATCTTGTGAAAAGTTACGAGCTGCTCCCCCTTGACAATACCTAGAATATCAAGGTATTCTATACCTAGAAGGACAAGGTATCAAGAGTAGATAAAAGTTTTTAAAAGGAGGTTTTTTGGATGAAGTTGGACAAAGGATTGATTGCGGGCAGCAGCACGCTGCTGGTCCTTTCTCTGCTGGAGAAAGAGGACATGTACGGGTATCAGATGATCACGGAGCTCTCCCGCCGCTCCAACGATACCTTCCAGATGAAGGAGGGGACCCTGTACCCCATCCTCCACGCCCTGGAGAAGGGAAAGTACCTCTCCTCCTATCAGCAGGAGGCCCCCACGGGCCGGGTGCGGAAGTACTACCACGTCACCCGCCGGGGGCTGGAGCTCCTGTCCGAGAAGAAGGCGGAGTGGGAGCAGTTCTCCCACGGGGTGGACCAGGTGCTCTCCTTCTCGTAAAGGGGGGAGGCCGATGAGCGAACCGAGACGGGTGCCCCCGGAGCGCTGGCTGGAGCTGGCCACCTTCCGCATCGCATTTATACCCGACCGGAAGGCGGTGCGGGCGGAGCTGGAGGAGCACCTGGAGGACAAGGCCCTGGACCTTCAGCGCATCTTCCCCGACCTGACGGAGAAGGAGGCCCGGGAGCGGGCGGCGGCGGACATGGGGGACCCGGTGGAGATCGGAACGGAGCTGGCCCAGCTCCACCGGCCCTGGCTGGGGTACTTATGGCGGGCCAGCCAGGCGGTGCTGGCCGGGGCGCTGCTGGTGAGCTTTTTCACCTTCGGCGGTCAGATACTGGACGGAGCCCTGGACGACTGGAGAGACCGCTGGGAGGACAACCGGCAGGGAAAGCAGGCCCGGGAGATGATCTTCGGGGACGCGGAGCCAAATTGGGAGGGGGAGCGTCTGCTTCTATACCCCCTGGAGCCCGATGTGAGCCGGAACCAGGGGGTCGGAACCTTTACCGCGTCCCAGGCTGCCCTGTGGCTGGAGGAGGGGGAGTACACCCTGTACATAGACCTCCAGCTGGACGTGGACTTCCCCTGGCAGGTCCAGGAGTACCTCTGGAGCTACCTCACCTTTACCGACAGCCTGGGAACTGACTATGACATGCTCAGTCACCGGGGGTCGTACCAGGAGGGGCCGGACCGGGTGCGGTACAACATTGCCCTGTCGGACTTTGACCCGGCGGCGGAGTGGGTACGCCTGACCTACTTCCCGGGGACGGAGCTGTCCCTCACCATTGATTTGACGCAGGGGGTGGAGGCATGAAGCGGTTTTCTTGGCTGCCCCGCCTGTCCCGGCGGGCCAGGATTGTGCGGAATTTCCTGCTGGCCGCTGTGCTGGGGGCCGCCGTGGTGCTGGCCCTGGGGACGCCGCCCCTCACCAAGTACGGGGTGTTCCGGCGGCTGGAGGAGCAGTACCTGCTCACCCCCTCCCAGCTGGTGTACCGCATGGACAAAATCGTATCGGCGGTCTACGTGACCCAGGGGGATGGGTGGATCACCGTGGGCAAAGTGGACACGCTGGACGGCGGCGGAACCCCCTTTTTTCACCACTTTGGGATCATCACCCATGTGCTGCCCCGAGATTCCATGCAGGTGGTGATTCTGCCCGAGAGCACAGAGGACGGGAGCACCGTAATTGCCCTGTGGGGCGCGCCGGAGGAGGCGGCCGCCGGGGAGATAGCGCTCACCCTGGAGGAAATCGAACCCTGGAGCGACATTTTGAGGTGGACGGTGCCGGAGCGGGAGGTGTTTTCCGCCCAGGCCACCCGGGAGGAGGACTGGTTCTTCTTTGAACTGCCGCCCCACCAGGACCACCCGGACTCTGAGTGGTGCATTATGGATGCCCTGTGGTACAACGTGTCGTTTGTGGAGGGGGCCGGTTCCTGGCCCTACCGCCTCACCCTCCGGGACGCCAAGGGGGATGTGGTGTGGACTGGGTCCGGGGAGACGGCGCAGGAAAATGCCGGCCTGCGGGCACGTACATGACAGAGAGGAGGAAGGAACCATGGCGGAGCAGGAAAAGCGCGCTCCGGCGGAGGGCTGGCTGGACGCCGCCACCAAGGCTATCCGCTTCGGGCCTGACCGGAAGGCGGTCCGGGCGGAGCTCACGGCCCACCTGGAGGACAAGGCCCTGGACTTTCAGCGCATCTTCCCCGGCCTGACCGAGGACGAGGCAAAGGAGCGGGCGGCCGCCGAGATGGGCGACCCGGAGAAGATCGGGAGGGAGCTGGCCAAGGTACATAAGCCCTGGCTGGGGTACTTCTGGCGGGTCTCCCAACTGCTGCTGGCGGCGGTGGTCATCGGTCTGGCCGTCCTGCTCTCCGACCTTCCGTCCTATGTCCTGTGGCCCGGGGGAGAGAGCATTCCCTCTGAGCTGAGCGGCCAGGCGGAGGGGCTCAGCCGGCAGCCCCTGGCCTGCTGGGGGGAGCAGACCGCCGGGGCGTACACCTTCCGACTGCGGGAGGCGGAGCTCTGGACCGCCCCGGACGGCCAGGCCCAGGCGGTCTATCTGGTGCTGGGGGCGGAGCTCCCCCGCCCGTGGGAGGGGCTGTCCTCCGCCTTTGGGGAGTGCCTCTGGGCAGAGGACTCCTTTGGAACTCCCATCCCCAGCCAACAGGAGGCCGGAACCGCTCCGGCCATCTCCGGCGGGCAGACCGGCTGGGACGGTCCCTTCCGGGAGCAGTTTTCTTTTCTCATCCCTCTGCCCCACCCGGCGGCGGAGGGGATCACCCTCCGGTATGACTACCTGGGGGCCCAATTTTCCATGCCGATCATGTGGAAGGAGGCAGCGCCATGAGAAGAACCATTTCGCGCCGCCTGCCCCGGCTCAGTCGGCGGGCCAAAGTGCTCCGGAATCTGGCCCTGGCCGCGGCCCTGATCCTGGCCTTCTGCCTGGGGACCGGGCGGAGCGCCTGGACGACCCAGGGCGCTCTGCGGCGTATGGAGACGGGGCTGCTCCTCCACCCGGGGCAGACCCTCTATACCCAGCGGGACGGCGGCCAAAGCGGGGAGCAGTGGGTCTTTGTCCTTGGGGACACCTATGCCTACACTGGCGTGGTCCGCAATCGGGACCTGGGCCGCAGCCTGTTCGGGAGAAATGCGGTCCTCTATCAGGCCATTTCCTTGGACCAGTCCCCCGGTCTTCTCTCCCTGTCCGGATGGGACCTGCTGGGCGGCCAGCGGGAGAGCTGGCGGCTGTTTTGCCCCAATCCCCCGGACCGGGCGGTCTCCGCCCGGCTGACCCTCCGCGCCCCCTGTCTGTGGCGGTGGGAGGACGGGCGGGAGGAGTCCCAGACCCTCCGGTTTTCCGCGGAGGGGGAGCGGGACGCCCACGGCGTGGTCTCCTTTCTCGTCCAGGCGGACAGCCTGGAGGAAAAAATGGCCCTCTGCGCTTTGATGGGCGGCGTGGGATACGAGGCCGCGGCGGACAACCGCTGGGTCAGGACCTGCCAGGACGTGCAGGCCGAATACCGGCTGGAGTTCTGGGACGCGGCCGGCGCGCCCCTCCCGTCCGCCCAAGGAATGCTTTCTGGGGAGGCACAGAAATTTCCGTCATAACACCACGAAGGGAGGAAGCGCCATGAAAATGGAACGGGACCCGGTGGGGCAGTGGCTGGACGCTGCCACCAAGGCCATCCGCTTTGGGCCTGACCGGCGGGCGGTGCGCTCGGAGCTCTCGGCCCACCTGGAGGACAAGGCCCTGGACTTTCAGCGCATCTTCCCCGGCCTGACCCAGGAGGAGGCCCAGGACCGGGCGGCCGCCGAGATGGGCGACCCGGCGGAGATCGGGAAGGAGCTGGCCCGGCTGCATAAACCCCTGCTGGGGTACGCCTGGCTGGCCTCCAAGGTGCTGCTGGGGGTGGTGATCGGGGCAGGGGTGCTGCTGTTTGCCAACCGGACCTATCAGTACGGTCTCTCCAACCTGTTGGACGGCCCCCACTCCTGGTACGGCGACAATGATCCCCCCATCGCGGCCATCTACAAGGGGGTGGAGCTGGACTATCTGGGCCCCCTGGCGGACAGCGGGCCGGTCCAGGCGGGGGAGTATACCTTTTCCACAGACTGCGGAGAATTGTGGAATGTGATCATGGGGAACGGAGAGACGTCCCGGGTGGTGTACTTCCAGCTGGAGGTCCGTCACCCCCGGCCCATGGAGCGGCTGAACTACCTGGTGGAGGAAAACATGTGGGCCCAGGACGACCGGGGCGGCGTGATCCTCTCCTCGCGGGAGTATTACGATGATATGGTCTACTCGGAGCGGGGGGGCCGCAAGGTGCTGCACTTTGACCGGCTGGACGACGGCATTTTCACCGACCGGTATGAGGTGTCCCTGGAGATCACCGACCGGTCGGCCCAGCGGGTGGACCTGCGCTATACCGAGATAGGGGCGGACCTGACCATCCCCATCTCTCTGGAGGTGACCGAGCCATGAAGCAGAAGAAATTCCGCCTGCCCCGTCTGTCCCGACGGGCCAGACTGGCGCGCAACCTGTTCTTCGCCGCCTTTCTGGTGATTGCCTCTTGAGTGCTGGCGGGCTGTCCCGCCTGGACGGAGGCGGGGGCCCTGAGGCAGCTGGAGCGCACCCTGCTCCTAGAGCCGGGGACGGTCCGGTGCCGGGAAAAGTGGGGCGGCCTGTGGGACTCCCCCCAGGTACTGGTCACCGGGGAGAACTACGCCTATACGGCCGCCATATACCAGTCAGAGTTGTTCTGGAGCGAGGTCAGCTCCCCTTTGGAGTACGCCTCTCTGGACGAGGAGCCGGTGCTGTTCCGGTGGACAGAGCCATACAGCAACGACGGTTTTATGGAGCGGGGGACCTGGCTGTATCCTAATCCCCCAGAGGGGGCAGTAGGGGCGGAACTGACCATCTTGTTGGAGTATGAGTTGGGAGATGGTTCCCAGAATCAGGACTATGAGCAGGGTTCGACTATCCTTTCGGCCCGGGGAACTTTGGAGGACTCCGGTCTGATGAAGTTGGAGATACATGCCGGAACGCCCCGGGAGGGAATTTTGCTGAAGGAGCTGTTTGACGGCTTTGGTTATGAGACAACAGAGGACGGAGAACCCTGGCGGGACTGCACCATCACCCGGGCGGACTGCCGGCTGGAGCTGTTTGACGGGGACGGCGGCTCTATGGGGGAGCGGCCCGTGGCGTGGGCGACAGAGCCCTGAGGCGCATTGCAGTAAGAGCAGAGAGGAGGAAAAGCCATGAAAACCACTCTGGGTCCGGTGATCGAGTGGCTGTACAAGGCCACGGCGGGCATCCGCTTCAAGCCGGACCGGAAGGCGGTGCGGGCGGAGCTGGAGGAGCACCTGGAGGACAAGGCCATGGACCTGCGGCGCATCTTCCCGGAGCTGACCGAGGAGGAGGCCTGGGAGCGGGCGGTCTCAGAGATGGGCGACCCGATGGAGATTGGAAGGGAGCTGGCCAGGCTCCACCGGCCCTGGCTGGGCTGCCTGTGGCGGGTGAGCCAGGTCGTGCTGGGGCTGGCCTGCCTCTCCCTGCTGTGGAGCGGGATGGTTTTTTACAGCGCCTTCTCGGTGGACGACGGTCAGGTCTTTTTGGAGCTGTGGGATGTGGACGGCCTGCCCATGACCAATGAGGCCGTGGAGGACTACAACATGTTTGGAAACGGGCTCACGCCCCGGGGGACCTATCTGCCCTCCGGCCACCCGGACCAGCTTCAGGTGTGGGAGGAGGGCCCCGCGGTCCAGATAGCGGAGAGCACCGTCCGCCTGCGCCGGGCCGCCCTGTGGCAGGAGTGGCAGTCCAGGGGCGGATTGGCGCTGTACTGCTACTTCCGGGTGGAGTCCCCCAAATTTTGGGTGCTGGGGGATTTGCGCTGGGACCAGTTCACGGTGACCGACAGCCTGGGGAATCAGTACCCCTACAACCCTACGGAAACGGAGGACCGGGACGCCCGCTTCTTTGACGGAACCGGCTGGACGGGCGGTGGCCCGTTCCACGACGGAATCCAGCTCCGGGTCCAGAACGTGGACCCGGCGGCGGAGTGGGTGCGGCTGGACTACTGGTTCGGCGCGGAGCGCCTGTTCTCCATGACGCTGGAACTGGATGAGGGAGGCGGCATGGAATGAAAAAGACACGCACCCGGGGGTTTAGAATCCTCCGGAATTTGGCGGCGGCTATTTTGTGCGCCGTCCCCCTCTGGGGACTGCTGGGCTGTCCCATGCCCACCCCGGAGCTGAGGTTCCGGCAGCTGGAGGACCGGTCGCTGGTCCCCCACAGCCAGATCGTGTACCTCTGGGAGAATCCGTTCCCGGTGAAGACGACCGGCTCCGGCGAGCCCCGGCACATCGTCATTGGGCGCAGCGGGGACCAATACAGCGTGGGCTATCTCTATGAACCCCTTCGCTCCAGCACGAATACTCTGGAGCCCTGGCCGGTGGGGGAGGGGCCCACCCCCATTCCCCTGTCTCAGCCGCTGACCGGGGATGAGCTGGACGAGGACAACGTCCTGTTCTTCCTCCAGGTGCCGGAGGAGGCGGCAAAGGCCGAGCTCACCATCACCGGGCGGATCGAGAATCTGATAGAGCCGGTGGAGACCGCCCAGGGGGAGAAAATGGCGGAGGGCGTGTGGATGTTCCGCTACCCCATCGCGGGGGAGCTCAGCGCGGACTATACCGCCGGACGGCCAGTCCGGTACGGCGGCCGGAGCCTGGAGGGACTGCCCTACACCCTGAAGCTGTACCGGGAGGACGGGAGCCTGCTGTGGGAGCAGTCGGGGAATCTGCCCGACAGCGGACTGGAGGAAACTCATACCTCCACGTTTTACCCAATTAAATATGGCTACACGTTTTCCCCATAGACCGGGCGGGCCGGGCCCCGCTGGGAAGGAGAGGAGGCTTGCGCCGTGGAACACAACAAAACTTCAAACCCCGCCGGACAGTGGCTGGACAGGGCCACGGCGGGCATCCGGTTCAAGCCTGACCGGGAGGAGGTCCGGGCGGAGCTCTCGGCCCACCTGGAGGACAAGGCCCTGGACTTTCAGCGCATCTTCCCCGGCCTGACCGAGGCGGAGGCCCGGGAGCGGGCGGCCTCGGACATGGGCGACCCGGAGGAGATCGGGAAAGAGCTGGCCAAGGTGCACAGGCCTTGGCTGGGATACTTATGGCGGGCCTCCAAGGTGCTGATCGTCCTGCTGGTGCTCTGGCATCTCTGGTGCGGAATGTACATGGACCACTACTACGACACCCACACGGGGCGGGTCCTGTGGGATTTTGACAACCTGCCCGGGGCGGGGGAGGAGCGGCAGAGCTGGTACGGCAGTCCGGAGAGCATCCATGCGGTCCGGCACACCTCGGAGGAGCTCTACACCCCCTGCGGCGACTCGGACCAGCTTGCCGTGCGGGAGTACCGGGGAGAAGAGGTGCAGGTCGGCGGGCAGACCGTCTCTCTGCTCCGCTCAGCCCAGTGGCAGAGGTGGGGGGAGCTGGAGCTGTACGCCTACTTCCGGGTGGAGACCTGGCGCTTTTGGGAGCGGTCCGTGCTGGACCGGAACTGGTTCACCGCCGTGGATGACCTGGGCAATGTGTATGATCTGTCCGGGGAGGGAAGCGGCGTCCAAAGCTGCATCGGGGAGACGGACTGCGGCCCCTTTTTCGCCGGCTGGCAGCTCTATTTATCGGACGTGGACCCGGCGGCACAGTGGGTGCGGCTGGACTACGGGCCGCTGGAGCCGGTGTTCTCCCTGACCATTGACCTGTCGCGGGAAGGAGGCGGGGGAACCCCATGAAACGGAAGCTGAAAATGCCCAGGCTGAGCCGGAAGGGGCGGGTGGTGCGGAACCTGCTGGTCTGTCTGGCACTGCTGGCCGTCCTCTGGGCGCGCTACGGGTACCCCCTGCCCACCTATGAGATGAACTTCCGGCGGATGGAGCGGCTCTACATGCTGCCCCAGGGGGAAGTGGTGTTTCGCCGGGGGACGTGGCTCAGCGGGTACTGGTTTGTGGACGAGGCGGGGGATCAGGCGGTGTGCGGCTTTGTGGATTCCCTGTCCCGGCCATACACCTGGAGCTGGCAGGATCTGTGGGTCTGTCCCATCGCCCAGGGGCCCAGCCCGGTGCCGCTGGACGAGAGAAGGCTGGCGGTGCTCCATGTCCCGGAGGAGACGGCCCGGGCGGAACTGGAACTTTTCGGGGAACTGCTGTACGAGCCCGCGGGGCCTGTAGAGGGACAGGGCGCGGGAGACGGCGTGTGGTATTTTGAGGACCTCGATGGTGTCCGCCGGGTGGAGGAGGACGGTGTGGTCCAGAATACGGACCAGCTGGACGGCTGTGCCTACGAGTTAAAGCTGTATGGCGCGGACGGAGGGCTGCTCCAGTCCCTGGAGGGGACGATCCCCCAGACGGTCCACCGGACCTGGCTGAGCTGAACGGGACGAGGGACCGAGATGTGGAAGGAGAGGTGCGCCCATGGAAAATCAACATCACATCCCCTGGGAGCAGTGGCTGGACAGGGCCACGGCGGGTATCCGCTTCGGCCCCGACCGGGAGGAGGTCCGGGCGGAGCTGGAAGCCCACCTGGAGGATAAGGCCCTGGACTTTCAGCGCATCTTCCCCGGCCTGACCGAGGATGAGGCCCAGGAACGGGCCGCCGCCGAGATGGGCGACCCGGAGGAGATCGGGAAAGAGCTGGCCAGGATTCACAAGCCCTGGCTGGGGTACCTGTGGCGGGCCAGTCAGGGGCTGGCGGTGGCCGCTCTGATATGGCTTGTGGCGGTGGCCGCCCCTCTGGCTTGGAACTGGCTGGCCCCAGGAGAGCCGGAGACGGAGGAATCTCCCTGGACCTATGAGGCGGAGATCCCCTTCTCCAGCCAGGGGCCCGTCCAGGCGGGCAGCTACACCCTCCAGGTGGAGGGAGTCTTACAGATGGAAGAAGGACACGACGTGGGAGGGCTGGCGCTCACCTGGACGGCCTTCAGCCCTCTGGTGTGGGAGGAACCCACCAGCCACCTGTACTGGCGGGCGGAGGACAATCTGGGGAATGTCTATTTTTCCCACGCGGACCTGGAGATGGCCATCTATGTGGCCGAGACCTACCGATATGTGCCCGCCACAACCTGGGAGCGCTCCGGCTTGGGCTGGACGGGGCGGTGCCGGGTGTGGAACGTGCCCCGGGAGGCCCAGTGGGTGCGTCTGATCCTGGACTTTGATGAGGAGCCCATCACTATTCTGCTGGAGCGGGAGGAGGGAGCACCGTGAGGAAAAAGAAGAGCCTGTCCCGCCGGGGGCGTATCGGGCGCAACCTGCTGATTACTCTCCTGGCCGGCATCTTGATCTGGCTGCTCCAGGGTGCGCCGCCCCTTACGGCGGCGGGGACCCTGCGGCGGCTGGAGCGGGAGAGCTTCTTTACCCCCCACTCCCAGTTTCAGGGGGTGCTGGAGACGGCGTGGTGGGGCCCCTGGGCCCTGGGGCTCAACGACCGCTGGCTGGTGTTCGGGGATCTGGGCGGAGGACGTCAGTTTTACCTGTGGCCCAGGACCGGTCCGGAGGACCCGGTGGTGGCTCCCCAGCCCATGTTCACTCTGGAGAACAGTGAGGTGGCCTTTGCCGCAGCGGGCGCGCCGGAGGGAACAGCCTCCGCCCGGCTGACCCTGGACATCTCCTGCTGGTATACCAGCCCCTGGTTCACCTGCGCTCAGCGGGAGCAGGACTGGATGGGAAAGACCCCCGCCTACTGGGAACACACCTACCAGATGGAGGGGGAGCCTCTGGGGGAGGGGGCCTTTGCCTTCCGGTTCCAGGTCTGGGACCCGGAGTTCCCCAGGAGCCTGCAGGATGAGAGCATCCAGGAGACCGCCCTGTTGGCGGCGGTGGACTGGAAGCTCTACCAGGGATACTATCTGCCGCAAAGCATGCCAATCCGCTGTCACATCACCGTGGTCTTTTTTGACCAGGCCGGCGGGGAACTGGGCCGGACGGAGCTGGCGGCCAATGGCGTGTCCGGCGGCAATCTGTAAGGAGGGGGAGATCGTATGGAGAGCGGCAAGCACCCCGTGGCCCAGTGGCTGGACAGAGCCACGGCGGCCATCCGCTTCGGCCCAGACCGGAAAGAGGTCCGGGCGGAACTGGAAGCCCACCTGGAGGATAAGGCCCTGGACTTTCAGCGCATCTTCCCCGGCCTGACCGAGGCGGAGGCCCGGGAGCGGGCGGTCTCAGAGATGGGCGATCCGATGGAGATTGGAAAGGAACTGGCCAAGGTGCACAAGCCCTGGCTGGGGTATATATGGCGGGCCAGTCAGGTGCTGCTGGGTCTGGTACTGCTGAGCTTTCTGGCAGAGGTGGGGACCTTGGCCCCCCATGCGGGTATCCGAAGTGATAGGGAAGCGGAGTCCGAATGGGTTGTGGAAGCAGCTTTTGCGGGACAGGAGCCGGTGCGGATCAACAACTATACCCTTTGGGTGGAGGAAGCGGCCCTGATCCAGGGGATGGGGGAGCTGCACATCACCTGGCGGGCGGCCAGCCCCTGCTTTTGGGAGATGCCCGACGGGGAGTTCAGCCAGGCGTGGACCGCGGTGGACGACCGGGGAACTGCCTATAACAGCATCTGGGACCGGACCTGGGATGGGGAACGCATGCTCCCCTATGTCGGTTCCGTGCAATTTACGGGCGCTCTGGTGTGGAGTGGGGAACAGACCGTCTATGGCGTGCCCCAGGAGGCACAGTGGATTCAAATCAACATTGAGACGGGTGAAGGGACCATCCCCGTGGTGCTGAAGCGGGAGGAGACGCAATGAAAAAGAGAACGCTGAGCCGAAAGGAAAAGATCGCGCGTAATCTGCTGCTGACCCTGTGCTTCGGCTTTGTGGTCTGGGCCAGCCGGGGCGGGCCCATGCCCACGGCGGAGTTGACCTTCCGGCAGATGGAGCGGACCAGATTTCTCGCCCGAAGCGAAATTATGTGCACTTGGGAAACGCCCCTCTCCGTGGGGGAGCTGGGGACCTCTTCCGCCAGGGCCGTCCTGGTGGGCCGGTATACCGATCAGATTGCCGTGGGCTGCCTCTTTCAGCCCAACAACCCCTTTGGCAATAGGCTGACCCTGTGGCCCCGGGAGGAGGGGATCACGCCGGTTCCTCTGTCCGCCCTTCTCCAGGGAGAGGACGGGACCCTGTTCCATGTACTGCTGTTCCTGGAGGTCCCGGAGGAGGCGGCCGGAGCCCAGGCGACCATCACAGGCCGGATCGAGAACGCAAAGGAGCCGGTGGAGACGATTCAGGGGGAGCGCTGGGCCGACGGGGTGTGGGCCTTCTGGTTTCCCATCGACTCCGCCCTCACCACCGACGGGGATCTGAAGTACGGTACCAAGGATCTGGAGGGCCTGCCCTATACCCTGGAGCTATACCGGACGGACGGGGGTCCGCTTGCGGAGCAGGAGGGGACCCTGCCGGAGAATTTCCAGCCGGGCGTGATCTATGACCCAGGACTGTATGATGTTCTGAATGATATTCTTCTGAACCAATAGATTGTTCGGAAAGGGGATGAGACCATGGAGCAGGATAACGGCCACCCCGTGGCCCAGTGGCTGGACAAGGCCACGGAGGGGATTCAATTCGGCCCCGACCGGAAGGCGGTCCGGGCCGAGCTGGACGGCCACCTGGACGACAAAATTCAGGATTTACAGCGCATCTTCCCGGACCTGTCCGCATGGGAGGCCACCCAGATGGCCCTGTCCGGCATGGGCGACCCGGAGGAGATCGGGAGGGAGCTGGCCAGGATTCACAAGCCCTGGCTGGGGTACCTGTGGCGGGCCAGCCAGATCACCCTGGGCATTGTGTTGGCTGTGGGGGTCTGCCAGGTTGGCGGGTGGCTCTGGACTCAGGTTACCGCCCCGAATGTTGGGGGGACCCAGGACAGCTGGGCGGTGGAAATCCCCTTCTCCGGCGGGACGGTCCAGGCGGGGCAGTACACCATTCAGGCGGAGGGGACCCTGTGCCTCGTGGAGCAGGGGGACGACCTGGGGACCCTGGAGGTAACCTGGCGGGCGTCAAGCCCCCGGTTCTGGGAGGGCCCCTCCTATAACAACTACTGGTGGGCCGAGGATGACCAGGGAAATGTCTACATCAGCCTGGCCGAGGCACGGATGAGCAATGTCCTCCGGGGGCTGGTGGTGGACCAGAATGGATACAACCAGTACCGGGAGGTTTACGGGCCCAGCTGGAGGCGCTCTGGTCTGGGGTGGTGGGATGACGGCAGGGTGAGCAGCGTGCCCCGGGACGCCCAGTGGGTCCGCCTGGTGCTGGACATCGGGGAGGAGCCCATCACCATATTGCTGGAGCGGGAGGAGGGGGAACCGTGAAGATAAGAAAACTGTCCCGGCGGGGGCGGATTTTTCGGAACTTTCTGCTGGCCGGGGTGCTGGGCGCGCTGATCTGGACGTGCGCCGGCTGGCCCGTCCCCGCCTGGTGGGAGCTGCGCCGCCTGGAGCGGGAGGCCTTCCTGTCCCCCCACTCCCAATTTCAGGGGAGCGTCCAGGTGGACCAGAGAGAGTGGCTGGTGGGACTGACCCCGCGCTGGCTGGTGATGGGGCGGCAAAATGAGTTCCGCCTGTGGCCCCGGGAGGGGGACGGGCCGGTGCTGGCCCCGATACCCGAGTGGGCTACTGCGGGCAGAGAAATCTGTGTGGTGGCGGCGGGCGCGCCCCAGGGGACGGCCTCCGCCCAGCTGACCGTGGAGGTCTCCCACTGGTACGCTTCGTTCGGAGGACGCTCCTCCTACAGCTCCCAGCGGGAGGACATCCTGGCAAGCTGGCCGGACAGCTCGCCGGAGTACCGCTCTGAGACTGTCACTCTGGAGGGGGAGCCCATGGAAGAGGGGGCCTTTCAGTTTGTCTTGGGCGAGGAGGAGATGCGGGGCACCGGGGATTATATCTGGAGACATGTGGAGGAGTGGGGCCTTTATCAGGGATACTACCAAATTTCTCCCATCAATTGCCGGATGACCGCGGTCTTTTACGATGAATCCGGGCAGGAGCTGGACCGGGCGGAGCTCCAGAACGCCGAAGCCTGGGAAAGATAAAAACGGGCGGCTCC